>Ga0213825_1003181_pt1 | contig 9986 bp, 9 predicted proteins | sample MC6MC0900MG_FD_179896 | JGI IMG/M metagenome (GOLD analysis project Ga0213825, IMG submission 179896) | Enriched soil aggregate microbial communities from Iowa State University, Ames, United States - MC6-MC0900-MG | ecosystem: Environmental > Terrestrial > Soil > Unclassified | place: USA: Iowa... | reverse complement strand
GTTGTATTATCTCGGTGGTATAAATTATGCACAAAATTAACAGTAAATACGAGATATCCATGGACAACATGATAAGCCGTAACAATTTGAACATCTGGTGTAAGAACCAAATGAGGAGTATTTGGGGTGCGTATTGATTTACGCGTTTCAATTGCTGCGTTGTTTTTGATTATGTGGAGGTATTTCGTGGTTGTGTGTTTGGTTGGTTGGTTAATTCCAACCGACGAGACCCAAAAACGAAATAAATCTAACCATTTTCGAGAAACATTTTCAAAGGATTATTATTCGAATATCGCTTTACGAATTGATTCTGTTATAACTGATTTGTTTGGTGTTGCTGCGTGTGTGTTCGGGGAACCGAATCTGCAGCAATTGCCAACAATTTACTTATTACAATACAAAATCACAAACCAAAAAAAATCAAAAAATACACACAAAATATTCCAAACATAAAGTTGTGAGTGTGGTGGTGTAGGGTAAGTCTAACTTACCCCAACCCCCTACCCACAAACTCTATCAACCAAAATCAACCGCAAATATACACCGTATATTCACATTTGATCTTGATGTGGTGTGAAGCTTTGTTTAAGGATATTACCCATGCATGTTTAAAATAGTTCCTCTTGTAGGGGCGATTTGCGTAGAGCTCATTAAAACATCTGTAACATACAGCGTAGTGGAATTTTACAAGGATACTCCAGGTAACTCCACGCCTAATACTTGCGCAAACATCGACTTAATGGAAGGTGGCATTTATTAGTTTGAAACCAATTGTGGTGGGGTTCACCCCCCATCACGTGATTGACTTCTAATAACTCAGTGAATCTCTTAGTTAAACTACAGAGATGAACGCTATTGACAGATGATGTATTAGTTTGTAAGTTGTGTATTGGACAACTTAGACGATAATGCTAACGGGGATCTAGAGATTGATACCGGAGAAAGAGCCTGAGAGACAGCTCTTATTTCTAAGGAAAGCAGCAGGGGCGAAAATTGTACCATGCGCAATTGCGCGATACAGTGACAATCTGTAATTGTTTTGGCCGGGTTAAACTGGTTAAAAATAGTTAATAAAATATCTATCCAAACTCATTTTGGGAAAAAGATGGCCATAGCTTTGCCAGCAGCAGCGGTAATAATGCATCTTTGAGTTTGACATCCAATTATTGCGATTAAAACGTTCGTAGTTGGTGGTTTTGTTTGTTGTTTCTGTGGCACGCTCTGCGTGCTTTGACTTGTGCTGGGGTTTTTCCCCGGTTTCAAGCGCAGGAATTGTTTAACAAGCAATATAGGGCAGTGCGTTGCTTTTACGAGTTAATGACGCTGCCCTTTTACCATGAGAAAAAGAGTACGCTAAAAGTGGGCTCTTCAATGCTTGAATCATTCAGCATGGAATAAACACAACAGGCTCACATCGTGCGCGGGGTTGATCGTTCACGCGGTTCGCTCCCACACGGTGGGTTGGCCCCGGGTCACACCGGGACCAATTTCGGTCCTCGTTTGTAAGTTGGTTCTTCACGACCAAGTCATGATCGATAGGGGTGGTTGAGGAGGTGTATGTATGCGAGGGAGAGAGGTGAAATTTGATGACCCTTCTGCAGACAAACAAAAGCGTAAGCATTCACCAATTACATTCCTTTTAATCAAGAACGAAAGTTAGAGTATCAAAGGCCATTAGATGCAGCTGTAGTTTTAACCATAAACGATGACATCTCAGGATATCATTGATGATCTTTTCGTGGTGAGTGGGTACTCGTATTCACTCATCCACTGCTAATAAAGATCCTGTTCATTGAGTTCATCGCGGGGTAACCTGCGAACTCGTTTTAGACCAATGATGCACTGTGTGAGAAATCAACAGCTGTCTTCGTGGAGTGTATGGTTGCAAAGCTGAAATTTAAAAGAATTGACGGAAGTATCACCACCAGGAGTGGATCGTGCGGCTTAATTTGACTCAACGCGGGAAATCGTACCAGGGCAGGACACCATGAGGATTGACATGTGGGGGGAGTACCCCCATTTTGACTGCAGCTCTTTCAAGATTTTGTGCGTATAAATGTAGTGCATGGCCTTTGGGAAGTGAGTGGATTGATTTTTCTCATTAATTTGGATAACTATCGAGACCAACATACTGAGTGGGGGTTCGTGGGTAAAACCGCAGCTCTCACATATTGTAAATACAGCATGACAAATTTCATTTGCCAGAGAGGGTTTGATAAAAACCTTGCTGTTCTTAGGTAGACTACTGATGTTCTAGTCAGGGGAAGCTGTTGGCGATAAAAGGTCCGTGATGCTCTCAGATGTTCTGGGCCGCTCGCGCGCTACAATGATGGAATAAAAAAGTTTATTGTGTAGTTCGATTTGGGCTGTGAGCAATTGCAGTTCTCGAACTCGCCCCTGACCCGAGAGGGTTGGGAAATCTTTGAACCTCCAATCGTGCTGGGGATTGACGTTTGCAATTATTCGTCATGAACGAGGAATTCCTAGTAAACGCCTGTCACTAACAGGCATTGAATACGTTTCTGGTCTTTGTACACACCGCCCGTCGCTGTTACCGATTGAATGGTTCAATGAGTAGTAAGGAGTTTGGGGGGGTTTCGGCCCCCACGTTCGAATTACCTCAAATTGTATCATTTAGAGGAAGCAAAAGTCGTAACAAGGTATCGGTAGGTGAACCTGCCGATGGATCATTACACTTTGATTTTGGGGAGATTTCTGGATTTCAGGATTTCCCCGGATTTATATAATTTGTCGTTCGTTCGAGACTTGCGTGTCGCGGGGTTGGGGATTCAGAGATGGGTCTTTGCCGTGGATGCGAGATGTGGATTTGTGGCGTAAAATGTAATAAACCAAACCTTGATTAATAATCTACAACACCACCACCACCACACAATCAATTGGATACAATCTTTAACACCATTACAACTCACCAACAGTGACTGTAATACAACAAAAACCATACATATACGACTCTTAACAACGGATATCTTGGTTCTCGCAACGATGAAGAACGCAGCAAAATGCGATACGTAATGTGATCTGCAATTCGTGAATCATCAAATTTTTGAACGCAAACGGCAGTAGTTGATTCAAACACAACTACTACACATGTTTGAGCATCGTTTCATTTCTATTCATCAGTGCATGTTATGTGCGTTGTGTGAATGCTTCGTCTTGGGTGTGTGTGTGATTTATATCCCCCACAAACAAGATCAGATCCAGTAGGTATAAAATCTGTTATCATGCTTGAATAAAGCATGGTTGCTGTGAATGCGGGGTGTGTGTGATGTTCATCATCGTCACCCCCCTCTCCAAACCCTCAATTAAAACAATTTTTTAATTAATAATTGCAAAATTATTGTTAACAAAAATGTTTAGTTAATTATTTTAAATATTTTCGACTTCATTTTTGTTCGCCGTATTGCGTATTATGTTCCGGGTACACACAACATCATAACACGAAGCCTAATAATTCTACAAATCTTACAGATCTCAAACTTGTGTGATTACCTGCTGAACTTAAGCATATCAATAAGCAGAGGAAAAGAAACTAACAAGGATTCCCTTAGTAACGGCGAGTGAAGCGGGAAGAGCTCAAGATAAGAATTACCATGTTGTTAACGCAGCTGGTAAATTGTGATCTTGCGATTTAGTACTAGGTTGGAGAAGATTAGCAAAAGTCTGTTGGAACACAGCGCCGTAGATGGTTAGAGCCCAGTTTAGTGCTAGTTATTTAGAAATCCGCCGTACAGTCTGAATTCATCGAGTCGCGTTGCTTGGGAGTGCAGCGCAAAGTGGGAGGTACAGATCTTCTAAAGCTAAATATTGGCGAGAGACCGATAGCGAACAAGTACCGTGAGGGAAAGATGAAATAGCACCTGGAAACGGGAGTGAAATCAGAGCTTGAAATTGTTAAGAGGCAAAAGCTGGGGAGACTTTGTAATTTATTTATAAATGTTGCTTTGTGTCGGGTTTGGCGAAAGCCTTAACCTTGACACGTTATGAAGCCGTCAATGCGGTTTATCTTATACGGGATTTCGACGGTGGGTTTAGGTAGTTTGCATCGTGGCGGAAAGCCAATTTTGATGTACTCTTAACACATATAAAACCCATCATCAATAAAGGTATCTCGGGATGAATCGTTTGGATAAAACCAAATAGTATTAAACGTTACTGCGTGTTGGGTACTGCGGTGTGGTTTATTAGTAAGGGATTCGTCCCGTATTAGACTCCACATTGTATTATACCCTCACCTGAGACGTACACCCTAATTGACGAATTAAAGGCCCTCAACTACCCGTCTTGAAACACGGACCAAGGAGTCTAATATCTATGCAAGTGTTGTGGTATATTAAGTAAACCATAGCGCGGAGTGAAAGCAAAGGGTTGGGGTGTTTCGGCATCCCGCCTGTAATGTGATCATGTAACTTACACAAGTGACATGTGCAACATTGACCGATCGTGTTTAAATTCCCATTGCAAAATGGTGATCCGATTTGAGTTAGAGCATACGAGTTAGGACCCGAAATCTTGTGATCTAAACCTGAACTATGGTGAAGCCAGTTGAAAAATTGGTGGAGGCCAGGCAACAGTACTAACGTGCAAATTGTTTGTTTGATTTGGGTATAGGGGCGAAAGACTAATCGAACAAGATAGTAGCTGGTTCCCTCCGAAGTGTTCCTTCGAACAGCTGGCGTGGCTTTTAAATTAATCCAGTTTTGCCTGGTAAAGCGAATGATTAGACGTTTTGGGGCGCTTTTTTGCCCTGGACGTATTCTCAAACTTTTAATGGGCAAGATAGGTGTTTGTTGCGTAGTACAATTACAGAACACACCTTAGATTCGTAGAATGGAAAGCGCTTAGTGGGCCACTTTTGGTAAGCAGAATTGGCGATTCGGATTGAACCGGACGCGTGAGTTAAGGTATCAAACTCTACATTCATCTAGATACTGCAAAAGGTGTTATTCCATATTGACAGCAGGACGGTGGCCATGGAAGTCGGCACCCGCTAAGGATTCGTGTAACAACTCACCTGCCGAATGGAGTAGCCCTGAAAATGGAAGATGCTCAAATGTAGGACCTATACTCAGCCATTACATGAGATATTGTTAAATAAAAGTAGCATGTAATGTGTAGGAGGGCGTGGGGGTTTGTCTTCAATCAGACATATAAGTTGCGAATGATTCATCGTGAGGTGATCAGGAACGGCCCCTAGTGCAGATCTTGGTGGGAGTAGCAATGATTCAAATGAGATCCTTTGAAGACTGAAGTGGGGAAAGGTTCCTCGGGAAACGCAATGTACCGAGGTTTAGTCGATCCTAACTATTAGGTTATAATCCAAATTTGAAACGTTGTATATTAAAGAATGTCTCCGGTACGTCCGGGGGCATAGCCTAATATACGATATAGGAAAGGGAATCAGGTTAAAATTCCTGAACCTTAAAGCGCGTGAATTACATATCTTATGAAACGCTAATCGGCAACGAAAGAGACGACCAAGTCATAAGACTATTACCCTGAGAGAGATTACTCTTCTTAATTAACGGATCTTCAACACCTCGCAAGGTTTGTTGTTATTTATTTGGTAAAACAGATGGATAGGGACACTATGGAAACACTTTAGGTGGAGAAGTAGTTGCCCGGCCGGAAAAGCACCTTCATGTAATGATTTTGAGAATATATTACGTTACGAATCGTGATGAACAGTAGTGCCGCGAGGCATTACGACAAAAGTTCGTGATGGGTGTTGGGTGCTAATAGTATTATACTTAAACATTGGTCTGATTGTTTGTGCCACGTCGCTTTAGGTCGTACTGATAACCGCATCAGGTCTCCAAGGTGAACAGCCTCTAGTTTTTGGGTGTATGCAGGTAAGGGAAGTCGGCAAATTAGATCCGTAACTTTGGAAAAAGGATTGGCTCAGAGGGTGACGTGGGATGCAATTAATTATTGCTTTGTGTGGTATTGTGTAATGCAATTAATCCGGGTTGGGGTGGTAACACCACGGCTCGGTAATACAAAGCGGTGCCTGCGATTAATCACTAACTTTGAACTGAAACGGACAAGAAGAATCCGACTGTTTAATAAAAACATAGCATTGTGATGGACCGAAATGGTTGTTGACACAATGTGATTTCTGCCCAGTGCTCTGAATGTCAAAGTGGAGAAATTCAAAAAAGCGCGGGTAAACGGCGGGAGTAACTATGACTCTCTTAAGGTAGCCAAATGCCTAGTCATTTAATTTGTGACGCGCATGAATGGAGCAACGTGATTCTTACTGTCCCTATCTGCGACTCAGCGAAACCACTGCCAAGGGAACGGGCTTGGGGATGACAAAGGGGAAATGAGTCCCAGTGTGCTTGACTTTATTCTAACTCTGCGAATTGACTTGTTTGGTGTAGAATATGTGGGAGATGCTGTTAAAGGCATCGAGCGTGAAATACCACAACTTACAATGTTAATTTGCTCACTTTATTACTATGCAGTGTACTGTCGCGAGACCGTGCACACTTCAATTTACGAGGTAAACCGGGGTTAACTCTCCGGTGAGCATTTATAGAGGACAGATTTAGGTGGGAAGTTTGGCTGGGGCGGCACATCTGTTAAACGATAACGCAGGTGTCCTATGACAAGCTCAGACAGAACGGAAATCTGTCGTCGAACAAAAGGGTAAAAGCTTGTTTTATGATGTTCTTCAGTACGGAAACTCATTGAGAAATCATGGCCTATCGATCCTTTCATTGAATTAATTACTTCTTTGATCTGTAAAGTGAGAGGTGTCAGAAAAGTTACCACAGGGATAACTGGCTTGTGGCGGCCAAGAGTTCATATCGACGTTGCTTTTTGATTCTTCGATGTCGGCTCTTCCTATTCTAGAATCGCAGCAGGTTCTATGGATAAGATTGTTCATTTACTAACAGGGAACGTGAGCTGGGTTTAGACCGTCATGAGACAGGTTAGTTTTACCCTTTTGTCGAAAAAATAAGTTTATCTCTATGGTAATCCAAGGTAGTACGAGAGGAACTCTTGGTTCGCGTAATTGGTTAAAAAATTCGCCGTAAGGCGAGTGTTTTGAAGCTATCATGCGTTAGATGAGAGTTGAACGCCTCTAAACTCGAATCTAGTCCAGGATGGGATGAAGTGTGATGTACTTTATGTAAGGTCTAGTGTGCATAAAGATAAGCCCCAGGGGGATTTGTTAAATCCAGATTAGGAAATAAATATCTGCCCGCTTCGTGCGAGGTAGAAAAGTTCAATCTCGTGGCCGATTCATCTGCATGAACATTTTTGTGCGAATGGAGGAGCCGTGTGTATTAAAAGTGATTGTTCCCCAGGGGCAATAAGCAGCCGAGAGACGATCGGAATGTATTTGGGATTGGGGGATGTACGTGTAAGAGATAAGCATTTGTCGATTCACTGAGTCTTGGCCTTTTATTCCTTTAGCTAATGTTGAATTTTGTTTGGTTTTTGTGGTGAATTTGGTTCGTTTTTGAGCGTCCATTTTGATCGCGAGTGTGTTGATGTGGAGCCCACAGGGTGAAGCTTGAACGTGTGTTGGGTATAGGCGGGGATGTCGTTTGGAGAGGGGGGTTGTTGGTCTTGGGGTAAGGGGTTTCCGTTTTGAGTCAAAATGGCTTCAAAGGTGGAAATTTTGTTAAGGAATATTTGGTATTTTAATTTCAAATTTGTGGCCAAATTGGGTGTGTTGATGTGGAACCCACAGGGTGAAGCGTGAATGCGTGTTGGGTATAGGCGGGGATGTCGTTTGGAGACGGGGGTTGTTGGTGTTGTGGTGGGAGATTCGTCTTTTGTGCGTTGAATGTCATCAAAGGTGGAAATTTTGTCAAGGAATATTTGATATTTTAATTTCAAATTTGTTCAAATTGAATAAAAGGTAGTCTTTTTTGCTGCATTTTTACTGCATTTTTACTGCACTTTTACCGCCTTTTTGGTCGGAATGTCTTATTTGGGGTCGGAATTGGGGGATGTACGTGTAAGAGACAAGCACTTGTCGATTCACCGAGTCTTTCCCGTTATTCCTTTAGCTAATATTGAATTTATGATTGGTAGTCGATGTGTTGATGTGGAGCCCACAGGGTGAAGCGTGAATGCGAGTTGGGTATGGACGGAAACGTCGTTTTGGGGTTCGGAGTTGGGGGATGTACGTGTAAGAGATGATTATTTCTCGATTCACTGAGTCTTAGCCTTTTATTCCTTTAGCTAATATTTTTGTTTGTTTTTGTTTTTGGTGGATTTTGTTCATTTTGGTGGATTTTGTCCATTTTTGACAGATTTTGTCCATTTTTGTTCATTTTTATTCACTTTTATTCATTTTTATCCCATTTTATCCCATTTCATTGCATTTTCGTTCGAGTTAACCCATTTCCCCATTTTGGCCCCATTTTTCGATTTTTCCCGAATTTGTGAATTTGCGAATTTATTTCAAACCCGGAGGGGAGGGAGTGGATGCGTCTTCGAGAGAGGTGGAAATGCCATTTGCATGGCAGAGTTGCTGGTATCAACCCCAAACATTCCCATCTTGCATATAAAATCCAATTTATTTTAATTTTCCCCGCCATTTTTGAGCCCCTTTTTCAACCCCCAAATCCAACTTTTGCTCATTTTTGGTCCCCATTTTCAGCTCCGTATTTCAGTTCCAGAGGTGATGGGGTTTTCAAAACGGTGCAAATTGTGGTTTGTAATTTGTTTGTGGTGGATTTACCGCAATTGAGAGGAAATGTAGATTTAAACACAGGGGGGGATTTTTTTTCGTTTTTTTTGTGTTATTTTTTGTGATGATTTTTTGTGATGATTTTTTGTGATGATTTTTTGTGATGATTTTTTGTGATGATTTTTGGATCCATTTTTTGAACCCATTTTTCGTGACCATTTTTCGTGATCTATTTTTCGTGACCATTTTTCGTGATCATTTTTTGAACCCATTTTTTGTGATCATTTTTTGGATTCATTTTTTGTGATCATTTTTGGATCTATTTTTTGAATCCATTTTTCGTGACCATTTTGCATGATATACTTTTCATGCTCGTTATTCGCGCTCTATTTTTTGTGTTCGTTTTTCGTAACCATCTTTTGGGTCGGTTTATCATCATTGTTTATTATTTTTTATTTTTTTTTATTATTTTTTATTATTATTTTTTATTATTTTTTATTTTTAATCCATTTTTGATTATTTTTAATCATTTTGAATCGCTTTTTTATTATTTTTCAGCGTCCAAGATATCCACAAGATGACCGCACCCACACCCATCACAAGTTCCGCAATCAGATACAACACGTGGCATTTGTTTTGCGAGACTGCTACGATTTACGCCCCCATCTCGGGGCACTTTCAAGGCGTCAAAGTTGCGTGGTTATTTTTTCGGTCATTTTTTCGTGCTTTTTTTCGATTTTTTATTTTTCGTGATCGTTTTTTGATGTCTTTTTGACCCATTTTTTATTTTTCGTGACGATTTTTGATGCTTTTTTATTTTTCGTGATCACTTTTTGATGCTTTTTTATTTTTTATGCTCACTTTTTGATGCTTTTTTATTTTTTATGCTCGTTTTTTGACCACTTTTTATTTTTCGTGATCGTTTTTCGATGCTTTTTTATTTTTTGTGATCATTTTTCGACCATTTTTTATTTTTCGTGACCACTTTTTGATGCTTTTTTATTTTTCATGATCATTTTTTGACCACTTTTTGATGACTTTTTATTTTTCGTGATCGTTTTTCGACCATTTTTTATTTTTCGTGACCATTTTTCGGTCATTTTTTATTTTTCGTGATCGTTTTTTGACGATTTTTTATTTTTCGTGATCACTTTTTGATGACTTTTTATTTTTCGTGACGATTTTTGATGCTTTTCTATTTTTCGTGATCGTTTTTCGATGCTTTTTTATTTTTCGTAATCACTTTCTGATGTCTTTTCATTTTTCGTCATCATTTACTGATGTCTTTTTATTTTTCGTGATTAGTTTCTGATGT
>Ga0213825_1003180_pt1 | contig 9991 bp, 8 predicted proteins | sample MC6MC0900MG_FD_179896 | JGI IMG/M metagenome (GOLD analysis project Ga0213825, IMG submission 179896) | Enriched soil aggregate microbial communities from Iowa State University, Ames, United States - MC6-MC0900-MG | ecosystem: Environmental > Terrestrial > Soil > Unclassified | place: USA: Iowa... | reverse complement strand
ATCAAAGGATACCAACCCGCTTCTTTCGGAAGATAAATTCGCTGATTTTTTATAAAGGCTTGTTCAATATAACCATCATCCCGGTATTGCAAAATTTTTCCTTGATAGTGAACGTTTAAGTCAAATTCTTCACCCGGCTGAATCATTTGATCGAAGTGAAGTGTTATAAAATCGTTATCTTGTGAACAAGTAACTGATTTTTCACTCGTACATTCCTTTATCTTTAACCCATGGTATAAAGTAAGAAAAACATCATTCACTGCCTCATTACCGTTATTTTGTATTGTTAAGGTACTTTGAACATTAATTTGATCATCTGCTTGAAGTTCCACACTTAAATTTGTTTTTTCCATTGAAAACTCATATGGTTGATCATCTTTATTATATTCGTAGTAAGAATTCATCCATTTGTTATATGATTCATCATCGTCCCCTTTAAACGACTCTACATATTGTTGCCCCGTTGTAACATACTGTTTAAGCGCTTGTTCATATTGCATGAAACGCATTCCACTTAACACAATTGTAGGAATGATGAAGATTGTAAGAGTAATAGGTATCATCTTTTTTTCTTTATTGCTCCTACGATAGCGTCGGAACAATAATAGAGTTACAACAATCACTGCGATTCCCAACAACACAATAGCACTTTGGTGCAAAATTGAACTTTTTAACACATGGTGAATCCCCCATATCCCCTCATACGGCGATCCAATAAACATATAATCAAATGGAGTAAACAAGTGAAACTTCGGATTATCCCATATATAGGCTTTTCCAACATAGTCAAAAGGAAACATTAAACTTAATACTAAAATAGCTGGAATGACAAGATACGCAAACATTGATTTAATCAATGTCGCAAATAAAAAGCCAATGGAAATGAGAAGAAGAAAAGCTCCTTCCATTTGAATAAATACGTAAACAATATTTTTAAACCAATCTCCTATCGTCATTGACGCACTCATGAACCATATTGCTTGCACGACTATTGTCATGACTGTGATACATAAACCATATAATTGGGTGATCATCCATTTCCCTACAACCCAATCCACATTTTTCACATCATATGTTAGGACTAATTGTTCAAATTCATTTTCCCGATCTTTACTCGCCATATAAACAGCAATTAGTCCAACAATGAGTAGATTGATCAGTAACGCCCAGATGAAGCTTTTATAAAATACTACAGCACGCTCTTCATAATGGATAGGTTGGATTTCATAAGAGACAATGCTATATCCCCAATACAACATATTTACTAATAAAGGAATAGCTAAAAATTTATTTCGAAGTAAAAGCAGCCCTTCATTTCGAAAAACTGATATCATCAAATTCATGAAATCACCCCATTAATAACCGCCATATAACCATCCTCGATCGTTGGTTGTACGGGGGTGGCTTCATCAAAGGGAGCATCTATCGAAAGGACCCTAAATACAACATTTTCCTTTTCTTTCCGACTGGAAATGATGACATATTCCTTTTCAACTTGATCGTATTCGGAATAGGGTACTGATACCTCCCAAACGACATTTATAGCCTTCTCAGCTAATGCATCTGTGGCACCTTGGAAAAGCACCTCGCCATGATGAATGACCGCGGCATTTTCACAACTGGATTCAATATCACTAATAATATGGGTTGATAAAATAATAGAGCGGTCTTTACTCAATTTTTCTATCAAATTTCGAAAGCGAATTCTTTCTGAAGGATCAAGTCCTGCAGTCGGTTCATCAAGGATAATTAATTTCGGATTTCCGAGAAGAGCCTGAGCGATACCAAGCCGCCTCTTCATTCCTCCGGAGTACCCTTTTATCTTTTTATCTGCTTGTGGTAATAAATTTACTTCTTCCAGTACTTTCTCAACTTGTAGGTGTCTTTCCTGCTGGTTCGTTATACTCTTCATTGAAGCAACATAATGAAGAAATTCTCTTCCAGTAAACTGGGTTGGCACGTTAAAATGTTGTGGCAAATAACCGAGCAGTTGTCGTACCTTATCTCCTTCTTTTACTAAATCAAAGTCATAAATGGTCACCTTCCCATCTTGAAAAGGAAGGATTGTACTAAGAATTTTCATTAACGTGGATTTTCCCGCTCCATTTGGACCAAGAAGTCCGAATAATCCCGTCTCCATTTGTAGATTGATATTTTTTAACGCTTGAAATTTACGATAGTTTTTCTGTAATCCTTCTATTTTTAACGTCAACATCTATTTCTCCTCCCAAAAAGCACTCTGCTCCTTTCACGTATGGAAGACTCAAATTGTTTCAGAAAAAATATTTTTTATAAACTTAGTCACAAAAGACATGAAAAAAGAGGCCTCCATTAAATTTCAAAAGTTAATGGAGGCCTCTACTTCGGAAAATGTTACCCCTAGATAGATAACAATGGATAAAACCCTAATCGGGCACTAAAACCAATGATTAGATTTTTTATTTTTTGCATAACATAATTCACTTCTATAACACCGCGAATCGAGTCACTTGTATTTATATAATGGCTCTCCCTAACCTCGATCGGAATAACGTTCTGACAGTTTCTTTTTATGTGACTGAAAAACTTCTTCCAGAGGAATATTGTACTTGTTTGCAATCACAATTAAATTACCTAATACATCTCCTAATTCTTCGGTTAACTCCTGTTTATTTTCCTCATAAGATCCCTTTACTTCATCAGGCCTATCTCTACCTATTTCAAGGGCTCTTATAGCTCGTGCTACCTCGCCTGTTTCTTCTGCTAAAAAGCCAATACGAATAAAAATGTCTAACTCAGACCAGCCTCTACTTTCATAATAATCCTTTACCCATCGTTGAAATTCAGTTACATCCATTTCCATTCACCCTCCAATTCAATACCTTAAGTTTAACAAAGGATCGAAAGTTTTGTATAATCTTATACGGTGATTTCTTTAGGAGGCGATTTATAGTGAAAAAGTTAGCCGTATTTTGCGGGTCGAGCAATGGAGCATCTGATGTCTATATAGAAGGTGCAAAAAACCTTGGTAAAGAACTAGCTAAACGCGATATTGCACTTGTTTATGGTGGAGCGAGTGTTGGAATCATGGGTGCTGTTGCAGATTCAGTTCTAGATGAAGGGGGACACGTAATTGGTGTTATGCCAAGTTTTCTAGATAATAGAGAGATAGCCCATAAAAACTTGTCAGAGCTGATCATCGTAGATTCTATGCATGAGAGAAAAGCGAAAATGGCAGATCTGGCAGATGGATTTATAGCTTTGCCTGGCGGGCCAGGCACATTAGAAGAATTCTTTGAAATTTTTACGTGGGCTCAATTAGGGCTTCATCATAAACCATGTGGTCTCTTAAATATTAATCATTATTATGATCCTCTTATCGCGTTATTTAATCATATGACTGAGGAACAGTTTTTACATGAAAAATACCGTACTCTTGCATTAGTCGATAATGAACCAAAAGGGATACTTGATAAATTTAATACATATGAACCACCAACCGTAAAAACTTACATTACTGAAAAACAAATCTGATAGACAAAAAACAGACCTATTTATTACCCTTGGTCTGTTTTTTGCCTATTTAAATGCTCGTACAGCTGATTCAACATTTCTATTGCAACATATTCATAGATGTCTTCAAGTACGTTTTTAACGTCGTCCCTAAACCATTCACCTTCATTTCCCTTCAACCTTAATTTACTATCGGGATGTAAGTTTTGTTCCGTGACTTTATTTGGTGGAACTTTCTCTCACCAGTCATGAGAAACTCCTTCTGGAGAATATCCTACTATCACTCATAGCCCCTCAACATGGCTACGGAATCATGCAGTTTGTAAAAAAGCTAAGTAACGATCGTTTAGACTATGCTCCCATTACTTATAATGACAATTGGATGAAGTTCGGAAAGTTATAGCGGAATGGTATCCTATATTTGAAGAGTATAAGTTTGAAATAGATATTGATTTACCGGAAAAATCGCTGGTATGGAAGGTAGACCCTATTTGGTTTAAAAGTATTTACCACTTCCTCGGCGGGAACCAGCATTATTTAGGAATGAAAACTTAAACAAATCTTTAACATGAAGTCATCTTAATGAACACCTTTGCAGTATATCCTTTTTATAAATAACAAATAGAAAGGATTGTATTCAAATGGAGATTAGTACTCAAAAAATTAGAATGAGAAGGGAGAATGTCTTTTGAACTTAAAACATGAGAAAGATATAAAGTCAGAAATAGCTGATAAAACTTATTTGACTAAAGGATGGGGCTATGTTGCGGCTCTTGCGCTGTTGCCGTATGCGATTTTAAAATCGCTTTGGGCATGGGGATCAACAGTAGGACTTACAACAAAACAAGCTGTACAAAATGTAGCAGGGTTTGGTGATACATTAAAGGAAGGACCTGCTTTTCTATATACGTTATATAACATCGGAAGACTACCCCTAATATCGGTCAAGGAGTGGGTCAAGCAATTGAAGATGCAATCATACTAAGCAAAATTTTAAAGTATAAGAATTGTAAGGAAGAAGCATTTGGTGAATTTGAAAATTTACGAATTCCAAAGACAAAAAAGATTATCAATCTTTCATGGCGCATTGGAAAAGTAGCGCAGTTAGACAATCCCTTTCATATTAAGATTCGTAATTCAATTATGAGAATGCTGCCTTCCAAAATACAAGAAAATCAGTTAGAATCAGTTTTCCACACCGATTTTTAATTACTTGGATCAGCATAATCAGCTAATACAAAATAATAGATCTTCCGAAGGGCGCTTTAATGGAATAATTCAAACAGAAAATGATCAAGCTTTTTTATAAAAATTGAACAGTATTTCATATAAAATGGACTCGTTTTGATCAATCTTTTTTTCAAAGCGGGTTCTTTTTAATTTAACTAAAATGCGGGGTTGGGTGGTGTTTTTGATCAGACTTTATTTCAAAGCTACACATCTAGTTTTCCAAAGATAAAAAAATACATTTTTTTACTCAGCAAAATTGCACCGTTACTTCAACGCGAATTAGGGAACGGCCACCAATGCAACCGTTCCCTATTATTGCGCTATCGTATACCGCTAGTTCAACAATACCCCTTGCTTAAGCAAACTCATAAATTTTAACCCTTCCTAATGGAAGTTTTCTTGTCCCAGACAAACTAGAGATTTAAGGTGACCTCAAAAAAAATGTCACATTTCAAACAACTAAATTGTCTTATTTATGAGAACGTGAAAGGGGTGCATGGGATGAGCAAACATTATGATGTGGCCATTGTAGGAGGCGGAATAGCCGGATTGACAGCTGCGCTTTATTTGGCAAAGGGAGGCAAAAAGGTTGTTATCCTGGAACTTCAGGACCAGATTGGCGGAAGAGCTATAACTAACAAGAAAAATGGAATATGCTTTAACTTAGGTTTTCATGCTTTATATGCAGGAGTTGCGTATCAAATTTTTAATGAGCTGCAATTAAACCAAGACATTTTTCGAAAGGTCAACGAGTTTCATCCATACGGAATATGGAAGGAAAAACTCCACTACTTTCCCGCAACCGCGGACTTCTTAATGAGAACGAAGCTGTTGTCAGTGGCAGAGAAAGTGAAGTTCGGCGCGCTTCTCATGAAAATTCTCAAACTCGACACTGCTTCTATGCCTAAAGTAAGTTTGCGCTCCTGGATGGAAGACAATATTCGCAGCCCGATGGTCCGCCATCTGCTTTATGTTCTGATACGGGGAGGGACCTATATACAGGCACCGGATTTGCATGTTGCCGGTCCGTTATTCAGGCAGATGCAGCACTCGATTACGGGTGTTTACTACCTAAAGCAGGGCTGGGGCTCTCTTGTCCGTGAACTAAGCCAGGAAGCACGGCAGCACGGGGTTAAGCTGCTGACCAACCGCAAAGTGACGTCGGTAGATCATCGGGATGGTCAAGTCAATTCGTTAACATGCGCGAATGAGGAGCGAATACCTGTATCACAGGTATTATTGACAACGTCTCCTAAAGTGACAAGCAAGCTGGTTCCGTTTTCGGAGCAAACCTCTCTCAAGACCTGGGAAGAACAAGCGATTCCGATTACGGCAGCTTGTTTGGATGTCGGGCTGCGACACCTTCCCTCCCCGAGGCATCAGTTTGTGTATGGCGTCGATCAACCGATTATGTTGATTAACGTCTCGCGGATCGATGGGTTAGAATTAAGTGAACAAAACGATGTCCAAGTGTTCCAAATGATCAAATTTCAGAACCAAGACAGCGACCCCCAGCAAGACCGACAACAGCTTGAGAATGCACTGGAGCTTGTCCAACCGGGATGGAAACAGGAGGTAGTCACCGAGCAGTTTCTTCCTCGTATGACGGTTGTGCACGACTTCATGCATATGAATCGAAAGGAAAATCCGGGTCCTGCCGTTCCGGAAATCAAAGGCTTATATGTAGCGGGAGATTGGGCGAGCCACGGGGAATATTTAGTCGACGGCGCTGCCGCGAGCGCAAAGCGGGCAGCCATGAGCATCCTTGCGCAATAATGCAGATTGGAAAGGAATGTTTTTGAGTATGGATACTGAGAGGCTCTACAACGAATATCGCACGATGTTGTTTTCGCTTGCATACCGCATGCTGGGTAGTGTAGCCGATGCTGAAGATATCATCCAGGAAGTGTTTATAACTTTCGATCAGATGCCAGCTGACATTCATATTACCAACGAGAAGGCTTATTTATGCAAAATGGTTACGAACCGCTGCATCAATCTTCTACAGTCGTCAGTGAAACAGCGGGAAGTGTATATTGGAACATGGCTCCCTGAACCCTTCGTACTATCCGGACCATCCAGCCCCGACCCGTCCGAGATCTACCAGCAGAAAGAGAGCCTGGCGACCGCGTATTTATTGCTTTTGCAGCAGTTGAGCGTTACAGAACGCGCCGTCTTTCTCCTGCGTGAAATCTTTCAATATCCGTATGAGGAGATTGCCGATATGGTGGGCAAAAGTATCTTCAACTGCCGACAAATCTTTGTGCGCGCAAAAAAGAGCATACACCGAAATCCGGGCAGAAAACCGAAAGGCTCCAAAAGCAGCGGTGTTACGGAATTCCAAGTGCAGAAATTCATCCATGCTTTAATTGAAGGCGACACGGGCACTCTTCTTAATTTGCTGGCCAAAGACGCCATCCATTACTCCGATGGTGGAGGAAAAGCCCATGCCGTATTATCGCCTGTAGTTGGTGTTGGCAGTATCATTCATTTCTACGAACAGTTGATGCAATGGTTTAAGGTGAACAGAGGCAGATATTCTTATCAGGTTGCAAATGTGAACGGGAGCCCAGGTATCTTACTTTATATAGACGGTCGGATATCATATGTCTACTCGTTTGAAACCATACATGACCGAATGCAAAAAATCTACGCGACTTCCAATCCCGACAAATTGAAACATATACAACGAAACTAAATCAAATAGAAACGGAGTGTGAACCTATGAAAATTATCGAATTGGAGATTAAAACACATAAACTGGCAGAGATGCAACGCTTCTATACGGATCAAATCGGCTTTCCGCTGGTACACCAAACGCAACATAGCTTTACAGTCAGAATCGGCGAAACGAAACTGTCTTTTGTCCGGGAGGAAGGAGATGCAATCCCTTACTATCATTTTGCCATGAACATTCCGGAAAATCAGATTGTCGAAGCAAAGGAATGGCTGCATCACCGTGTCGGCATGGTCGTAGATGCCATGCCGATAGAATATTTGGGTATACAGGCTGAAGCAAATATTGCTTACTTTAAAGGCACCGATGCCCATGCTATTTACTTCGAGGATCCATCCGGAAATCTCGTCGAATTTATCGCCAGACACCGCATGCATAACACGTCAAAGGAGCCCTTTGACAGTTCGTCTATTCTAAATATAAGCGAGATTGGTTTCCCTCTTCAGAATACGGTGCCTGAGGCAATTGAATTTCTCGGTTCGCGAATCGACGTTACACCCTATATTGGAGACGGAATATCGTTCCAAATGCTGGGCGACGAACATGGAATGTTCATCCTAGGGGATATCGAGATTGGTTGGTACCCGACCCGAAGGATCCCGGAAATTCATCCGATCCGAATGACCGTCCTTCATAATCGTAATGATGAGTTCCAGCTCCCGGGGTATCCGTATGATGTCCAAACCGTGACAGACACTTCCGTAGGTACGTATGAAATTTGAAGAGAAGCTAAATGAAAGCCAAATTTATTTTACCAAATAGAAGCATGCTGAAAATACAGCATGCTTCTATTATTGTTCTGTTATATATATTCTCAATTTATGATTTTCTTTTCTTACTATAAATTTCATAAGCAATAAATCGAGTCATCACCAAATTTTGTGATTTTATAAAAAAAATGAAAACACTCACAGATTCCTGGCAATAATTTTAGCTGTTTTCACCAGCAGGTCTTTGAAAAAAACGGAACGTTAGCGGCTCAAAAAAGAAGGAAGTCTTTCCATCCCCCATACCATTAATTTGGCCAAGCTCATCCTCAATTAAGTTTATGAGGTCTAGTACTGAAGGGCTGAATTTTCGAAATTTCGATAAAAAAAATGAAGTGCCCGTTTTGATGATTCAACCCGATTCGTCCCCCATGCAAATCGACGATGTTTTTGGCAATTGATAGCCCCATGCCAGCGCCGGGCGACCCGTGATGGTCGTTTCTCGACGGATCAGCCTTATAAAACCGTTCGAATAGCTGCTTTTCCTGCTCTTCCGATATCGGTTTACCCATATTTTCGACAGCAAAATAAATATGCTGCTCTTCCTCGGACAGGCGTACGGTGATTTCACCGGGTTTCATCGAAAACTTGAGTGCATTCATCAATAGGTTATCGATGGCACGTACCATTTTTTCAGTATCGACATAACCGTAAATCGGCGTCTGATCGCGAATCGTACGAACCGTAAGCAAATTTTCCTGCGCAATCGGTTCGAATTCGTTTATGATCTGCTCCAACAAATTGCTCAAATCTATCTTCGTAAAAGATAGGTTCGCCGATCCACTTGTTAATCTTGTATATTCAAATAAGTCGTCAATCAGCTTCTTTAGTTGCTGCGATTTGTTGTAGGCGTTGTTGATATAGTGCTTATGTTCTTCGAGATTCTCGTAATTATCATTCTTCAACAAATTCAAATAACCGATAATACTGGTCAAAGGCGTACGCAGATCATGGGAAACACTAGTAATCAGTTCCATTTTCGAATTTTCGATTTGGCGTTCTCGACTCATTTTTTCCTGCAGCTGCTCAGCCATAAAGTTGATGCTCTTGGCAACTTCCCCCAGCTCGTCTTCATTGGTCATCGGCAGCCGATAATCCAGATTCCCGCCCGCTATGGTCAAGAGACCCTCGGCAAGCGTCCGTAAATAACGAACCATGGGCCGCGTTAAAAGGAAGAAGAAGAACAAAAACGCAGCGATCATAAATAGGAAATCTCCAAAAAACCCAATATCGAACGACAAATAAATGAGAAGCCCTGATAAAGCCATCATACAGATGAAGCTTATTAAAGCTGCCCAGAAAATTCGGATTCGAATATTCTTTTTCCCGCTAAGAGTGGAAAGGAATTTTCTATTCGGCTTTCTATTCAACTTTATACCCCACTCCCCAGACGGTTTTGATATACCTAGGTTCTCGCGGGTTGTCTTCAATTTTTTCGCGAATATTGCGGATATGGACCATTATGGTGTTATCCGATAAAAATTTGTCCTCTTTCCACACGCTCTGGTATATTTTTTCCACATTAAACACATGCCCACGGTGGCTGGCCATCAGCTCTAGAATAGAAAATTCGAGCGGAGTGAGTGATACTTCTTTACGGCGCACCGTCACAATATGGCGACTTTTATCGATGATCAAATCGTTAATTTCGATGATCCCACTGTCGGACACTGAGTTGCCATTGCTTCCTCCGTCCAACTTCTGTCTGCGAAGCTGAGCCTTCACCCGAGCGATCAACTCCAGTGGATTAAACGGCTTAGAGACA
>Ga0213825_1003177_pt1 | contig 9994 bp, 8 predicted proteins | sample MC6MC0900MG_FD_179896 | JGI IMG/M metagenome (GOLD analysis project Ga0213825, IMG submission 179896) | Enriched soil aggregate microbial communities from Iowa State University, Ames, United States - MC6-MC0900-MG | ecosystem: Environmental > Terrestrial > Soil > Unclassified | place: USA: Iowa... | reverse complement strand
GGAAAGAAGCAGTATATTATACCTTACTTAATGTCTAGTCATCCAGGGAGCACATTAGCATCAGCTATAGAGCTAGCAGAATATCTAAGAGATATTAATTATCAGCCAGAGCAAGTTCAGGATTTTTATCCAACACCAGGAACTCTATCTACAGCTATGTTCTATACAGGGGTAGATCCTTTAACTATGAAAGAAGTATATGTACCTAAGACCAAGAGTGAAAAAGCTATGCAAAGAGCTCTTCTTCAATATAGAAATCCTAAAAAATATGATATAGTATATGAAGCTTTAGTTAAAGCTGGAAGAGAAGATTTAATAGGGAATGGACCAAAGTGTTTAATAAGACCTAAAAACCAAGGAAGAAATCTTAACCATGGTGGAAATTACAGTAGACGTAATAAAGAGGGGAAAGGCCATATTAGTGATAAAGCAGTCTTAACTCGAGGTAGCCATGGAAGAACTCCTTTAGAAAGAAAAAAGAGTAAAAATACTTCTACTAATAAGAGAAAATCCATGAAGAAGACTCGCCAGTAGATTTACCAGAGGGATGTAAAAATCCTAATTAATTATATTAAATTTTATAATAAATAATAGATAAAAGTAATAATGATAATAGATTTTCATTATTACTTTTATTTTGTTTGATTGAAGAAAAAAATCATTATTGACAAAATAGTACGATGGTAGTATTATTTACTTGAAGATAAAGTACGAGTATCGTACTAATTAAATCTTATTTTTAGTAAACAATAATATAGGTTATAATCTAAGGACTTACACTTGCCTTAGGGTAATTTAAGATATAAAAAGGTTTTAAAGGAGTAGGCGTAATGGATGATAATGATAAGCTGATTGAAGAATTTGCAAATTTATGGAGAATGTTTTTATCTTATTCAAACCAATATAGAACTATGGAAGAGTTTCCTAGGATAGAAAGACTTAACACTATGGAAATTGGTATTATAAGAATTGTCTATGATAGGGAAGATGTAATTTTAAAGGAAATTTGTACTATGTTAGACATACCTAAAAGTACTTTAACTAGCGCTATAGATAGACTGGAAAGACTTAACTATTTGAGTAGAACTATTAGCAAGAGAGATAGAAGGTCCTATGGATTACAACTTACAGAGGAAGGTAAAGAAGTGAAAAATGAACATCTAGCTTTTGAAAAAAAATTATATGGATATGTTTTAAATGCCTTAGATACAAATGATGAAAGAGAAGAATTTTTAAAGCTATTTAGAAAAATAGTAAATAATATTTAAGTTTTATGAAAGGAGAAATGCTACTTTACTAGATATAAAATTGGAGTAGCAGGTGATGTTATGGAAACAGAAAAATTAACAATAAGAGTTCAGCAAAGTTTAAATGATGCCTACGAGGAAGCGGTAAGAAATAATCATCAACAAGTAGATATTATTCATTTATTCTCTGCTCTTCTAAATCAAAGAGATGGACTAATTCCTAATGTTTTTGAAAAAATGGTAGTGGATGTTGAAGGTATTAAAAGAAAAGTGAACTTGGAAATGGAGAAAATGCCTAAAGTATTAGGAGAAGGGGCTCGTTCATCTGGTGTTACTGCAACTAGAAGAATTAATGAAGTTTTAGTTAAGGCTCAAGAGATATCAGAGAAATTTCATGATTCCTATATAAGTGTAGAACACATAATGATGGCTATCATGGATGTAGACGCTAAAGGTCTATCAGGAAAAATACTTAAGGAATATGGTATAGATAAAGAAAGGTTTATGGAAGTGTTATCTCAAGTTAGGGGGAATCAAAGGGTAGATACTAATGATCCAGAAGGAACCTATGATGCTCTTGTTAAATATGGAACTAATTTAATTGACCTTGCTAAGGAACATAAATTAGATCCTGTAATAGGAAGAGATGAAGAGATAAGACGTATAATTAGAATTTTGTCAAGAAGAACTAAAAATAATCCAGTGCTTATTGGTGAACCTGGAGTAGGTAAGACTGCTATAGTTGAAGGTTTGGCAGAAAGAATTGTACGTGGAGATGTACCAGAAGGATTAAAAGACAGAATAATTTTTTCTTTAGATATGGGAGCTTTAATTGCAGGAGCTAAATATAGAGGTGAATTTGAAGAAAGACTTAAAGCTGTACTTAAGGAAGTTAAGAGTTCTGACGGTAAGATAATATTATTCATAGATGAAATTCATACCATTGTAGGGGCTGGAAAAACTGATGGAGCTATGGATGCAGGAAATCTTATAAAACCTATGCTAGCAAGAGGAGAATTACATTGCATTGGAGCTACAACTTTTGATGAATATAGACAATATATAGAAAAAGATAAGGCGTTAGAGCGAAGATTTCAAACAGTTATTGCAGAGGAGCCTACAGTACAAGATACAGTTTCAATATTAAGAGGACTTAAGGAAAGATTTGAAATACATCATGGCGTTAGAATTCATGATTCAGCCATTGTAACAGCAGCAAAATTATCTCATAGGTATATTCAAGACAGGTTTTTACCAGACAAAGCTATAGATTTAATTGATGAAGCAGGGGCTATGATAAGAAGTGAGATAGATTCTCTTCCTACAGAACTTGATATGGTTAGAAGAAAGCTATTTACCTTAGAAACTGAAAGAGAAGCTCTGCTTAAAGAAAGTGATGAAGCATCTCAAAAGAGACTTGAACAACTCCAAAAGGAGTTAGCAGAATTAAAAGAGAAAAATGATGAAATGACTGCTAAATATGAGCAAGAAAAGAGTAAGATTCTTGAAGTTAGAACTTTGAAGGAGCAGCTAGATGAAGCTAGAGGTAAGGTTGAAAGGTATGAGAGAGAATATGATTTAAATAGTGCTGCAGAGCTAAAGTATGGGGTTATTCCACGTCTTGAAGAAGAAATAAAAGAAAAAGAAGAAAATATGCATAATAATTATGAAGAAGCCCTTCTCAAAGAAGAGGTTACAGAAGAAGAAATTTCTCAAATTGTATCTAAGTGGACTGGAATTCCAGTAACACGATTAGTAGAAGGGGAAAGAGAAAAGCTCTTAAGATTAGAGGATGAGCTTAGTAATAGAGTAATAGGTCAAGATGAAGCAGTAACAGCTGTTGCAAATGCCATAATTAGAGCTAGAGCAGGGATGAAGGATGAAAATAAACCTATAGGTTCATTCATTTTTCTAGGTCCTACAGGAGTAGGTAAAACAGAACTAGCCAAAACTCTAGCAAGAAATTTATTTGATAGTGAAGAAAATATTATAAGAATTGATATGTCAGAGTACATGGAAAAATATTCAGTATCAAGACTTATAGGAGCTCCACCAGGATATGTGGGTTATGAAGAAGGGGGACAATTAACTGAAGCTGTAAGAAGAAATCCATATTCAGTAATTCTATTTGATGAAATAGAAAAGGCTCATGAAGATGTATTTAATGTATTTTTACAAATATTAGACGATGGAAGACTTACTGATAATAAAGGTAAAACTGTAGACTTTAAAAATACTATAATAATTATGACCTCTAATATAGGTAGCAGTAATCTACTAGAGAATAGTGGTATAATTACTGAAGAAACTAAAGCATTAGTAATGAGTGAAATGAAGAATAGATTCAAGCCTGAGTTTTTAAACCGTGTAGATGATATTATAATGTTTAAACCGCTAAAAATTGAAGGTATCAAGAAAATTATTGATATATTTATTGGTGATGTTAGAAGAAGATTGGTTGATAAAAATATATGTCTAGAAATTACTAACGCAGCTAAGGACATTTTGGTAACAGAAGGCTATGATCCGGTCTATGGAGCAAGACCACTTAAAAGATATATTGGAAATGTATTAGAAACTATGATTGCTAAGAAAATTATAGCAGGAGAAGTGTATAATGGATGCAATATCTTAGTAGATGGTAAGGATGAACAAATAGTATTTCAAATAAGTAATAAAGGGATTACTACTATATAAAGAAAGACAAAAATAAAATATTTATATAATTACTTGCATTATACTTGATATGTATGTTATACTGAATAAGTGGTAAAACACAAATAAAAATTAAAATAAAGATTTAACATATATAATAATTTTCTCCAATTCGAGGATTTGTTAATAATAGGTGGATCTTTAAAATGGAGGAATTGTAAATGGCAGATAAAACATTAACATGCAGAGATTGCGGAAACGAATTCGTATTCACAGAGGGAGAGCAAGCTTTCTACGTTGAAAAAGGATTCGAAAATGAGCCAACTAGATGTGCTGATTGCAGAAGAGCAAGAAAAGCAGAAAGAAATAGAAGATAATTAATATTTAATATTTCAATGAAAGCTATAAGAAGTGATTCTTATAGCTTTTATTTTTGAGTTATACAGATATAACTATTATATATGATATTTATCTTTAAAAATATTAATGTATAAATTTTTATAAATAAGTAGAAATATATATATGAGACTAATAGGTTAGAAAAAGGAATAATAAATAGATATTAATTAGATACAAGGAGAAAGTTATGGAAAGTGGATTTAATAAATATAATTTAAATGAAAATATATTACAGGCTTTAAATAATCTGGGTTTTGAAAATCCTTCTGAAGTTCAAGATAAAACAATACCAAGTCTTTTGAAAAGAGAAGATATTATAGTAAAATCACAAACAGGGAGTGGAAAAACAGCAAGTTTTGGAGTTCCTATTTGTAATGAAGTTAAGGTAGAAGAGGCAAAAATAACAGCATTAGTCCTAGTTCCCACAAGAGAACTTGCACTACAGGTTAAAGATGATATATCCAATATAGGTAGATTAAAAAAAGTTAGATGTGCAGCTGTTTTTGGAAAGCAGCCTTTTAATGAACAAGTTAGAGAACTTAAGCAGAGGGTACATATAGTAATAGGAACACCGGGAAGAATAAGTGACCATCTGAATAGAGAAAACTTAAACTTTAAGGATTTAACTTATGTAATTATTGATGAAGCAGATAAAATGCTAAATATGGGTTTTATAGATCAGATAAGTGATATATTAGATAGACTACCTAAAAAAAGGACAACAGCTCTATTTTCTGCAACAATACCAGAAAGCATCGAGGATTTATGCACTAGTTATATGATAAATCCTAAATTTTTAGAAATAGAGTCAAAGGTATTTAATCGTGATAAAATAAAGCAATCATATTTAAATGTTGAACATAAAGATAAATCCAAAGCATTATGGAAGAACTTATATGCATGTAAACCTGATGCAGCTATAGTATTTTGTAATACCAAGGATAAGGTTAAAAAGGTGTATGAGGAGCTAAAGGCTGAGGGGATTTCAGTAGAACAATTACATGGAGATATGGATCAAAAAATAAGAATTGAAACCATGGAGAGATTCAAAAATAGGGAATTTAAAGTACTGGTTGCTACGGATATTGCAGCTAGAGGAATTCATGTAGATAATATAACCCATGTATTTAATTATGAAGTACCAATGGAGAGGGAAAGTTATGTTCATAGAATAGGTAGAACAGGAAGAGCAGGACGTGAAGGAAGGGCTATCACTTTTGTTTCTGACTATGAAAAGAAGTTTTTGCTTTCTATAGAAGAATACTTAGGCTATAGTATTAAAAAGGGAGACTTTCCTAGTGACTTAGAGGTTAAAGAAGGTAAAAGTATATTTAAGGAGAGTCAGAAACAACTTAAAGAAGGTCAGAGAAATAAAAAGAAAGTGATCCATAAAGATATCCTAAAATTATACATTGGAGCTGGCAAAAAGAAAAAAATAAGGAATATAGATATAGTGGGGGCGCTAAGTAATCTTCCAGAGTTAAATGGGGATGATATTGGTATAATAGATGTACAAGATAATATTTCTTATGTAGATATACTCAATAATAAAGGTGAGGATTTCTTGAAAAAATATGGAGAGATAATTATTAAAGGAAAAAAAGTCAAAGTTCAAAAATCAAGGAAATAAAATTAAAATATATATTGAATTATTATTATTACCATGATATACTAAAAGAGTAGTAAATACAAAATATATATAATAAAGATTTAAGATTAATAATACTTTTCTCCAGTTTTAGAGAATCAGTTAATTAAAAGTAAATCTTTAAAAATGGAGGAATGAAAAATGGCAGATAGAACATTAACATGCAAAGATTGCGGAAACGAATTCATATTCACAGAGGGAGAGCAAGCTTTCTACGCTGAAAAAGGATTCGAAAACGATCCAGTAAGATGTGCTGATTGCAGAAGAGCAAGAAAATCAGAAAGAAATAGAAGATAGTAATATTTAATATTTCAATAGAAGCTATAAGAGCAATTCTTATAGCTTTATTTTTATATAAAATTATAGGAATTTATTAAATAATAAAGAGTGACTTACTGTATAAAATTTGAGTTATTTTTAAAATAAAATAAGCTTACAATTGGTATAAAAATGGATATAAGTATTCGAAAAATACTTGAAATTTAATTAGTAAAGTGATAAACTGAAACCATAAAATAAAAAGATTCACATCTATTATAACTTTCTCCGTTTTTAGGGAATTGGTTAATTGAATGTAAATCTTTAAAAATGGAGGAATTAAAATGGCAGATAAAACAATATTATGTAAAGACTGTGGTAAAGAATTTATATTTACAGAGGGAGAACAAGCTTTCTACGCTGAAAAAGGATTCGAAAATGAACCAGTAAGATGCCCAGATTGCAGAAGAGCAAGAAAAACAGAAAGAAATAGAAGATAATAATCTATTTTCTATAGAACTACGGACTAAGGTCTTGTAGTTCTATTTTTATGTAAGTTAAAGGACTACTCCAAAGCAATTAAGATAAAATTAATTGCTTTGGAGTAGTCCTTTAGTATATTAAAATATAAATTAAACTGCTAGGTGTAGTAGATTTACTGATAATGTAAAGTATAGAGTTAAAGCTACAGCATCTACTATGGTTGTAATTAGTGGACTAGCCATAATAGCTGGATCTAGCTTTAATTTTTTAGCTAATATAGGAAGTATACCACCTACTATTTTAGCTAAAACTACAGTACAGAATAGGCTTATACATACAGTCAAGGAAATCAAAAAGTTAATTTTTTCAAAATAATATATTCTTATGAAATTTACAAGTGAAAGAATGGAGCCAGTAATAATGCTCACCCTTAGTTCTTTAAATATAACCTTAAATCCATCAGATAATTTTATATCTCCTAAAGCGAGACCTCTTATGATAAGAGTTGAAGATTGAGAGCCAGCATTGCCGCCTGTATCCATTAACATTGGAATGAAGGATGCTAGAACAACTACTGAGGATAGAACATCTTCGAATCTTCTTATAATATTTCCAGTAAAGGTTGCTGAAATCATTAATACAAGAAGCCAAACTATTCTATGTTTAGCAAGAGTCCAAACACTAGTCTTTAAGTATTCTTCTTCATTTGGTTCCATTGCAGCCATTTTTTGAAAGTCCTCTGTATTTTCTTGATCAATGATATCTACTATGTCGTCAATAGTGATTATTCCAACTAACTTTTTTTCATTATCAGTAACTGGAATAGATAATAAGTCATACTTTTTAAATAGTTGAGCTACATTCTCTTGATCATCTAAAGTATTAACATATATAAATTCAGTTTTCATTAAGTCTTCTATTAGCATATTTTCATCACTTAAAATAAGTTTTCTTAAAGAAACAATGCCTTCAAGCTCTCTATTATCTCCTAAAACATAGCAGGTGTGAATAGTTTCTTTATCTATACCTGTTTTCTTTATGTGATCAATTGCTTCATTTACAGTCATATGCTTTTTCAAATCAGCAAATTCTATAGTCATTATACTTCCAGCTGAACTTTCAGGATATTTTAAGAACTGATTTATTATCTTACGAGTATTTTCATCGGTGTTTCTTAAAACTTTTTTAACCACATTAGCAGGTAGTTCTTCTAAAAAGTCTATGGTGTCATCAATAAATAAATCATCTATAATATTTGAAATTTCACTATCAGTAATAGAATCAATTATAAATAGTCTTTCATCATGATCTAAATAAGAAAATACATGGGCAGCTTTGTCCTTAGGAAGTACTCTAAAGATTTTAACTACAGATTCCTTATCCATTTCATCGAGTAAAGTGGCTATATCTACGACGTTCTTTTTTTCAAGAGTTTTTCTTGCATCAATGAATTTTTTTTCATTGATTAGTTTCATTGTGTTTTCCATTGTTACCCCTCCTATTATTTCAATGCATTATAATCAGTCAAAGTAAGTATTGACTAAAACTAAAAAATATAATTTCTAGGTTGTAGTGGGTAAAAAACAATGAAGATATAAAAAGGCATTAAACCTTGTGTTTAATGCCATGATAAATAACTATGTAATATTTCTATCTGTTTATGGATTTTTAACTTAATAATAAATTTAACTTTCAAAAGAAAGATAAATTTATTATTAACTAATACCATAAAGAGGGTAAGAAGTTACATAGAATTTTATTATTGGATTAAACATTAAACTTATCAAATCTTCATCGCTAATATTACTACTACCATCGTCCATGTTTCTTACACCTCCTAAAATTTGCAAAATAAAAAACCTCCGTAAACTAAAACGCAGGCAAGTACTAAAAATAGTATGTCTCGTTCAAGTTTTAGCTCTGCAAGGCAATGAAATTGCGTTAGATTAAGCCTTCTTTGTTCGGCAAAACCTGCTAACCAGTTAAGAATGTTTCCACTCTTTTACGGTAGCAACCCGTATCCTTGTAGTAACCTCACCTACCGAGGTATATAAAATTTTCCACTAATATATTATATTACTTCATTTATTATAAGTCAATAGTAAGGGGTAAACTTATTGGAAAGATTTTAAATAAAATAATATAGGACTATTTATTTATAAAGCAATAGTCCTATATTATGTATTATTAGACTTTTAGTTTTGTACTTGTAATAATGATTTGCTTGAAACATTTATCCCAATAGCGCCTAAAGGTGCAGTTATTAAAATGGATAATACAGATATTGCTAGGATCAAATCTCCAGATGCAACACCAAGAGATAGAGGTAAGGCACCCATGGCTGCTTGAACTGTAGCCTTAGGTATATAGGAGATGACACAGAAAATCTTCTCTTTTACATTTAAATTAGTACCTATAAGTGAAATTATAACTCCAATACTTCTACATACTAGTCCTATAAAAATAATTACTATACCTATTGGTCCTGAGGTGAATGCTACAGATATATTTACCTGAGCTCCGACTAATACAAAGAGTAGAATTTCTGCAAATACCCATAATTGATTAAGCCCTTGAGAGAGAGGAGCAGCTACTTTAGGGAGTTTCTCTGTAAGAATAAAGCCGATGGTCATAACTCCTAAAAGACTTGCAATTAATACTTTATCTTTAAAGATAGTTTCTAATGTAGTTAAAAGTATAGAAAAAGCTAGAACAATTAGTATCTTTTTAACCATATTAATACTAAGCTTCTTAAATAAGTATATAATAATAAAACCTAATATTAACCCCAGTCCTATTCCTAATATTATGGAAAGTGGTATTTGTAAAAGTTGAGAAGCTATATTAACACTCTTACCAGCATACAAGGCAAGGAAGCTAGTTAATATAGTTATTGCAAATACATCATCAATAGAAGCACCAGCTAGTATTAAAGTAGGAATACTCTTATTAGTACCAATTTTATTATCAATTAGATTAATCATTTGAGGTACAACTACAGCAGGAGATACAGCTGCAATTATAAAGCCAAGAATTCCTCCTTGGATAAAGGTGAAACCTAATAGTTTAGTAGCTATAAAAGCAATAGCAAAACCTTCTAATATTCCAGGTATGCAACTCATTTTTATTGCCGGTTTTCCAATTTTCTTTAAATCAGATGTCTTTATTCCTAGACCAGCTCTTAATAGAATAACAATAAGTGCTATTTTACGTAAATCAGGAGAGATATTTAGTAAATCTCCATGGATTAAATTAAATCCGTAGGGACCTATAGTAATTCCTAAAATTAACATACCTAAAAGTC
>Ga0213825_1003175_pt1 | contig 9997 bp, 3 predicted proteins | sample MC6MC0900MG_FD_179896 | JGI IMG/M metagenome (GOLD analysis project Ga0213825, IMG submission 179896) | Enriched soil aggregate microbial communities from Iowa State University, Ames, United States - MC6-MC0900-MG | ecosystem: Environmental > Terrestrial > Soil > Unclassified | place: USA: Iowa... | reverse complement strand
ACGACGCCGGCCGGCAGGCCGTTCTGGACTTCTGGCAACAGCACACGCCGATCTACATGAGCGTTGCCGGCGATTACGAATTCCTGGCGATAGAACGCGACTCGGGCCGCATCGTGCACGGCATCGAGCCGGAATTCGAGGACACCCGCGACGTCGCTCCGAATCTCGCGGCCCTGTTCGAAGACATGATTGCGGGCCGCGCCACGGCGGCGCTACTGGCGTAACGTCGTATGCAACAGCCTACGCAGCCCCATATGCCGCCCGAACTAAAGGCGTATACCCACGACGATATTCCTAGCCTGGGTCTGCGAATCCTGACCCAGTCCGTCGCTTTCCGCCGACGTCTTCCGACCCGAAGCTGTCATATGACGGTTCGGACCCGACGACCGGTTTGCAGCGATAGTTGATGCGTGAAGAACGTCCTCTGCCGCACGCGTAGGGAGTTCAGCTGGAAGTTAGATTTATATGACGGCACAAATGGTTACACTGACTGCGTCAAAATCATCTCGATTTATTGAGGGTGCGTTGGCGGCATCCCCGAATAGGAGGCAGTGTGGCGATAAACATCTTAGACGTCGAAGAGGTGCTGCGTCAGCGGCTACACCCTCTGACTCTAGTAAGCTTGAACGCGCTGAATCCAGCACGCGAACCCTACAGGGCAATCTTGCTTCAGCCAACCGGCATGGTCGAGGCCAATGATGTCCGGGTTGGCCACGCGGACGCCGCACTGGGTGATGCTTTATGCAGTGGATTTCTTTCGTCCGCAGCACAGAGCTATTCGGACTTGGCAGTAGCACCAGAATATTGCGTCCCCTGGTCAGTCGTACAAAAAATCGTTGCAGGGCATTTTCGGCCTCCACAGGGTGCCATATGGGTGCTTGGATGCGAAAGCATCTCTCCGACCGATCTCCAAAATTTGGCTCAACAGCTCAACGCGGCTGGTGATTGCGTTTTCCACCACGAGCCAATCGACCCGCGGCAGGCACTACAACGACGTTACGTCGACCCGCTGCTCTACGTCTTTTGGACTCAAAACGGGCGCGGACAGCCTGTGTTGTTTCTCCTCGCGCAACTCAAGACCGTGGCCTGCCGGGACTATCGGGACGTAGAGCAAACCTCACTGTGCCTCGGCAAGACGGTGTACGCATTCAATCGCGGCATCAACTCCATGAGCCTCGTCTCGATTATTTGCTCAGATGCTTTTAACTTTGCTGAACACATCGACGCGATCCACACTAACTGCCTTCTCATTCATATTCAGCTCAACCCGAAGCCGGCACATACCGATTATGCGGCCTACCGCAGCAGGCTTTGTTCAGTGGGAACGAACAGCCACGTCGAACTCTTGTGCTTGAACTGGGCCAAGAGTATCCAAGAGGTCAAGGGCGCAGGCAGGCATGTGGATTGGAATAACGTGGCAGGATCGGCCTGGTATGCACCGCCCGCAAAATTCGGTGCTGATGATGGGCTCATCGATTCGCTACACCGGGGCGGTCTTTACTACTGCTTGCTGGCCCAACGATGGCACGCGTTCTTCCTGAACTACGAAGGCCAGATAATTCAGCTGCAAAAGCAGAAGCTGCTTTTTCCCGGAGAGCAAGCGTTGGCCCCGAAGAATTTCGTTGCGGTGGAAGAACGCTGGTCCTGGAATTCAGGCAGTAACAGTTGGGATTATGGCGCGGTTGCTGACGACGGGTTTGCCGAAGCCCTGGCGGGTTATCACGCGATTTCCGAACATCTGCACTTAGCCTCGCAGTCGAGTCCACTCGCGGTCGAACGTGCTATTGAGATACTCATGGGGCCTCGCGGAACCCCAGCCTCCTGGTACACAGTCAAAGAACTCGATGCGGTCCATCTGGACAAGGATGAGGAATCTATACGCCGGGTGACAGTACACCAAGACCCTGACATCACTCGGCCGGGATCGTCTTACCGTCTGCAAAGATTGCAGCGTGCCCACGATGCGATCGGACTTGCCCATAACGATGTTCCGTGGCCACCGCCGGTGCAGGACTTGGCGAATGGCTTCAAACTTTCATGGAAACGCAATGCCCCGCATCACAACGTCGAACCGAACACTGGCGGGCGCGGGCCTGCTGCACTCGTCTACCTTTCCGACCAGGCGAACAGTTCAGCGGTCGAAAGCACCTACCAGAAGCTTAGGCAGGGCATCATCACCTATGCGGTCAATGAGGCCATTGAAGCAGGCAAGAGCGGAGAAGAACTGAGCGACGCCATAGTGCGCTCTCAAGACCGGCTTTGCATCGTTTTCCGGCGTGATAACCACTTTGGCGCACGCGGGCCCGAAGGCACGAATCTCATCGACACACCCGCTAGTGAATCATCGGTAGATTTCTCAGAGGACAGATCATGATCAATGCGCAACGCGTTGAAGCGCTGCTCAAGGACCGCTACCCCGATCTTGAAAGTGTTGGTCGGGGTGTATTTCGAGGCGTTGACCGCTTCGGCGCTCGCGACTATGCGATTCGCTACTTCGACCTGAATGATCGGCTAGCAACGACTGCCGATTCGTTGAAGAGCTATCAGGAGGAAGTCCTCTCGCTAATGTACTTTTCCGGCGACGTCCCGACCGATTTACGCTGGAATCATTATCTATACTTCGTCACCAGCGATGAAGAAGCTACTAGGGGCGAATTCAGCCGCCTCAAAGCAAAGGTGGAGGCAGACCGAGAATATGCGCGCAAGCAGGTTGTACGAGAAGACGAAATTGCCGGTCTGCTGGCCAACGCACAAGCGCCCGAGTCTCCGAGAGACCTGCCTATAGACCTTGCGACAACATGGTCGAACACCTTGGAACAGCACGGCCTTTCCTTCATTCTGGATAGCGACATTACAGTTCCCGATGCCATTCGGCGAATCGTTGCGGGAACGAAGGACAGCGTGTCCCGTCCAATTTCGCCTGCGTCGCTACTCGCTGCCGAACAGGCAGCTGCAAGTTGCTTCATTGAGCACTTGACCATCAAGGGCTTCCGTACGCATCCGGAAGAAAAGGAACACCAGCTAGGTCGAGTGAATTTGATTGTCGGCAGCAATGGAGTCGGCAAGACCTCACTTCTTGAGGCGATTGAGTTCGCGTACTGCGGAAAAAACCGCCGATCATCCCCTTTGCTCGGTGGCACATCGATCACCGCAGACCTTCGCGGCGTCGGGGACAAGCTGTCTTCGACCACTGACGCCGGGCGACTTCGAGCGCGCCACTCCAACTGGTATGCCAAGACCGAACTGAAGACAGTCACCATCCAGGATAGTTTCGGGAAGTTTAACTTTCTGGACACCGATGCTGCGGTGGGTCTCAGCGTATCGGCTAGTTCAGAACAAATTGGGACGGACGTCACCCGTTTGGTGCTCGGTGCGACGGCAGAGAGTCTGGCGGATAGGCTGCGCCGGGTTCTCAAACAGTTGCAGGATGAGTTGAAGGATTTGCGGCGCGACAGAGAAGGCAATCAACAAACGAAGGTGGCAGCTCAGATCCGCGTCAATGCCATCAAAGCTGCACCAAAGTTATCCGACGGCTTGTTTATTGAACTTCTCGCAGCTCTTAGTGGGCAGGGATGGAGGCAGCCACCAAAAGAAAAGAGTCAACTCGGAGTTTTGCAAGAGCGCCTACAGGAGGCTACTTCCGCCATCGCACTGGTCCGGCATGCGTCGATTAACATGCTTCACGCCGAGCCCGATTCCGCGCTTCGGCTTTTGGAGAGTCTGAACGATCAAGCCGGCAAGGCCGATGCTCTTCATCAGCGGGCCAAAGCTGCTCGGTTGGCACAGGCCAACGCACGCCGTGAGGCGCAGGCAGCAGCGGCACTAGGCGTCGCTACGGAGGCGCTTCTTCCCTATGCGCGCATCAACTTCCCGCAACTTGTCAAACGGGAATCGGAGTGTCGAGATCGGGTTCGCACGTGGGCTACAAGGCTGAACCCGGTCGCCGACCTCAGCGATACGAGTGCCATTCACCAGTTTCTGGGAAAGCCTATCGTAGATGCCATTGACTCAGTCGGCACAGATATTGACACTCATCAGCGGCGGCTAGAATCGGCGCAAACTGCCCTCCAGGCTCTGGAAAAGACGCAGAGCATGATGACTGTTCTGAGGCAACGCCTACTGGGAACCGCGCAGGATATCCTGCAGCGGTCGGCCAATCCAGACCATTGCCCTTTGTGCAAAACAGAGTTTCAGGAAGGTCAGCTGTTTGCGCGAATGATGGTCGATGTCGAAGTTAGTACGTCCGAGCAAGCCAGCCTGCTTCAGGCAGATATCTCGTCGGCAACCGAAGCGATAGCGAACGCTCGCGCGGTGATAGCTATGTTGCATCCACTGCGTGCGTTCGTCGCAAACAGTGCCCTGACAGTCACCGTCGCCCAGGCGCTTGAACAGATCGACCAAGAACGAGCTGAGTTTGAACGTGATCGACAGGAGCTGGACACGCTCGAAGCACAGGCTCAGCAGCTGCTGTCAGATGGGCTGTCCTCCAAGGACCTGTCCAACAAGTTAGTGATTGCGGGCATGGCGGAACTGCCCTCGCATGGGGAGTTGCAACGAATCCTGTCGAATCACAAAGAGACGCTGGAAACATTGCAAAGCGCTGAAAGGACCGCGCTACAGGAGTCGGACGTTGTGAGGCAGGAATGCGATGCGATGGCTGAACGCCTTTCGATTGAGGCCCTCGGAGACACAGACACCCTCTCTAATTCTGTCAAAGAGCTGATATCAGATACGGAAGCTGCCTTTGGAGCACGCCAGATTCTCACGTCAATCCTCACGATCAGCACTGCGAAGACCGCAGAAGAAATTGCGCTCGACCTCGCCAATATCCGGCAATTGGTAGCTCAGATCACGACGGGAGTGGCGCAGGAAGTTAGCAACGATAAGGATCTCAACGACGAGACCGAAAATGTCGATAGACTCGCCAAGAAGATCGAGGACAGTGACACGAAGATCACCCGTGCGAGCGACACGGAGCGAGTGCTGGCTACGCTAGCCGAACAAGGCTCGGGAGGCGAGTTGGCAAGCAAGATTCTGACCGAGAACGCAACAGAGATTGCTCGCATCTTTGCAAGCATCCACATGCCCAATGAGTTTGAAATTCAGATCGCTCAAGGAAAACTCGTCATCAATCGCCAGAGCACCGGCGCAGAGGTTCAACTCGACCATATGAGCACAGGTCAGCGCGCCGCGTTCGCTCTGTCGCTGTTCTTGGCGATGAATGGCCGCCTCCGGTCAGGTCCACCAGTACTGCTTTTTGATGATCCCGTTGCGCATATCGACGACATAAACATGCTGTCCTTCCTCGATCATCTTCGCCAGCTTGCCATCGGCGGATCGAGACAGATCTTCTTTGCGACGGCAGATACCAAGCTTGCCGGGCTCTTCCGTCACAAGTTTCGATTTTTAGGCGACGAATTCAAGGAGTTGCGTTTGTCCCGAACCTCGTAAGAAGACCGTGTCACTCAGATTTGTGCGGATTCGGTAGCCCACCCATCAGAGATCCGAGCGCAGTATATGCGGTACGGCGCTGCCTTGTATGTACACGAGACAACCACACGCAATCGCCGACGGAAGCCCCCGAGTCACTTTGGATCGACATGACCTCAAGTACTGACACAATCCGCCGACTTGCGGAGATGACTGACGCTTCAGATTTTGAACGCATTGCCGCAGCAGTTCTGCGGGCCGCGAGTCCTTCCGTTTACGGGAGCATGGCTCATCCTGGCGTGCAGCCCGGCGGAAAGACCGTTAGGGCACTCTTCGACAACGTTGGCTGGTTGAATCTACCGAGCGGTAAGTCGCGACTTGTGTGCGCTGCGCATACCACCGAAAAAAAAGACCTGAGAGGAAAGTGGCTTCACGATCCATCAACGGTGAGGGTCAGAAAGCCCGGCGGCAAGCCTACAAAGCCCGCAGGAGACTTGGTCAAGGGCATTGAAAAAATCGAGAAATTACGGAAGGCGACTCCGGGCCTTGAGGTGACTTACGCCTTGACGAGCAACATCGAGGTTTCCTTTGAATTGCTTGCCTCTGCTAAGCAGATGGCATTGGCTGCGAACGTTGAGCTTGATATCTGGTCTGTATCGCGGATAGCGCACTTCCTGGACACCAACCCTACTGGACAGATCATCCGCAGGTATCACCTTGGAGCGCAGGTCGAGTTGCTATCACGTGAGCTTCTGCTGGAGATGGGGAAGCGCAGCATTCTGGACCACTGTTCATATTTGCCGCTTCAGGACGCGGTCCATCGCGACAACTTCGTTCTGGGCTGCCGCGATTTGTTGGTGGTCGGCGACTCTGGGATGGGAAAGACGACCGCGTGCGCCGCGGCTTTGGAGTCACACATCGAAGCTGGGCTGCCCGCGATCGTTATCTCTTCGGAATTCATCGAAATCGAGCCAACTCTGGAAGCCGCGCTCGAGAGGGAACTTCGACGCCAAAATCCCGGCCTCGAATCGGCCGCCGGCGAGAAGGCAGTGGCTCTGTGCACAAGCGATGTGCCCCTGCTGGTCTTGTTTGAGGATATCAATCGCTCGCCTAGACCAGAACTTCTCTTGAACAAAATTATTTCGTGGACTAACGCTGCGTCTAAGGGACCCACCAAGGTTCGGGGGTGGCGCTCTATATGCCCTATCTGGCCACGACACCTGGATGCGATCGAATATCCGAAGAGCATTGCTGAAAACGTGGAGATACTCCAGGTCAACAGGTACAGCCAGGCAGAAGCGGTTCGAGCCGTCTCCGCAAGAGCGAAGGGCCTGGGCGTGGAGATGGACGAAGGACGCGCAGATGCTGTCGCCTCAAGGTTGGGACGCGACCCCCTACTGATTGGGCTGCACGATTTCCAGTCCGACGCACTGGCCGCGGATGTCATTCAGGCCTATGTCGATGCGCGCCTTTGCATAGTGGCTAGGGCGTCTAACTGCACACAGTCAGAGACGCTTGATGCTGTCCACGCCCTGCTGCGGCGCTGTTTGGAACATCGAAACCTGTCTCCAAGTTGGCGCGAGGTCCGAACCTGGATCCAAGACAAGGATGTGCTCAACACGCTGAGAAGCGTTGCTCTCGAAGGCAGCGTCCTTCGGTTAGCCAATTCTGGTGGTGATGAGGCCATCGCATTCAGACATGACCGCGTCTTGCACGTCCTCGCCAGCGGTTCAATGGCTGAAATCCTCAGTCAATCTCAGCCTCCCGAGTATGTCACCGATCCTTACTTCGCTGAGATGGTTGCCGCAAGCGCCGAACGGGCCAGACTCCCTGCACAAGCATTGCTCGACTTGACGGTCGCCAGCCCAACAGTCGCCGCTCATGCGTTGAAGCTGGCGTCAGAGGGGGGGCGCGATTACGCCGAAATCGCTGCGCAGGCGCTTAAGTCTTGGCTAAACCTGCCCGAGACAGCCAATGTGGAGCTGGCCACTCGACGATATGCGGTAGCCTCCGTTCTTGCAGAAACCACATCCCAGCAAGTTCTGCGCCTTGCTGCGCAGTTTCCTGGCGACGACTCGCTGTCATGGGATCCTTTATGGGCAGCTACCTTCAGGAACGGCGATATCCGCTCCGGCCTAGCGTTCCTCTCGCGGTTTGAGCTTGGCATGACTGTGAGAGGCAAGCAAAGCTTGTTATCCCTGGTAACGAGGACGTATGGCGAGCACTTAGTCGAAACCGTCAGCAAGATCTTGCAGTGCATTGACTTGGACTTGTTCCAGCATCGAGGCGTGAGGACGGGTGCTCTTCGGCTGGCTGGCTACGTTGGCGACACTAGACTGGCTCTCGCCGTTCGAGCCTGCTGGGATCAAGACACCAGGAATGCGCGGGACCTTTCCTCCTACCTGTTCGCGGCCGCTCGGTGTTGCGGTGATGAGGCGTCAGCAACCCTTGACCCCATTTTTGCTGCCTGGGAGAGCCTTCCTGTCGAGCCAGAGTCAACGGTAGGCCAGCCTGTTGAACGCCTGGCATCCACAGGAGTGTCCTGGGAGTTCAGACATTACCCGCCCCGGCACGCCGTGCAGCACTTCGTCGATAGAGCGAAGTCGTCCGACAAGCTACGATGGCCTATCACCTACATGCTGCGAACGATTGATCACCCCGTCGCCGTGGAGCATGTGACGCGCTACGCAGCGGCGCGTTCCTTCGCCGTAGACGCGGCCGGCCTGCTGTCGGATTGGCAGCCGAGTTCAAGTCGGCCGGCTAGGCAGATGTCGTCGGATTCGAAGGGCCGGCTTCTAGAGATCGCCCTCTCCGAAGACGAGGCCGACGACGTCCGTAAGCTGGCGTTCTCCTTTTGGGACAAGTCCCCCGCACCTACCGACCTACACGCAATGAAGCAGATTCCGGAAGGGAGCTTTCTGTTTGACCGCGCGCTGCGGGCCCGGGCTCGACGGCGCGATTATTCGGTCACCCCGCAGGTAATCCTCAAAATCATAGATGACCCTAAAGATTGGCTTCACACCGGACTCCACATCTGGTCGGACGCACTGACCGAAGCGCTGGAGTCCGTGCTCGACCAACTGACAGCGAAGTTAGACAGCGACATCGGTGACCTAGTGTATGACGCTGCGGATGCTTTAATGTGCGTTGATGCCAAGCGGCGTGTCGCGATGCTGAGCGCCAGATGGACAAAGTTGCAGACCATTCCACAGATGGTTCAGGTGGCTCTTCTCTCGATTGGTCCAGAGGCGCTTACCTTGGTGGAAGTGGCCATTAATGGCCCACATGACCCAGGAGCATTGCTCGAGCATTTCGCTATCAGGGCGACCCTGCCTTCGAGCGGAAGGCGTTGGCTCGCGGCACCTGGACAATTGCACAACTTGCGTCCATTTCTGCAGCATCTCTCTGGGGAAGATATCGTCATCCTTGCTGATGCGTGCGAAAAGAATGGATGGAGTGATTTCAGGCGCCAGCATCTTGAACCGCGCATGCGGGCGCTGCCGAATCGACACTTCTTTTTGCCGGGCGACCCGGTTGATCTCTCCGCTCTTGATGAGGTGCTGCATCCAGAGCCTGGGGTCTTGATCAGCCTCCATCGATGGATTGAGAGTTCGATGCGTCGAGGAATAGACCGCGACGCGCTAATCCGTGCGTTGATGCAGTGGCTGGAAAAGAACAATCAGGAACGAGCTATTGAGATCGTCGCGAGCATAATTAGTGCAGAAGGGACCCGTAAGGAGTTTCGGGCGTTTGAGGAAGCGGCCAAACAGCGGCCGGGTACCGCTGCACTCGTTGATGCGGTCCGCTTCGATGTATTCCACCGAAGACTTATCTGACGTCTCCGAATGCATCTCTTCCACGAATGGCCGAATTACCGGGGGCTCCGCGGACGCCTTCAAGTGGTCTTGAGCAGGGCGTTGACGATGTGCGATCAATCAAACACGTCATGTCGCCGAACTGTGTGGGCAGAGAGCCGCGTGACCTGCTGTAGGCCTTGAATGTCTCCGATCGGCCTGAAGCGGTCAATCGACAAGCTGTGACGACCGACCGCTTCTGGCCGAAAGCCGACTATCGCAGACACCCGCTCCCACCCCATTCCATCCAATCAAGATTCCTACACAAACGACCGCTATTCAGTTATATCGAGAACCCCTTCACGCCCTTCCCGCCCATCTCGTCGCAGATCCAGCGCCTCAAACTAAGCAAACGTGCAGTCCGCCGTACCCACAGATCTAAAACGTCATTCTGAAACCCGCCGTTGCCGTGACGATGTAGCTGCCGGAGAAATCTGCGTCGGCGTCGACCTGGCCGTAGATCGCATAGCGATCACCCCAACCGTAATTTGCGCCCACCCCAACGCTGCCCCAGGTGCGCGCCATGCGGCTGGACGCGGGTACGCCAGCCACGCGCACACGGGTTCCGTCCAGGAATTCATGTTTCACATTGGCGACGCCGTAGACGCTAGATTCCCGATTCACGCCACCCGTCTGCCAATTGTTTTTGTAGTCCAGCGCGACTCCGATGCGGGCCAGCAGGCTGTCGCCCTTGTCGCTCTCGACGTGCGCGC
>Ga0213825_1003173_pt1 | contig 10001 bp, 10 predicted proteins | sample MC6MC0900MG_FD_179896 | JGI IMG/M metagenome (GOLD analysis project Ga0213825, IMG submission 179896) | Enriched soil aggregate microbial communities from Iowa State University, Ames, United States - MC6-MC0900-MG | ecosystem: Environmental > Terrestrial > Soil > Unclassified | place: USA: Iowa... | reverse complement strand
CGTAGTGCTAACGTAGCGTCAGCAACAATGTTTTATCTGTGCGAAAGCGAAGCGTCAGCAACAATGTTTTATCTGCGCGAAAGCGAAGCGTCAGCGGCAAAGCGCCCAGTCGGAACGGAAATCAACCCCACGTTATAATTATGAGCCATATTTATGGATTCTTAAATATCAGGGTACATTAAAAGTATATAAATAAAGAAAGGTCGATACTATGTACAAAATATACATAATAGAGGACGATGCTACTATTTCAAAACTTATTGTCGAGCATTTATCGAAATATCAATTTGCATGCTACACTGTCCAACAATTTAACCGTATAGTAGAAGAATTTCAAGCTATTCAACCCCATCTAGTAGTCATGGATATTAACCTCCCAACTTATGATGGGTACTTCTGGTCACGCAAAATCCGCCAGCTGTCAACATGCCCTATTATTATTGTATCTGCGCGTGTGAATGATATTGATCAAGTATATGGCATTGAAAATGGTGCAGATGATTTTATTACAAAGCCCTTCTCGCTAGATGTATTTATGGCAAAAGTGAACGGCCTAATTCGTCGTACATATGGAGAATATGCTTCCTCCGATTCTAATTCTATAACAATTACCAATACTACATTAAATCCAGATACTGTTCGGCTTCACACTGAGGAACATGAGAGCCTGTTAACGTTAAAAGAGATGCAGCTTAGCAAGTTACTATTTGAAGCTTACCCAAAAGTTGTATCTCGCCAAAAGTTGTTAAGTGCTATTTGGGATGATGAATCCTTCGTTGAAGAAAACACTTTATCTGTTAATATTGGTCGGCTTCGCAAAAAGTTTGAAGCTATTCAATCCCGTTTAGAAATTAAAACAATTCGTGGACTTGGCTATCAATTAGTGGAGGCAGAAGAATGAAGCTTTTCTTTCGAGATCATGTAAGTGTAATTATTCTTTATTGTGTAAGCTTCCTATTATTACCTTGGATCATTCATTCATTGGATGATTTATCATCACACTATTTTTATTTTATCTTTCTCGTTAGCTTTCTATTTATTATTTGGCTAATTGGTCGTTATTATCGTAGAAAAAAGCTCTATGCTCATTTACAGAAAGGCATATTAACAAGCGATGACCTCCATCTGTATGAACCACAGGCTATGATTGAGCAAGCTTATAGCCAAAAACTACGACAAATGCAATATCTACACTTAACACAACAGCAAATTTTAGAGGAGCAAGGAAAAGAAAAGCAGCTTGTCCTTTCACATTTTGCTCATCAAATGAAGACCCCATTGTCGGTCATTCAACTGATTATTCAATCTGATGCAAATAGTCAATCCGAGCACTGGCAAACTATTAATAAAGAATGTGATAAGCTGACGTTTACCCTCAACCAGCTGCTAACTTATGAACGCACATCCAATCTAGTAGCTGATTTAAAAATAGAGGCACTCTCATTAAAAGAGATTATTCAGGAGGTCATTAACGAGTTAAAGGATTATTTTATTGCCAAAGTGGTTTTCCCAAAAGTGATGCTTGCTGAAAATAATATTATTTATTCAGATCGGAAATGGTTAAAAATCGTGCTTTATCAAATCATCAATAATGCCATTAAATACGGTGAGTCTGAAAGTTCCATTCAAATTATTTATGACGAAGCTATTTTAAAAATTAAAAACTGCGGAGATACGATTCCCGATAGCGAAATTTCACGTGTCTTTGATCTTTTTTATACAGGTGTAAAAGGAAGAACGAGCGGTGAAGCAACAGGTATAGGCTTATATTTGGTTAAAAAGATTTTGACTGCACTAGAGCACCCTTTTACCTTACAGTCCCACGAACGCTTCACTACCTTTTCTATAGACTTTTCAAATAGCGTGAAAAAATCATGAGTATTATATGACAACTTTGTCATATTGACGTCATATAGCCAAATAGGTAAAATGCTGCTCCTTCTTTATACTTAAGCTATTCAATCGAAGTAAGGGAGTTGTTCAAAGTTGGGAAACTCAATCCTACAAGTAACCAATCTACAAAAAGAATATATCGGAGAAATCACATATAAGGCATTGAATGGTATAGATTTTAAACTTGGTGAGAACGAATTCGTAGCCGTTATGGGGGCTTCTGGAAGTGGTAAAACTACATTTTTAAATAGCGTATCAACAATCGATCGCCCTACTGCTGGTGAAATTCTTATAAATGGCAGAAATCCTTATTCATTAGATGATGAGGAGCTTGCAAAATTCCGCCGTTCAGAATTAGGCTTTGTCTTTCAAGATTTTAACCTTGTACACACATTAACAGTGGAAGAAAATATTTTATTGCCACTAACTCTGGATAGTCTACCTGCCAATAAAATGCATCAACGACTTACACATATATCTCAATTCCTTGGCATCGAGGAGCTTCTTCCAAAACGAATTTATGAAATTTCTGGTGGACAAAAACAACGTGTAGCTATTGCACGTGCGGTTATTCATGAACCGAGTTTATTGTTGGCCGATGAACCTACAGGAAATCTCGATTCAAAGGCAGTAAATGATGTCATGAACTTATTTAGTTCTATTCATACCGAACTGAAAACGGCCATTTTAATGGTGACGCATGACCCTTATGTAGCAAGCTTCGCAAATCGTATTATATTCATTAAAGATGGTAAATTGTATAACGAAATTCATCGTGGCAATAACCGTAAACAATTTTACCAGGAAATCATGGACACGCTTGCTTTTTTAGGTGGTGGACAACATGAGCTTTAATCATATCGTTGTACAAAATATTTTACGTGACAAATGGACCTATGTTTCGTATTTCCTTAGCAGTATGTTTTCTATCATTATTTTCTTTTTATTTACAGTCATCGCTTTTCATCCAAGTCTTAATAGTATGGACCCAGACTCAACACTCGGCATTTCATTAATGTTAGCGAGTATGCTCGTCTATTTATTTTCATTTATCTTCATTGCGTACTCCATAATGGCGTTTTTGAAGAAAAAAACAAAAACACTAGGCATCTTTATGATTACCGGTGCATCCATGAAACAAATTCGCACACTAGTTTTTCGTGAAAATATTCTTATTGGTGTAATGGCGATTATTGCAGCAATCGTTCTTGGACTTGTCATTACACCACTCTTCTTAATGGGTGCCAAGGTTGTGTTAAAAGCAGAAACTTTCGGTATGTATATTCCGATTAAAGCAATCGTTTTAACTGTTGGTTTATTCCTTGTATTATTTGTTGTTATCTCAAAAATAATGACAAGATTTATTAATAAAGAAGCGTCAATTCAGCTTTTAAAAAGTGATATTGTCATCGAAAAATCGATAAAATCTCATTATCTTTTATTAATTATTAGTATTACTATTTCCGCCACTTTAGCCTATTTATTAAAAATTGATCATGACATTGTAGTTAGCTTTGGTATTCTTTACTACATCGTGTTTTTCGCGAGTATTCTTTCTACAATTTATCTAATCATCTCACAAGGAATGTGCTTCCTGCTAAAAATCTTTGAGAAATCGCCAGCCTATATGCGGAAAACAAATATGTTACTGGCTTCCAACCTCAATGCAAAAATGAAGTCGCACGCAAATATGCTATTTTTAATAACGATTTTAATAAGCGGTGTATTTTTATGTACAAGCATTTTATTTAGCTCCTACTATAATGTTGCAAAGGACAGCGAAGCGAACTATCCCTATAGCTTTCAATACATCGCAGATCCTAAGGCTGATGCAAGCATGGTAAAAGCTGATGTTGAATATCTTGAAAAACAATTATCTACAGTGGATTCGCAAAAATACTTTATTGAATTTAAATCGAATGAAGATAAACGACTTGGTTATATGTCAGTTTCAAACTATAATCTGTTAAAAAATCAAACCGTTAGCTTAAATAACAATGAATTTATAGCTGTCGCTGGTAATCATAAACTAGCACCAATAACGAATATTGATGAAGACCATTATCTTAAGCATTTAAAGCTTGCGTCTGTAGATGAGAGAAACTTATTATCCACTGGGTTCCAGCAAACATATTTTATTGTACCCGATCATTTATATAACAATATCGACTACCCTGTTTATAAAACTTATGTATTTGAACTCGACAAGTGGACAAAGCATACAGAACTTGCGAGAACAATCATTGAAGAGATCCCAACTATATATCAGCAACGGTATGTAGCTTCAAAAATCGACTTATATGACTCAGAACTGTTTGTAAAAAGTGTCATGTTCTTTATCGGCTCTATGTTGAGCTTAATTTTCTTGAGTGCAGCTATGAGTATACTCTACTTCTATTTACAAACGACGCTTCTTCAGGAAAAAGAAAAGTATTTAGGCATACGGAAGCTTGGTTTATCCAAAAAAGAGTTATTCACTGTAGTTTCTAAGGAGCTGGCAATCCTCATATTTGTGCCATTTGCGATAGCGATTACGATGTTGTTTGTTACTTTATTTGCTATGCGAACAATGGTTTCAACCACATTTTTAAAAGTCTCTTTGATGAGTTCTGTATGTTTCTTTATCCTGTTCTTCGTTAGTTACTTATTTATTCGTAAAAACTACTTTAAACGTTTACTTAGCAATTGATAAAAAAAATTCGCACTCCACTTAGGGTGCGAATCTTTGTTATGGAGAAATCCTTTACCATAGTACAGGCTTTGCTACCATTAACCATAACATGATGAGCAATAACAAAATGTACATCCATGCTTTCTTATGTAACAATGAAGCAAACTTTTGCTGATCATAGGCAGGTGTATTAAATGTTCGTAAAGTCGGTTTGAACGCTCTTGCTAAAAAAACGATAGAGGCAAGCAATACAAGAAATGTAAGCACAATCCACGAGGTACTCCATTGATAGCCCGCATGCCACATTAATAAAATACCCGATGCAACAAGGACATGTCCCGAATGCTTGACGATTGTAATTGCTCCTTTAAAAGCCTCAATATACGGTGACATCTCAACATGGGATGCTGTACGCATTTTCTTAACAATTGGTAAAACTACAAACAATGGCCCAATCGAAAGGATGGCACTTAAAATATGTATATAAAGAAGAAGTGTATAAATTGAAATCAAGGTGCATACTCCCCTTTTAACTTTTTTCAGCAAGTATTTTGGTAGCGAAAGCAAAGCGTCAGCTACAGAAGTCCCCCACCTCTTAGGTGGTGAGATGAATGCGGGTTTAAGTTACTTTTTCAGTGGGTGTCCAAACACTTGTACCTGCCGCTACGCTTTCGGTACAGAAGACATTTGCTGAAAGAAGTTAAAACCTCCGGCGGATGTCACGGAATCGGAAAGGAGTTCAATATAGGATGTTAGCCTAAAATCATCGCATCCATGCGATAATGGCTAACTGACCTGCATCATGCAGGCCTAAACACAAAGCCGATTCCGGACGCAATTATGCCGAGGCATAAATGATTCGGTCCCTCCTCATTATAGCACTCAACATATGCGTGCCTTATCGGCAATTGTGAATCCTTTGTAAACGCAAATTGAATCATTGTTAAATTGTTTGAAATCTACACAAAGAGGGTATTGATTATAGTAACATGCACATATAGAACAAAAAGGAGTGATTTTTATAGGAATTCATCAATTTTTTACAAGCCTTAATGACCTAGAGCGTATTATTCGTTGCCCCGGACGCTTTAAATTTGAAGAGCATAATGTGGCTGCTCACTCTTGGAAGGTATCACAGTATGCTATGTTCTTTGCTACACTCGAGGAAATGAATGGAGCTACGGTAAATTGGAAATCGTTATATGAAAAAACCATCAATCATGACTTTGCTGAAGTATTTATCGGCGATATTAAAACCCCAGTAAAGCACGCGAGCCCAGAGCTTAAGCAATTGCTTGCACATGTCGAAGAAAAAATGATGGAAAAATTCATTATTAATGAGATTCCACAAGAATTTCAGGCTATCTTCTTTGAGCGCATGAAAGAAGGTAAGGACAGCACGTTAGAAGGTCGTCTACTTGAATTTGCTGATAAGCTTGACCAATTTTATGAAGCCTTTGCTGAATTAAAACGTGGAAACACAGACAAAGAATTTGTGTATATGTATCAAACAGCTCTTACCAAGCTTTTAATAATCCCCCTCGAAGCTTCAGTTCACTATTTCCGTACTGAGATTTTGAAGGATGCTGTGAAGGAAAAAACACATATTGATATTCAAGCTTTGACAAATGAAGTATTAACATCAAATTAATAGGGTGCATGCACAAGTTTTCCGGTGAATTAACTCACGGAAGGCTTTTTTTATTATATCAATTATGCCTTGGCATAATTGCGTCCGGAATCGGCTTTGTGCTTAGGCCTGCAGATGTTTTCTGTGCGAAAGCGCAGTGCTAACGTAGCGGCAGCAATATGATGCAGGTCAGTTAGCCGTTATCGCATGGATGCGATAACGGCTAACATCCTATATTGAACTCCTTTCCGATTCCGTGACATCCGCCGGAAGCTTTAACTTCTTTCAGCGGATGTTTTTTGTACCGAAAGCGTAGCGACAGGTACAGATGTTTGGACACCCGCTGAAAATTAACTTAAACCCGCATTCATCTGCTGAAAGAAGTTAAAAAGTCGTATAATGGAAGGAGATCGATTGGAGGGAAGCTTTTGTCACAGGAATGTTCAATTGTAGAGGATTTAATACCTTTGTATAAAAAACAAACGCTCCAAGCAAGTACTATAGAATTTGTTGAACAACATTTAGCTAATTGTGAGCATTGTCGTCAGCTCGCCACTTCAGAGCAATCACTAGTTTATAAATTCCCTATGAAAAGTACATTAACATTTTTTCATCTTGTTTTTATCGTACTATCCTTTATGTTTGCCATTAACTCATCCTTACTAGGCAATCATAAAAGCTTTGTTGTATCATACGCAATTTTCGGTTGTCTTACTTACTTCTTTTACAAAAACATTTGGATTGTTTTCGCCATTAGCTTTGTGCCTGTTTTCGTCTGGGCCGTCATTAATAATATTAATAATCCACTCTATGTCATCGACTATTCCTTTACGGAAATTGGGACACTGCTAATTGGAGCTAGCTACATAGCTATTTTACATACTATTTTTGCACTAATCGGTGCTGCTTTTGCTATTATGTTGCGCAGGTTTAGAAAATAATGTTACACCAGCAGAAAGAAGTTGTCTCAACGTAACCTGAGACAACTTCTTTAATCACCAATTATATCCATTCATAAGTTCGACATCCCCTAGCATTTCATTAGAAATACCTTCTAAATCTTGAAGCATCCATAGTCGCTTTGCCGGTCCTGTTACAACAGCGCCATAAGCTTGAAATCCATTCTTTTTTATATAATCATAGCGTTCTTGCAAATGATGTAAACCTAGAAATCCCTCATAATAGCTTTCCTTTTCAGTTAAAAGTCTTTCCATATTTTCTAACATCCATCGCTGGCTATCTTTCACATTATATTCTATTTCTTGTGCTTGCGATATATGTGAATAATCATCACTAACTTTTAAGCCTCCTGATAACCCGAAACTATCATAAATTGTAATTGAACCACTGTTGTAGCTAGAAGAAGCTGGTTCAAAGGATTTAAACTCACCTGTGTATAATGGCATCCAAACGATTTGGACATCGTACGGAGCAATCATTTTTACCAATTCTATAGGTTCTTTATAGGTTGAAATCGAAAATGCCATTTCCGCTACAGTTCCCTCAGGTAATTTTTCTAACGTCTTCCATATATTATTATTAAGATGAGATGCTGTTGCTTTTCCGGTTACAGGATCTTCGGGTAAATTAAAATTAAATTGCTGTGATGTATTTGTCGACGGTAAATCCATACTCAGAGATGAATTAGAATCCAATATAGATTTTTCAACATGCATTTCGCCGACTACTACCTTTTCCTTTCCTACCTGCTTCTCAAGAGGATAGCTAAATTTTTGAATCAGAAATGGTGTTATTTCTGACGACAAACCTGAAGTATCTCGACCCGTAATATTTGGATGCTGCCATTGAAGTGCTATTAAAGAGTTATAAATATGTTTAAGATCTGGACGCGCTTTATCAAAAACGACGGACACTCCTATTATATAGAGAGCATAAATAAAGAAGCATATTAGCAATACACGTAGGACTCGAAATGTTAATGTAAAACGGTATTTTCTTAAAATCTTTTTTTCATTCTCCTGCGACCACTCAGTCATGTTGAAAACCTCCATTCTTTTTTACTATTTCCTCCAACCTTTTGCGGGCACGATGCAAAAGTATTTTCACCTGCCCCTCCGAAAGCTCCAGTGCCTCCTGTAATTCTAAGTAGGTGAATTGTTCATATTCACGTAAATATAAAATCGTTCGGTAATTTTCAGGCAAAAATTTCAGCAACGCCTGTACATCTTCCGTCACTTCCTGCATTAGAAAATCCTCTTCTGGAAGCCCATACGGACTTAGCATTTCATCTTTCCAAAATAAGTGTGCGAACGGAATAGTCCTTCGCCTTTTCTGCTTACGCCATTCATCTAAATACGTGTTCCGCGCTACTTTGAATAACCATGCTCTCACATCCTCCTCTTTATAAAACGACAACGATATCGTAGCTCGTACAAATGTTTCTTGCACTAAATCTTCCGCTACATGCACTGACCCAGACATCTTCAGCAGAAAATAATATAACGATTTCGCGTATTTTTCATAAAGTTGCTCAAGCTCGTTTTTCCGCTGTCTGTCCATGCCATCCCCTCGCTTTGCAATTCCACAAGTAAAACGTATATCTTTTCTAAATGTTACAGTAATTACTAAAAAAATTATTGAAATCAATTTTGCCTTGGCGTAATTGCGTCCGGAGGCTTTATTTTTATTCAATAGGTGTTTAGACACCTACTGAATAAAAATAAAAAAGAGTCGATTTAGAATAGCCTTCCAACTTCAAGTTTGGGGCGCTTCATATTACGACTCTTTTTACAGTAATTATGCTTTTTTTACGAACTCTGACTTTAATTTCATTGCACCAAAGCCATCGATTTTACAGTCAATATTGTGATCTCCTTCAACGAGACGAATGCTTTTCACCTTTGTCCCAATTTTTAATGTTGAAGAACTACCCTTAACCTTTAAATCCTTAATAATTGTTACGGAATCACCGTCTGCAAGTAGATTGCCATGTGCATCCTTCACAATTAGTGTATCTGACTCCTGCTCTGTAACATCTGTGCTCCACTCATGCGCACATTCTGGACATACAAAGTTCGATCCATCCTCATATGTGTATTCAGAATTACATTTCGGACAATTTGGATAAGCTGCCATTTCCGCTTCCTCCTTTTATTTTTTTACTAGGTAAACCCTATTTATGCTCCTATCTTTACATAATCTATCCTATTTAGCAAAGGTTGTTCGTATTTTTCGTTCTCATTTGTGAATAATGTATGGAGGAGTTTCAAGTATTTTGGGCGATGTTCATTCCAGTCCTATATGATTTGGAACTCTTGCCCATTGACTTTTTTGCAAAAACCATCTTACTTGCAAGTTTGTTTATCATCCTTTATTATATCCTTAAAGGCTGCATTGTTCGTACAATATTAAGTTTTAACCTTTAAGCTGTAAAAGGGAGTTTTATTATTGGAGTTGGAATGACGGGCCTCACACCATGGTGCATGAGGATAAGCAGGAAAGCTTCTGCGAACACCCACTTTGAGGAGTGGTGGTTTAAAACTTTCTATAATAACTACGGCATACGCGGCTTTTTAAATTTAATCTTACTAGCCACATGGCTTTGACGCGAATCACCCTTCATTATTGGAGGGTGATTTTTTATTATCAAAATGAGCATTGTTGCAAAAATTAATGATTATTAACGTTATAACTTAACACATACTAACATTCATCTCCGCACAACATAACCTTTTACACGAAGTCCTTTTGGTTTCTTCTTATCAACAGTTTTATTAACATCTGTGGAAGGTTTTTTATTGGTTGTTCTAATAATACTTTACGTAAATTTCCACTCATCTGCTTTAC
>Ga0213825_1003165_pt1 | contig 10021 bp, 9 predicted proteins | sample MC6MC0900MG_FD_179896 | JGI IMG/M metagenome (GOLD analysis project Ga0213825, IMG submission 179896) | Enriched soil aggregate microbial communities from Iowa State University, Ames, United States - MC6-MC0900-MG | ecosystem: Environmental > Terrestrial > Soil > Unclassified | place: USA: Iowa... | reverse complement strand
GCGAATGCCATTTGCATAAGTAAGAATCTAAATCTTGGATTTAGTTATTCGAACTTAGTTCTTCTAATTTATTAGAAGAACCTCCATGAATATTTCATTACTTAGTGTTTATGAAGGGTAAAATCGTAAAGCAACACAACTTGTTTGAGTGTATACGAGTTGTTGTGTTGTAGATTTTTCCTTGAATAAATACTTTAGTAAATCAATATTCCGAAACGGCTGAGCCTTAATAATATATGGGCATGCTCAACATTTCTTTTAGATTAGTTTATTTTGCGAAAGCCCCTTATTTTTAATTTTTAGGGCAAACTAAATTAAAATACACTTAATAATTACGATTAATAAAAAAATATAATTTTATATGTTGACAAAATATAAAACTAACACTAATATATAGGTATACCCCCTGAGGGGGGAGGGGAGGTAGAAAGATGAGTGAAGAAAGAAAAAAAGCTTTGCAATCGTTAAAAACGGCAAGGGGTCAGATAGATGGAATTATAAAGATGATAGAGGAGGGGAGATATTGTATCGATATTTCTAATCAAATCTTAGCATCTCAAGCTTTACTAAAGAAATCCAACTTAGAAATCCTAAAAGGTCACTTAAATCATTGTGTTAAAGACGCAGCAATAAATAATAATATGGATGAAAAGATTGTGGAAATAAATAATATATTAGAAAAGATAATTACAAAATAAAGAAGGTGAAAATATGAATAATAAATCATTTAAAATAGAAGGAATGACTTGTTCTGCTTGTGCAAATAGAGTGGAGAGAGCAATTAATAAGTTAGAGGGTGTTGAAAGAGCAAATGTAAATTTTGCTACAGAAACTTTAACTGTAGATTTTAATAATGAAAAATTGAGTTCTCAAAAAATTGAAGAAGCTGTAGTTAAAGCAGGATATGGTGTAAAGAAAAATGTAAAAACCTATGATTTTAAAATAGAAGGTATGACTTGTTCTGCCTGTGCTAATAGAATAGAAAGAGTAACTAAAAAACTAGAAGGTGTAGAAAATTCTACAGTAAATTTTGCTACAGAGAAGCTTACAATAAAAGTTGATGAAGATAAAATATCTTATGGTGATATAAGAGCAGCGGTAGATAAAGCTGGATATAAGTTAATTAAAGAAGAGGATAAAGATAAGGAAAAACAGGGAAAGGAAAAAAACGAGGCTAGTAGATTACTCACAAGGTTTATAGCTTCCCTAATTTTTACAGTTCCACTACTGATAATAACAATGGGACATATGGCAGGAATGCATCTTCCAGCTATAATAGATCCTATGGCCAATCCGTTAAACTTTGCATTAATTCAGTTGGTACTAACATTACCAGTAATGATAGCTGGATATAAATTCTATAAGGTAGGACTTAAAAATCTAGTTAAACTAAGTCCTAATATGGACTCACTAATATCTATAGGAACTTTAGCTGCATTTATATATGGAATATTTGCTATATATAAAATAATGCAAGGGGATCATGAGTATGCAATGCATCTATACTTTGAATCTGCTGCAGTTATATTAACTTTAATAACCTTAGGTAAATATCTAGAAGCAGTATCTAAAGGTAAAACATCCCAAGCAATAAAGGCTTTAATGGGGTTAACTCCTAAAACAGCAACTATAATTAGAAATAACAAAGAAATTGTGGTACCTGTAGAAGAGGTTATAGTTGGGGATATAGTACTAGTTAAACCAGGTGAAAAGTTACCAGTAGATGGAGAAGTTATAGAAGGAAATACATCTATAGATGAATCAATGCTTACAGGAGAGAGTATACCCGTTGAAAAATCTATAGGAAGTAGCGTAATAGGAGCTAGTATTAATAAAACAGGATTTATTAAATATAAGGCAACTAGGGTTGGTAGAGATACTGCTCTTGCACAAATAGTTAAGTTAGTAGAGGATGCACAAGGTTCAAAAGCACCTATTGCTAAACTAGCAGATGTTATATCAGCATACTTTGTACCAATAGTTATTGGTCTTGCTGTAATTGCTTCAGTAGGTTGGTTGATTGCTGGTGAAACACCTATATTTTCTCTTACTATATTTATTGCAGTATTAGTTATTGCGTGTCCATGTGCATTAGGTCTCGCTACTCCAACTGCCATTATGGTTGGAACAGGAAAGGGTGCTGAAAATGGTGTTTTAATTAAGGGTGGAGAAGCGTTAGAGACTACTTATAAATTAAAGACCATAGTATTTGATAAAACAGGAACTATAACAGAAGGAAAACCAAAGGTTACTGATATTGTAACTAATGGAGAGGCAGAAGAGGAAATTCTTGTGTTAGCGGCTAGTGCTGAGAAAGGATCTGAGCATCCGCTTGGTGAAGCTATTGTTAAAGATGCAGAAGAAAAAGGTTTAAGTTTAAAAGCAATTGATAAATTTAATGCTATACCGGGACACGGTATAGAGGTAGAAATAGATAGCAAAGATATTCTTTTAGGAAATAAGAAGCTTATGGTGGAAAAGAATATTAACATTTCAAGCTTAGATGAAATTTCTGATAGATTAGCTTCGGAGGGAAAAACACCAATGTATATAGCTATAGATGGAAATCTTGCTGGAATTATAGCTGTAGCAGATACTGTTAAAGGAAGTAGTAAAAATGCTATAGAAAGTCTGCATAAAATGGGCATAAAAGTAGCTATGATAACTGGAGATAATAAGAGAACAGCAGATGCCATTGCAAAACAAGTTGGTATAGATATAGTATTATCTGAGGTTTTACCAGAGGATAAAGCAAATGAAGTTAAGAAGCTTCAAGCAGGTGGAAATAGAGTAGGTATGGTTGGTGATGGTATTAATGATGCTCCAGCTCTTGCTCAGGCAGATATAGGAATAGCAATAGGATCTGGAACAGATGTAGCTATTGAATCAGCAGATATAGTTCTTATGAGAAGTGACTTAATGGATGTAATATCAGCTATAAAACTAAGCAAAGCAACGATTAAAAATATAAAGGAAAACTTATTCTGGGCCTTTGGTTATAACGTCTTAGGTATACCGGTAGCTATGGGAGTATTACACATTTTTGGTGGCCCATTATTGAACCCTATGATAGCTGCAGGAGCTATGAGCCTAAGCTCAGTATCAGTATTATTAAATGCATTAAGACTTAGAAGATTTAAAGCTTAATATATCTATATTAAATTTTCTCTATGGAACTATAGAAATATATAACTATATAACTATTTAAATAGTTGTTCTGTTCATGCGGGTTCCAAGGTAATTGGTAATTTTAATGATAACATTAAATAATAAACAGCGTTCTTAGCTTCTATGAAGCTTTAGAAATCGTTATCCAGGGACGTAGCAGCTCTTAACTTCCACTTTGAAGAAGATAGGAGTATTAGAGCTGGTAGTCATCGGATAAATATTAATAAATATTTTAGGAGGAAAAAGATATGAAAAAGAAAATATTAATTGAAGGAATGAGCTGTAAAAACTGTGTAGCTCACGTAAAAAATGCTTTAGAAGAGTTATCTGGAGTTTCAGAAGTAGAGGTTAATTTAGAAGGAAAATATGCTTTAGTAGAAGCTACTGAAAGTGAAGATGTTTTAAGAGCTACTATAGAAGAAGAAGGATATGATGTTGTAGGTATAGAGTAGAAATTAACATCAAATATATAACAGTGAAATAATAAAATGTCTTAAAGTTTACTAGATTTTAATGAAAGTAAACTTTAAGGCATTTTTACTATTTATGATTTTTAAACAATTATATCTAAGATTAATTTCTTATGTGTATAAAATAATAATAATGTACTAATTATTCACATATAATTAAAATAACAGAAATATATAAGTTAATAGGAACTATTGATAAAATATTCTGAATATTATATAATATAACTATTAAAGTTAATGTATTTTATTAAAAAGTTTGGGGGCGTTTAAAATGATTCAAGTATTTTGTAAAGAAAAAGGCTCTGGGAAAACAAAAGCATTAATGAATTTGGCTAATTCAAAGGTAAACAGCTCTAAAGGAAATCTAGTATATATAGATGATGATACTAGAGGGCTCCTACGCATTCATAAGAACATAAGGTTTATATGTTCGAAAGACTTTAATATTCATAATTACAAAGATTTTTATGGTTTTATATGTGGCATAATATCTAAGGACTACGATGTGGAGAGTATATTTATAGACGGTATTTTAAGTGACATATGTAATGATGCAGATGATTTTAGTTCAATACTAAGTAAGTTAGAATATTTATCAGAAAAGTTTAAAGTTGACTTTTATGCCAACGTTAGTTGTGAAGAAAATAATATACCAGATACTATTAAAAAATATGTTGTTTAGAGAAAATTAGTATTTACTCTTGAAAAATGATAATAATAATAGTAATATGTATTTAAAATAAAATATAGTAAGAGACGATGAAGAAAAGAAGTAATTAAATGAATTTTAAAGAGAGCTGATGGGTGGTGTAAATCAGTAAAGGATTTTAATGAAATACATTTTAGAGTCTTAGGTCGAAGTAGTAGTAGGCTGTTACGGTTTCCTAACGTTATTAAGGAAGAGAATAATTTAAATTCTTTTAAAGGTTTTAAATTATAAATTTGGGTGGTACCACGGAAATTTTCGTCCCTAGTATATTTATACTAGGGACTTTTAATTTTTCTTAATTAATTTGATGAGGATTTATTCTAATATTCTTAAATATTAAAGATGTATTAAGATAGTTAAAAGGAGTAAAGCTCTAAATAACCTATTTATATAAGATGAAAGTTTATATGAGTTTTATATAGCTAGCATAAACAATATAAACTAAATGAATAATATAATTAATTATATATGAAAAAGGGAACTATAGCCGAAGATTAAAGTAAAATAAAAATTAGAAGATTTTGGAGGAAGTTATGAAAAATTACAATGTGTATGACGTTCTTAAAGAACGTGGATTTTTAAAACAATTAACCCATGAAGAAGAAATGAAAGAAATATTTGAAAAAGAAAAGGTAACTTTTTATATAGGATTTGACCCTACAGCAGATAGTCTTCATATAGGACATTTTATTGCTATGATGTTTATGTCTCATATGCAAAAGGCAGGGCATAGACCAATAGCTTTAGTTGGTGGTGGTACTGCTATGATAGGTGACCCATCAGGCAGAACTGATATGAGAAAAATGCTAACTAAAGAGGAAATTGATCACAATATATCATGTATAAAGGGTCAACTTTCAAAGTTAATAGATTTTAGTGATGATAAAGCAATCCTAGAAAATAATGCAGATTGGCTTTTAGATTTAAATTATGTAGACTTTATAAGAGATATAGGTTCACACTTCTCAGTTAATAGAATGCTTACTGCTGAGTGCTTTAAGCAAAGATTAGAAAAAGGATTATCCTTCCTAGAATTTAACTACATGTTAATGCAAGGATATGATTTCTACGTATTAAATAAAAAATATAATTGTACAATGGAATTAGGTGGAGATGATCAGTGGTCAAATATCTTAGCTGGAATGGAACTTATCAGAAGAAAAGAAGGTAAGTCAGCTTATGGTATGACATGTTCACTACTTACAAATAGTGAAGGAAATAAGATGGGTAAAACAGCTAATGGAGCAGTATGGCTTGATCCTAATAAAACATCACCATTTGAATTCTACCAATACTGGAGAAACATTGACGATGCAGATGTAGAGAAGTGTCTATGCTTACTAACATTTGTTCCAATGGATGAAGTAAGAAGACTTTCAGCTTTAGAAGGTTCAGAAATTAATGAAGCTAAAAAGGTTCTTGCTTATGAAGTTACAAAACTTATCCATGGAGAAGATGAAGCAGATGGAGCTAAAAAAGCAGCAGAAGCTCTATTTAGTGGCGGAGCAGACATGAGTAATGTACCTACAGTAGAAATTGCTGAAGATATGAAATCAGGTTTAATTCTTGATATCATAACACAAACAGGTATTGTTCCATCTAAAAAAGAAGGAAGAAGACTTATAGAGCAAGGTGGACTTACTATAAATGATATAAAAATAGAAGATGTTAATGCAACATTTAATGAAAGCTACCTAGAAAAGGATGGATATGCCTTAATAAAAAGAGGAAAGAAAAAATTCTATAAATTAGTGTTAGCTTAGTAAAAAAAACTCATGAGTATGCCTATGGTATACTCATTGTTTTTGTTATATACTTCACTAAAATGAAAATGATACGATTAGTTTAATAGGGGGTGAAGTGTATGTCAAATGTATGGAAAATTAATATGGTACAAAACTATACAACTAAGGATGATTTTAATAAACTCACCTTTAAAAAAGGAGATTCATTTTCTGCTAGAATTTTAAGGTTAGAGGGAAGTGCAACTGATGTTATAATAAAGTTACTTGATGGAAGGGTATTTCCAGCAAGAGTAGATGGAGAAATACTTCAAGAAAATTTAGATGACTATATGTTTAAATTTCAACTAGATGGATTTGAGGGAGGAAAATTCCTTCTTAGAATATTGGAATCAAATGTTATAGATAACCTAGGAAACAATGTGGATACAGCTATTAAAGATCCATTAATGGAAGAACTCCTTAAGAATTTAGATTTTCCTGTAGGAAAAGAGGATATTCCTATATTAAAATCTATGCTTAAGAACAATATTCCAATTACAGAAGAAAATCTTTTAGAAATTAAGGGACTTAAGGAATTTATAGATCAAAGCAACAATTCTCCTAAGGAGTTAAATAAATTTATTGATAAATATATAGAAGCTAAAGGAATACAAAATAATAGTCCAGAAGCTGAACAAATAAAATCAACTTTAGGTAAAGTTTTAAATGAAATTAAGAATTTAAAGATAGATGATATATTTGTTATGAAAGCTCTAGATATAAAGTTAAATGAGGACAGTATTAAAGCTTTTGCGAAGGTTGTCTCTAATCAATACAGTGTTTTACCCGAGACAGAGGAAACGGCTAATGTTATTAAAGAGCAGATTACTGGCAATATTAATAAAGACTCACAAGGAGAAGCCAGTGTTAATAAGAATTCAACTTTTCAAGAGGGGGATAAAGTATTTTATTCTGAAAAGGATAAATCTCAAACTATGGCATCAATAAAGGAAAACTTAGAAAATAAAGAAGCTATATTATCCTCAGAAAAGTTGATAAACAAAGGAGGAAAGTCTTCTAGTGACATTATAAATGAAAGAACAATAGGAATAATTAGTGATGAAGATGATCTGCAGGGAAAAGTGGTATCCCAGGGAAAAGAAGAGGTAGATAGTCCTAATAAACTCTTTAAGCAGCTTAAATCAGACACAATGATAGATAGGAGTATAACTAGTACTATGGTAAAGGAGGAACTAAGGGAAAAGATATCCTTAATAAAAAATAATTTAATGGAAATAATTAAGTTATCTCAGAAAGACCCTAGTACTTTCAGTAATGTGGTTCAAAATCTAGACACTAAGTTTCAAGAGTTTAAAATGTTTAATACTATAAATAATAATTATTATTTTCTAAATGTACCAATGGATATGAAGGACAAAGAATATGATTGTAAGCTTATTATTAAGGATGAAAGAAGTAAGGGGAAGAAGTTAGATACTGAAAATATAAAAATAGCAGCTAGTGTAGCTACTGTAAATATGGAAAAGGTAGATGCTTATTTAACTGTTAATAAAAATTCAGCAACTATTGAAATAGAAAGTGAAGCTACTTATGTAAAGCTCTTAGAAAAATTTAAAGGAAAGTTAATTAATGATCTAATGGATAGTAAGTATATGTTTAATATTTTTATTAAAGAAAAAAAACATGATTTTTCTTTTTCAAATTGCAGAAGTTTTTTTGAAGATGATGATTTCACTACAATCAATACTAGAGTTTAGCTAGGAGTGTGCTTATATGGAAGAGAGAAAGAGAAAAAAAGCAGCAGCTTTAAAATATGAATATGGGCAAAATGCTCCAAAGGTTACAGCAGCGGGTATGGGTAATGTAGCTGATAAAATTCTTGAAGAAGCAGAAAAAAGTGATGTGCCTATTGTATATAATGATGAATTAGCAGATATGCTTACTAAGGTGGATTTAGATAGTGAGATTCCTTATGAACTTTATGATGTAGTGGCAAAGGTTATAGCTTATATTATGGAGATAGATAATAAGTACAAATAAGTTTTAATTAAAAGATTATGAAATAGATAGTAGGTGATTAAGTGGCATTATATGCAATTTCAGATCTTCATCTAGCCTCCACAGGAGAAAAACCCATGGATATATTTGGAGAAAAGTGGAGTAATCATGATGAAAAAATAAAAGAGAATTGGAATAGGATTGTGAAGGATGAAGATACAGTATTAGTAGCAGGAGATATTTCATGGTCTATGAATATGGAAAATGGCAGAGAGGATTTAGAATTTATAAATAATCTTCCAGGAAGAAAAATATTTGTAAGAGGAAACCATGACTATTGGTGGACAGGAATTACTAAGCTTAATTCTATGTTTCAGGGAATGGAGTTTATCCAAAATAATTTTTTCGCATATGAGGATTATGCTATATGTGGAAGTAGAGGATGGGTTTTAAAGAACAATCCTAAATTTAATTCCCATGATAAAAAAATCTATGAAAGAGAACTAATAAGATTAAAGTTATCTTTGGATACAGCCATAAAAAGTGGTTATAAAAAAATAATATGTATGATTCACTATCCACCTATATTTCCTAATATGCAGGAAAATGAGTTTTTAGAAATGTTTAAGGAATATGAAGTGGATAAGGTAATCTATGGACATCTTCATGGTGGAGGACTTTTAAATGTTTTTGAAGGAGAAAAAGATGGGGTTGAGTATATTTTAACCTCTTGTGATTATATAGATTTTACTCCTATAAAGATTTTAGATTAATAAAAACTTCAATAAAAGTCATATAAAATAACATAAAATATACCATTATATGATATAATTAAATACGGATTAATAGAATTGGTTAGTAAAGGAATGACATATATGGCAGTTATTGAATGGAAGAGTTTTTTAATTCCATACGACCAAGCAGTAGAGGAATTAAAAGTAAAGTTTAGAAGTATAAGAAGAGAATTAAGAAAGAAAAATGAATACTCACCTATAGAATTTGTAACGGGTAGGGTTAAAGAGGTTTCTAGTATACTAGAGAAAGCTAATAAATTTGATATACCTTTGGATAGAATTCAGTATGAAATGGAAGACATTTCTGGATTAAGAATCATGTGCCAATTTGTAGATGATATAGATAAAGTAGTAAATATAATACGTGAAAGAAAAGACATGAATATAATTTATGAGAAGGATTATGTTACTAATGTAAAATCTAGTGGCTATAGAAGTTATCACATGATTATAAAGTATCCAGTAAATATGGCATCTGGAATGTGTGAAGTCTTGGCTGAGTTTCAAATAAGAACTTTGGCAATGAACTTTTGGGCTACCGTAGAGCATTCTTTAAATTATAAATATAAGCATGCTATACCAATGGATATTAAAGGGAAGCTTAAAAGTGCAGCAGATGCTGCCTTTAACTTAGATACAGAAATGTTAGCAATAAAAGATGAGATAAAAGACGCTCAGAAGTTATTTGAGGTAAAATCTTCCTTAGTAAGTAATATAGTGGAGAATATTTTAACTATATCTTCTATGGGGAAAACTGGAGAGGCATCAAGGTTTACAGAAGAGCTTAATAAATTATTAGAAGTAGGAGATGTATTTGAGCTTACAAGCCTATTAGAAGAAACTAAAAAGGTTCTTGAAAGGTTTAAATAATTAATTCATTGGTACAAAAGTTTTATATTCCCATATGATGATATAAGCAATATTTGGTGAGGGATAAAATGAGCGAACAATTAATTAAATTTCAATCAACTACTTATGGAGATAAGTATGTAGATGCTAAAGTTGAAACTGGTGATGATAACAGATGTGTTATCTATGGTAGAGTAATTGATAAAAATAATAAACCAGTAAGTGATGCTGTAGTAAAGTTAATCATACTTCAAGATCCAAATGACCCATTAAGCATATTACCTATAA
>Ga0213825_1003163_pt1 | contig 10029 bp, 7 predicted proteins | sample MC6MC0900MG_FD_179896 | JGI IMG/M metagenome (GOLD analysis project Ga0213825, IMG submission 179896) | Enriched soil aggregate microbial communities from Iowa State University, Ames, United States - MC6-MC0900-MG | ecosystem: Environmental > Terrestrial > Soil > Unclassified | place: USA: Iowa... | reverse complement strand
CAACAAGCGTCGACCGAGCAGGTTGCGCAGTTTTTGCGCCGAGCGCTGTTGCTCGTAATGCTCCTGCCCTTCCTGCAGCGGTTCTTGCGGGGCCGGCACGTTCGCGTCAACGAACTGTTTGAGTTCTTCGACGGTCAGCACGCGCTCGGCGACTGTCGCAGCGTCGAACCAATAGATGTCATTGCTGCGATACAACTGCACAAAAGCTTGCAGGTATTCGCCACGTTGCAGCGCAAGAATCGCGCTCTCGCCCTCGACGCGACATTTCGGCTGGACGGTTTCATAGGCCCAGTCCGACGTGCGTCGGTAACCCCAGCCTTCGTTCTGCGGGAAGGCTTGCGCGGCTTTGGCATAGGCTGCGGCCGCGGCATTTTTGTCGCCGTCACGCACCGCCAGTTTGGCTCGCAACCACCACGCGAGCCCGCCGTCACCGGCGTTTTCGAGGAAGGCTTTGGCGCTGGCGTAATCGCCCCTTTGATAATTCATCGCGGCCAGCCGATCCGCATTGTCGAGGCTGCCACGGGTGCTGGCTTGCAGGAGTCGGGTGAGTTTTTTCTCGTTCGGCGGCTCTTCGCCGAACGACCAGCCCATCCGGCTGACCAGCGAAGCCGTGACCAGTTGCTGCACCGCTTTGTGATCAAGCAACTTCGCCAGCTCTGCGTCGGGCAGCTCGGCCAGCTCATTCATCAATTGCCTGAGCGATGTATTGCCCACCGCTGAACCGTGCAGGTTCTGCGCTTCGTAAAGCTCGATGGCGCCGCTCCAGTCACCGGCGGAGCGCAGGAGCCGCGCCTCTTCGCCGAGGCTGGCGACGCCCAGCTCAAGTGGATCGCTGAAACCGTCGATGCTCATCTGACGAGTCTGACGAAACGCCTCACGCGAATGTTCCAACGCGTCGATCGCGTCATCGACTTCACGGCTCATGGCAAACCAGGTGCGGCCCAGGGAATACGCCGCCCAAGTGCTGCGCAATGGCCGCTGATCGACCGGCAGCGCCAGCAGCTTGTCAAAATACTCGACAGCCAACGGATGATCCCCGGTAGCAAACGCCACGGCGCCGGCCACATACAAACGGATTTCCGCCGGCAGGCTCGCGCCCTGTGCTTCGACATGACGGGCATCGGTCAAACCACGCAATTGTTTGACCAGCGCCAGCTGCTCGGCAGTCAGACCGGCCTGCTCAGCCTTTTCCCGCGCCTCGGTCAACTCGTTCGATTCGCTGTAGTAGTCATCGGGATTGTGCGTCGCCGCCGTGACATTCTTCAGCCCGGCAATGGCTTTACCGAGGCGGCCGATCTCGAAGTTGAAGTTGCCCTCGGGCAAATCGGCCAGGGTCTGCCCGCGATTGTCGAGCAGGCGCAACGGGAAATCCGGCCCGCAGGCGACAGCCGTGCCCAGCGGCAAAGTGAGGGTCAGGCAAAGCAGATGACGGGGCCAGTTACGGGTCAACAAACGAACCTCCTTGATCAATAGTTGCGCAACGCGCCCAACCGATGGCGCGCTGCCCGCCTGCCGGCAAGCGGCCGTCGCGCAGGCGGGTGAAGGTAAGCAGATCCGGGTCTTGTTGCAACGAATAACCGGCGAGCGCGTCAGCGCCTTCGCAGCCTGCCGCTTTCACAGTCAGGCGTGCGGGCCAGACGCTGTCGAGATTGCCGGCATTGTGCAGTTGGATATCAAACAGCCCCGCCTGTTCAGAAAACGTCAAAGTGAGGTGGCTGCTCAACGCGTCTCCCCGGGCAACCGCACGCAAAGTGGTCAGGCTCCACGCCCGGCGATCATTGGCCAGCGGCAGGCGGAACCAGATCAGACCGGCCAGGTGCATGGGTCGGTCTTCGCGAAGTTGCTGCGCCAGATGGCTTAGCTGCAGCGGATCGGCGAGCAGTTCGCGACGCTCCCCGGCACTGTCCAGCGGGACTTCACTCTCCACCACGGGTGCGCCCCCCGTGTCCGGCAGCAGCGCCACCCCGTAGGCCGGCAGCGCCAGATAGAACGGTTTGGCACTGACCCGACTCCAGGCCTTGGCCCAGCGGCTGGCCTGATCCGGGTCGAACAATCCACGGCGCGGATCGCTGACGGCGTGAACCTGCAACACACTGCTGTCGACGCTGGCCAGCAGCCCCGGCAGTTGCGGGCTGTCGAGCCATGCCGGCAACGCGGTAATGCTCAAGGGCAGCGTGGACGGCAAAGCCGCACGCAGATGCACAAGGAATGCGGTGTAGTCGGCAAGCCGCGCGCTGCCTGCATCGTGATCGATCTCGACACCGCCAACCGTCAGCCCGCGTTCGCGCCAGTCATCGAGCACCTGAAGAATTTGTTGAGTGGCCTGATCCTGATCGAGCAACTTGAGCTGACCGTCCAGACGAATCACCGCGATCAGCTTGCGGCCATCCGCCTTGAGCAACGTCGAATCGATCCGCGCCCGATTCCAGCCGGCATTGGGAAAAGCCTGCAGGGCCAGGACTCGCAAGGTCGAAAAATCAGGACGACTGTCACGCAGCGCCGCCTCATGGGCCGGCGTCCATTGGCGTTGCCAGATGTAGAGTTGCTGATCGAGCAACGGCGCGTCCTGCCGCTCGCAACCCGAGAGCAAGAGCCCCAGGAACAATCCCGCAATAAAACGCATAACCTGCTCAGTCCCTGAGGAAACAAGCCTGCAAGGTTACACAAAACCCTGCGGGCTCTCCCGCTCACAGACGCTGAATCAGTAGGTGGCTTGAGAAGACACAGTGGTGGTTCGGGACATACTCAAGCGCTGCACCAGTGCCGAACCGCGGTTTCGCATCGGCATTTCGATGAAGCGATAATTCAGTTCGCTGAGCAAAACGATCAGGCCAAAGGCAAACACTATCGTGATTGCCGGGTGCCCCGCCGGACTCGGCAGACCCGCGCCCTGCAAACGGAAAATCACTTCGCGCACCAGGAAATACACAGGAATGTGTATCAGGTAAATGCCGTAGGAACGACTCCCGACCCACGCCATCAGTCGCTGCCAGCGTCCGGCAGGCAACAGATAATCTGTGTTATAGGAAGCAATCCAGACCAGAACGGCGCTGAGCATGGCAATGGCGCCGATACGATAGTGAGTCGCGGAAAAACGGTCTGTGCCGAGATAACTCATCAGCAATCCGACGGCGACCAGCACTGAAACTCCGGCCCACGGCCGACGGAGAAACGTCGGCTGCCAACGTCGATAGCCCGGTTGAGCACTCCACATTGCCAACAGAACGCCCAGAGCCAGCGCATCGGTTCGCACAACCATCAGCAGCGGGGTTCGCACCAACAAGAGTTGCACCGCAACCAGCGCCAGCAATACCCAAACCAGATGTTTACGGCAAAGCAGGATCAGCAGGGGAAACAGCAAGTAGAACTGCTCTTCCAGCGCCAGGCTCCAGTAAACGAAACTGCTGCCGTACTCGGAGCGCATAAAAGTGTCGGCAAAGCGGAAGTTGGCGTACTGCAAGACTCCCGCAAGTGTGGCCTGCAGGTTGGCCTGCACCGTGCCGAATGCCCCGGAACGGTTAAAAAATACGCACATCAGCAGCACCAGCGCCAGCCACAACCAGGCCGAAGGCAACAGACGGAAAACCCGACGCAACCAGAAGTTACGCGTTTGCTCCCAGTACTCCTGCCGATTGCTGCAACCGCGCAGCGCGGGAATCAGACTGCGGGCGATGACAAATCCGGAAATGGCAAAAAAAAGATCCACTCCCCACCACGGCTGCGCCCATGTGTGAATGGCGTCGAGCAACGGCACCGGATCGCCGAACAGGTTGCCGGACAAGTGATGAAACAGCACCCCGAGCACAGCAATGGCGCGCAGCACCTCAATGTCCATGATGCGTTTGCTGCTCATTGGGGCGTCCCGGCATCCAGGGGTTTACGGGCAATGATCACCTGACTCTTGGGCATGAACTGGTCGAGCACCTGTTTGATCGCCAGCCCGTCGGGCCGGTCAAGCATCTCTTCCCAGGTTCTCGCCCAGCCTCCCATCAAATGCGGAAAGGGAGGATGAATCCGGTCGCGCACCGCGCCACCCGGATCCTTGCCGGCGGCCTTTTCACTGGCCCAGAAGAAAATCATCCCCATCACCCAGAAAAACCCTGTGGCTTGGCGATGCTCGATCACCAGACCGGCATCCTCGACCATGCCGGCAAAGCGCTCCGGGGTGAAGATCTGCACATGATTGGGTGCCTGGTAATAACCCGGCGGTGCAATGCCTTTTTGCAAGTGCTCGCCAACCGGTGCCGGCACGCTGAACAGGTACAACGCACCCGGGCGCCCCATTCGTGCCAGTTCAGCCATGAACGGTTCGGGCTCGTCTACGTGCTCCAACACCTCCATGCACACCACTTTGCTCGCGCAGCCATCCGCCAATGGCAACGGCAAACTGTTGCTGACCAGCCCCAGATTTGGCCGGATACTCCTGGCTTCGACCTCACGGGCCAGGTCGCGCACTTTGTCATGTTCGCTGTCGGTGAAAATCACCGATGCGCCCTGACGTACAGCAAACAACGTTGCAGCACCCTCGCCGCAACCGACATCGAGCAGCGTGTCCTCAGCCGATATGGCAAACCCCTTGAGCAGCTCGCCGGTGTCATTGAGAAACCAGCCATCGAGCACCGCGTCGCGCAAACCCACATCGCGTGGCGACCAGGTGAACAACGGTTCCGGCTCGGACTCGGACTCGGGCTGTACCTTAACCACAGGCTCGGTGACAGGCTCAGCAGGCAGTGGCGTTTGCGGCTCGGGGAAAAAACGCTGGAGCAATCGACGAATCATGTTTGTGTCGCCTCGATGGCACGTTCGGCTTGCGCTTCGAACAGTTGCGCGAAGAATGCCTGCAACCGCTGCTCCGCCACGGCCTGGCTGCAAAACCCCTGCAGGCTGGCCACGGCTTGCGCCGACATCGATGCATAACGCTGTGGATCGTTTTTGGCCACCTCGTAGCTGGCTCGATAAGCCGCGCATATCGACGCCCAGTCAGCCGCGTAACGCAGTGTCCGGTATGCCGAGCGCGGGTCGTGGGGCCAGGTCGTGAACTCCTCGGTTGACTCGACCAGGAACGCGTTATCGGCGCTCAGATAATCGATCATCGCTGTGGTACAGGGTGCCACCGCCGGTTTGCCACAGGACATGAACTCCATCAGCGGCAGGCACTGCCCTTCGCCGTAAGACGTGTTGACGACGTATCGGGTCGCCTGCACCAGACGTTCGTAATCGGCGTCTGCGAGGTAGCCATAGATCAGCACGATGCGGCAGCGATATGACTGATTTTTGTACAGGTGATGAAGGATGTCCGTGAGCGCTTCTTCGGCATCATGGTGTGTCAATTTCAGCACCAGTGTCGCGTCATCGTCCTCTCGGAACGTTGCGCAGAAGGCGCTGATCATGTCCTCCCAGTTCTTGCGGCCGTCGCGAGGGTTGAACACCGAGGTGTACACCACGCCTTCAAGCAGCAATGTCTGCTCGGTGACCGGAGCCAGGAAATCGATGCCCGGGCCACTGCGCAGATGAACCGGGCCGAAGGCATCCAGATCCACCTCGCGGCTGTCGACCACCAGCCCTCTGATCGTCAATTGCACTGAATCAACCACAGGCTGGCCTTGCAACTGAACACCACGCGCCGCAAATCGATCCCAGACCGGGGCCGGGACCGCAACAATCGGGTAATCCGCGCTCATTGCATCGCGCACCGCGTTCACCGTGTAACTGGAATGGGTGATCGCAGCACCACAGGCATTCAGAGCCGTGCGCCAGTCGTTCAATGGATCGCCGGCAAACGGCTCGTTGGGAATGGTGCTGAACTCCCAGGCAAATACGGGCAATGTCGGGCAGGCCAAATGCACCGGAGTGCGGTGCGGCGGCGAAAACGAAAGAAACACACAAGGTTCGCCACGGGACTGGCAGTCGGCGTACAACACATCGACCTCAGTGTTCGGATCCATCACCTCGATCACCCGTCCGAGGCGCTCCAGTACTGGCCGATATTCCTTGAGAACAAAAAAATAGCTGTATTCCGAGCGCCCGAGGTTACGGCTGATGGTGTGCTGGTTGGTTTCGGAATGGATGATGATCAGCATGAGGCGTTATCCGTAACCGGGGCGACATTGCCCGACTGTAAGGCGGGCCCGAAAAAATCTGCGGCACGCTTTTGCAAGGACGGTTGCGCGCAGTACTCGCGCATGCGTTCGGCTGCCGCCAGAGACATGCGCTGATAATCCTGCGGCTGTGTCTTGGCCATCCGGTAGCTGTTTTCGTAGGCCCTTTTCAACGAGCCCCAGTCCGGGCGATGACGCTGTGCGCGAAAGAGCATTCGCGGGTCATGGGGCCAGGTGCACGCTTCGATGCTGGAGCCGACCACGAACGCCACAGACGCGTCGATGTAGTCCTGCATCGCCGTATGATCGGGAGCGATCACCGGTTTGCCGCACGCCATGAACTCCATCAGCGGCAAGCACAGGCCCTCACAGTGCGAAGCGTTGACGTAAAAACTTGCCGCCTGGTAGAGCCGCGCATATTCAGCATCATCCAGATAGCCTTGAATCATCACGACCCGGCAGGAGAATGGTGCCAGTTGCGCCAACGGTGTCATCAAGTGTGCATAGACGGCCGCCAGATCGCTTTGCGTAAATTTCATCACCAGTGTGGCGTCGGGCGTGTCGCGAAACGCCGCGCAAAAAGCGGTCAGTATCTGCAGCCAGTTCTTGCGCCCGTCGTCGGGACGAAACACCGACACATAGACCACACCATCCACACGGGTCTGAACCTGCAATGAGCTGTCCGGCATATCCTGCGGCGGCGGTTGAACCGACACCGGCAATGGCAGTGGGCCGGCGATATCGGGCAGGCGCTTGCCGAGCCAGTCATGCAAGGCTTCCGGAACCAGGTCGCGAATCCCTTCCCAGTACCAGTTCTGCAGGAACCTCACACGAGGCACCGCCGGCTCTTGCTCATGGCCCCGATTCAGCAACCACAACCGCAAGTAATGCAGGGCAATGACAAAACGCCTCTTCAAGGTCAACGGTGGTGGGCGCGAGGCCTCCAGCCGAGCTTCGATTTCGGCCTGTTCCTCAGGGGTCAGCGGTTTCGGCAGCAGGTTATCGGGGTGCAGATTCATCTGGCGCGAATCAAAGATGCAACCTTTGACCGTCAAAGTCGCACCCGCGTTGACCGGCGTGCAGACGTCCTGCTCGCGAATCGCTGTAAAGCGCTCCCACAGCGGCGCAGGCAAAACCAGCAGAGGAAAGTCTTCGCCCATGGCGCGACGAATCGCTCGGGCGGTGTGGCTGGACAGCGTAATCACCCGGCCATGTCTGGCCAACATGCGCGTCCAGTCCTGACGCGGATCGTCGTTCCACGTTTCATCGGGGATCGAATCGTACTCCCACGCAACAACGCAAACGGTTGGACATTCGAGATCGATCAGGGTTTTCTGGGGGCGGGTGAACGAGAGAAAGACACTCTCGTGTCCGGCGGCGAGCAACTGCCGGTAGAGCGGATCTACCTCGGCGACAGAACTCACCACGTGGACGCGCCCGAGCGTCTCGAGCAGCGGGAGGTAGGCCTTCAGCACGAAGTAATAACTGGAATCGGGATGCCCCAGATTCTGGCTGATGGAGCTGTCGTTGATGTCCGAGTAAAGAATGAAATTCATGGCATTCCACGATGAAACTGCCATCCCGGCAGCCTCACACTATGACGGTAGAGCGTCGAGCCGGATCGATTTCCGTTCTTCGTCGAAGATCCCGTCTTGTTCTTGTTTTAGTGGTCAGTTTCACCTTTTTGCACGATGTTCCCGACGTACCCGGCTTATCGTGACAAGGCGCATTCTAAACACATCACAAGCGGGTTCGTGAACCGCCCGGCGAGAATAAATCGGGCTACGCTAACGAGAACTGACCGGTCACGGTTTGGCCTGTTGAAATTGCTGCCCAATTGGCACAGATTGATAACAAACAACTACAACAACTGACTTCGCCTGCCTTTTCGCCGGTTTTTCTTTCGGTCTGTCAGACCTTCCCTTAAAGCCTGTAGGAAAGTGGCGCAAGTTCAAGACCAAGGGGTCGCTGTTTGAAAAAGCGTCTGTTCGTCACGGGTCTCGGTGGATTCGTGGGACAACATATTCAGTCACGTCTGGCATCGCCTGATTCGTCGTGGGAGCTGCTGTCTGGCGCCTCGACTTACGATCTCACCGATCCGCACAGCCTCACTGACCTGTGGCCACAAATGCCTGACGCCGTCATTCATCTGGCCGGCCAAACCTTCGTTCCCGAAGCCTTCCGCGATCCGGCGCGTACGCTCGAGATCAATCTGCTCGGCACGCTCAACCTGTTACAAGCCCTCAAGGCACGTGGTTTTACCGGCACGTTCCTGTATGTCAGTTCCGGTGATGTCTATGGCCAGGTGGGTGAAAGCGATCTGCCCGTCACCGAACAGCAACCTCCCTGCCCGCGCAACCCGTACGCTGTGAGCAAGCTCTCGGCGGAATTTCTCTGCCTGCAATGGGGCCTGAGCGAAAGCTGGCCGGTGCTGGTCGCTCGACCGTTCAATCATATTGGCAGCGGCCAAAACCCGAGTTTTGTGATTGCCAGTGCCGCCCGCCAGATCAACCGCATCAAACAGGGCCTGCAAGCACCACAACTGGAAGTCGGCGATATCGACGTGACGCGGGACTTCCTTGATGTCGGCGATGTGATCTCGGCCTACTTCGCGCTGCTGGAAAAAGGCATACCCGGCCAGGTCTACAACATTTGCTCGGGCCGCGAGCAAAGTATCCGCAGCCTGATCGAGCAGCTCGGCGATCTGGCCGAAGTCGAGATGCAACTGGTTCAGGATCCGGCGCGCATGCGCCGCGCCGACCAGCGCCGCGTTTGCGGCAGCCATGCCAGGCTGACTCAGACCACAGGATGGATCCCGGCCATTACCACACAACAATCCCTGCGGACGATCCTGTCCGACTGGGAGATGCGAGTACGACAAGAATGACAAAAAGTGCACTGATCACAGGGATCACCGGCCAGGACGGCGCGTATCTGGCCAGACTGCTGCTCGACAAAGGCTACAAGGTCTATGGCCTGGTCGCCCGACGCAGCAGCGATTCGCGCTGGCGCCTGCGTGAGATGGCTGTCGATGCCGACATCATTTATCTCGACGGCGACATGGCCGATGCCTGCTCGGTACAACGTGCGGTCATTCAATCGGCTCCGGATGAAATCTATAACCTCGCTGCGCAGAGTTTCGTTGCTGCGTCCTGGAGCCAGCCGGTCACGACCGGTATCGTCGATGGCCTGGGCGTGACGCACCTGCTCGAAGCGATCCGCCAGTTCAGTCCGCACACGCGCTTCTATCAGGCCTCGACCAGCGAAATGTTCGGTCTGATCCAGGCCGAACAGCAGGACGAAAACACTCCGTTCTACCCGCGCAGCCCCTACGGCGTGGCCAAGTTGTACGGCCACTGGATCACCGTCAACTACCGCGAAAGCTTCAACCTGCACGCCAGCAGCGGCATCCTTTTCAATCACGAATCGCCGCTGCGCGGCATCGAGTTCGTGACCCGCAAGGTCACCGACGCCGCCGCCCGCATCAAACAGGGCAAGCAACAGGAACTGGCCCTGGGCAACATCGATGCGAAACGCGACTGGGGCTTTGCCGGCGACTACGTCGAAGCCATGTGGCTGATGCTGCAGCAGGACAAGCCTGACGACTTCGTGGTCGCCACCGGTGTGACCACCACTGTGCGCGAGATGTGCCGCATCGCCTTCGATCACGTCGGCCTGAACTACCGCGATTACGTGAAGATCGACCCGGCGTTTTTCCGCCCCGCCGAAGTCGAAGTGCTGCTCGGCAATCCGGCCAAGGCTCAGCGTGTGCTGGGCTGGAAGCCGAAGACCGATCTGGAAACCCTGATCCGCATGATGATGGATGCGGACATGAAGCGCGTCGCCAAGGAGTAGGCCATGCTGATCCCCGTGATTCTGTCCGGCGGTGCCGGCACCCGTTTGTGGCCGGTGTCCCGTGAGGGCCACCCCA
>Ga0213825_1003161_pt1 | contig 10031 bp, 8 predicted proteins | sample MC6MC0900MG_FD_179896 | JGI IMG/M metagenome (GOLD analysis project Ga0213825, IMG submission 179896) | Enriched soil aggregate microbial communities from Iowa State University, Ames, United States - MC6-MC0900-MG | ecosystem: Environmental > Terrestrial > Soil > Unclassified | place: USA: Iowa... | reverse complement strand
CTGATACGGCGAGGCCGGGTCGGCACGCCGTTCCGGGCTGAGCCGTGGCGCTGCGGGTGCGGCAGCGGCAGCGGGCTGACGCGGTACCTCATCGGCCGCGTCATCTACCTTGTCCGCGGCCTGCTCGGCGGTATCAGCCGCTTCGCTGGCCTGCATCGAGGCAAACGCGGCCTGGGTGCTGGCCACCAGATTGGACACCGAGCCGATCATCTGCAGCCAACGCGCGCCCTGCACTTTCGCACCAAGACCGGTCGGCTCCAGCTTGCCGGCCAGGAAGCCGCCGGCAAGACCCACCGTGATGATGCGCATGGGTGTCCACCCGGAGCGCCAGACGGTACTCAGGGTGAACCAGCTGCTGCGGGTTTTCTCGACCCGCACCGCTACTACCAGCTCGGCACGCTGGACGCGTTGCCGCAAGGCTTCGAAGTTCATCGCTTCACCCCCGTGGTGTCCACGTCGGCATCGGGATCTTCATCGCTGGGTTCGTCATACAGGCCCAGCCGCGACAACTGGCGGCGAGTGGCATGCATGCCGGTATGGCGGAAGAAGAACGACACCCGCCACATGGCGTAACCGGTGACCAGCAGGCTGACGATCGAGGTGATCAGCAGCGAATGGAACCAGGACAGGCCCCACCGCTGCATCAGGGCGATCAACGTGCCGGCCAGCAACAGCCAGGCCGACGCGCCGAACACGATCGCCACGCCGGCCCAGGCCAGCGCCCGGCCAAACGCACTGCGGGCCAGTGCGAAATCGGCCGAGGCCAAACGTCGCAGGGAGCGCAGCGTGTGCTTGGCCGAATCCACCGTCTCACGGCCGGCCTCACCGACCTGGCGGATGCTTTCGTCCAGGCGTGGTGCTTTTTCACCGCTATCCGGTGGCGGGGTATCCGCGCCACCGGTGGCGGTCGACTGGGCTTGATCGCTCACGCCGCTGCTTACTTGTCGCCGCCGCTGCGGGCCAGCTTGGCGATGATCCAGCCCGCCGCGAAGGCGACGCCGAAGGAGGCCAGCGGACGCTCACGAATCAGTTCGGCGGCGCTGTCGACCAGGTCCTTGCCCTTGTCCATCAGTGCATCGACCTGTTCCTTGGCAGCAGCGCCACCGAACTCGGCCGCGGCCAGGCCGGAGAGCGCGGTATCGGACAGTTCGGCCTTGACGTTGGCCTTGCCGATGCGCAGCTCGTCACCGGCAGCACCGGTGGCGCCCTTGATGGCACCGCCGGCAGCGGTGGCCGCCGACTTCAGGTGCGAGCCGGCTTCGCCCAGGTGTTCCTTCAGGTTCTCGGTATTGGTGGGGCTCATCGTGTATCTCCTGCTATGCGATGGGGAAGGTGACCGCGGACGATCCGACGGCAACGAACACAAGGTAATAGCACCGGCCGGGTGTAAGCCACGTTACGGCTGTCGCCGCGTTCAGCGCATCACCAGCTGACCACCGCCGTTTCCACGGAGGATCCGCAGCACCAACTGGGCCGGACGCTGCTGGAAGTTGGCGCGCCAGCTGGCGAGGTCGGCAAACTCACCCGCCGTTGCCGCGGTGATCACGTCACCCTGCGCAAGTCCGGAGGCTGCCGCGCGGCTGCCGCGTTTGACGTCACTGACCAATACCCCGCTGACGCCCGCCTGGCGCAGCGACTCGGGCAGGTCCACGAAGGTGGCCCCGCCCAGGCGCGGATCGAGCGACTCGCCGGTGACCGCGCGTGCCTGCTCCTTCAGTGTGGCCTTGATCTGCAGCGGCTTGCCTTCGCGGCGCACGTCCAGGGTCAGCGTGCTGCCAACCGGCTGCAGGCCTTCCACGTTGTGCAGCGCCTGCGCGCTGTCCACGCGCTGGCCGTTGGCCGACACCACCACGTCGCCCGGCTTGAGGCCGGCGGCCGCGGCACCGGAACCGGCCAGCACGCGGGTCACCAGCGCGCCGCGCGTCTCGGTCAGGCCCAGGCCCTGCGCGATCTGCTGGGTCAGGTTCTGCGCCTCGATGCCGAGCGTGCCACGCACCACCACCCCGTGTTTGACCAGCTGGTCAACCACGTCCCGCGCCAGGTTGGAGGGAATCGCCAGGCCCAGGCCGATGTTGCCGGCCATGCTGCCCTGCGGGTTGAAACTGGCGGTATTGATGCCGACCAGTTGTCCCTGCAGGTTGACCAGCGCGCCGCCGGAATTGCCGGGGTTGATCGAGGCATCGGTCTGGATGAAGTTCTGATAGCCCAGCCCGCGGATGCCGCTGCGGCCCACCGCCGAGACGATGCCGGAGGTGACCGTCTGGCTGAAACCGAACGGGTTGCCGATCGCCACCACGAAATCGCCGACGCGCAGCTGCGCGCTGTCGCCGAGCTTGATCTCGGTCAGGTTGCCGGTCGGAATGCGGATCAACGCGACATCGGTATCGGCATCGGAGCCGATGAATTCAGCCTTGACCGTGCGCCCATCGGCCAGGGTCACCTGCACGTCGTCGGCGTTGTCGATGACATGGTGGTTGGTCAGCACCAGGCCCTCGGCGGCATCGATGATCACCCCCGAACCCAGCGATTCGTTGATGCGTTCCTGCGGCACTTCCGGGAACAGCCGGCGGAAGAAGGGGTCATTGAAGTAGGGGTTGCGCACGCGCACCACCTGCTTGGTGTTGACGCTGACCACTGCCGGCATCACCCGTTCCAGCATCGGTGCCAGCGATGGCACCGCCTGCCCGGCGACTGCGGCGGGCAGCGCGGCCGTGGTCGGGATCGTGTACGCGGCCGGCGCTGCCTCGGCCCGGTTGTCCAGGTGCGCGTTGATGGCCGTGGCGGTGAACCCGCCGAAGGCGGCGGCGAGGGCGAGCGTGAGCAGGGTCGGGAGCGGTCGCATGGTCCGGCGGTTCCGTGTCGGAGGGGACGGGGCAGGGGAAAACACGTATACGGTAATTCAACCTGAATGAGTGTGTCCGCACTCGGCTAAACCCCGGATGAAATTCATTGTCGGCTGAGGTCCCGATGGGCGGCTGGCCGGCGCGGGCGGCGGCGGCGAAAGGCGGCGGTGGTCGGCTTCAATGTGGGTGCGTGGCGATGCACGCGGCATGGGCAGACCGCATCGGCGCACACGTCCATCGGCTGCGAGCGCGTCATCCAAACCAGCGCAAATGCGCGGTGCGGAGGCAGGGAATGGATCAAGTACGACGATCCATCATCGGATCGCTGGACGCGCCGGCCATGCGCATCCAGACACATCGCGCGTGCCAGGCGTTGGAACGCCGATGCTGTTTTCAAGGGGTTTCGTGCACGCAGGCGGTACGTTGCTTGCTGCCGCCGATGAGGGTGCTACTGTCGGCTTGGCACGTGCATCGCATCAAGACCGTTCCACGATGGACCGCGCCGGTATAGCATCGCCAGCGATTTGACTAACCAGGCCCCTTAGGAGGCACTCAATGAGCAACGGTAATGGTGTGACCACGGTTCTCTCGCAGACCGTCGAAGATGCAAAAGAAACCGCCACCAACGTCGGCGAGACCATCGCACACGTTGCGGAAGATGCAGTCGCTTCGGTGAAGAAGACCGCCAAGCGCGCACGCAAGGCTGCCACCACCCAGGTCGCCAAGGTCAAGAAGGCCGTGACCAAGGTCGAGAAGACCGTCGCCAAGAAGGCTGACAAGGCGGCCAAGTCGGTCGGCAAGACCCTGGCCACCGCCAAGCAGAAGCTGGAAGCGGCCAAGAAGAACGCCAAGGCCGAGGCCACCGCGATCAAGAAGCAGGTCGCCAAGAAGAAGGCCGCCGCTGAAAAGGCCGTGACCAAGACCACCAAGGCTGCCGGCAAGAAGGCCACGACCGCCACGAAGGCCGTGACCAAGAAGGCTGCTGCTGCCAAGAAGACCGTGACCAAGAAGGTCGCCACCGCCAAGAAGGCTGTCGCCAAGAAGACCGCGACCGCCAAGAAGGCCGTGACCAAGAAGACCGCCGCCGCCAAGAAGACCGTCGGCAAGAAGGTCGCCGCTGCCAGGACCGCTGTTGCCAAGAAGTCGGCGACCGCCAAGAAGGCCGTGACCAAGAAGACCGCAGCGGCCAAGAAGGTTGCCGGCAAGAAGACCGCCGTCGCCAAGAAGACCGTCGGCAAGAAGGTCGCCACCGCCAAGAAGGCCGTTGCCAAGAAGTCGGCGACCGCCAAGAAGGCCGTGACCAAGAAGACCGCGACCGCCAAGAAGGTGGCCGGCAAGAAGACCGCCGTCGCCCGCACGTCGGTCGGCAAGAAGGTCGCCACCGCCAAGAAGGCCGTGACCAAGAAGACCGCAGCGGCCAAGAAGACCGTCGGCAAGAAGGTCGCTACCGCCAAGAAGGCTGTGGCCAAGAAGGCCCCGGCGAAGAAGGCTCCGGCCCGCAAGGCCGCCCCGGCCAAGCGTGCTGCCGCCAAGCCGGTTGCCCGCAAGGCGCCGGCCAAGCGCGCGCGCAAGTAAGTAAGTTGTAACGTGCTGCTCCTGCCTGAGGGCGGGAGCGGCATGGTGGGAACGGCCTGTCCCCGTCCCCGGTCATTTCGGCATCCCCGGTCGAGCGCATCGCGTCACTGTGCGATCAGGCTCCCGGATCATGCCCCCACTGTTTCGCTTCCCTCGGCCCCTGCGCCCAGCCGGAGCATGCTTGACGGTGCCTCCCTGCGTCTGTTGCTAACCTGACCGGCATACGTCCACGGGAAGATGCAATGCGCGGTCTCGACTTCAGCTCCTGGCAGGCCATGCTCTCCACCCTGGTCGGGTTGGCGATCATTACGTTGATCGGCGTCGGCATCCGGCTGCTGGTCATGCAGACCATGCAGCAGCGCCGCGAGCGCGAGAATCGTCAGATCAACGAGCGGCTGCGCACGCTGATCGCCGCTTACAAGGTCCTTGGCGGCTCGTTCACCGGCACGCTCGATGTCGATCCACGCCATCGCCGGGACTTCCGCGCGCTGCCCGACGGCCGCGAAGACGGCGATGCGCTGCACCTGCCGGCGGAGGCGGAGAGCGGGGGCGAGCGTGCGCGCCGGATCCGTGATGCGGTGGAAGCAGCGCTGTCGGACATCATCCTGCTGGGCACCGATGAGCAGGTGCGCCTTGCCGCGCACGCCGCCAACGAGATGGCCCAGGGCCGCCTCGTTCCCACCGCCGAACTGGTGGTGTCGCTGCGTGACTTCATCCGTCAGGCGCTGGATCTGGATCCGATTCCAACCACGGTTGCCATTCCGCGCCAGGGTCCGGCGCGGCCCTCGGCCGGTGCGAAGGGCAAGGGCGATGCGGGTGACAAGGGCGGAGGCAAAGGCGGCGGAGGGATGGGCGGTGGAGGCGGGGGTGGTATGGGAGGAATGGGCGGTGGTGGCATGGGAGGTGGAGCGGACGATACTGCCGACGGCCATCGCTGAGCGGCCCGCATCCGCTCACGGCGAGGCGGCCGCCCCGATCCGGTAGGGCGGCGGCGTCGCGCCCATCAGATGGGTGACGAAGTAATCCCACATCCGGCGCATGTAGTAATCGTCGTTGCGGAACAGTTCGTGGTCCTGGTTGGGCAGGTACAACAGGTCGTAGTCCTTGTTGGCCAGCGTGAGGGCGCGCGCCAACTGCAGGGTCAACGCCGGCATCGCGTTCTCATCCAGGTCGCCGTAGACCAGCATCAGCCGGCCCTGCAGGCGATCGGCCAGTGCATCGTTGGCCAGCGGTTGGAACAGCGCTGGCACAGCATCCGGTGCTGGGCGCACGGCGGTGCCGTCGGCATAGACCGGCTGGCCGCCGACCAGGCGGTCCATGCCGTGGATCGCGCCGCCGTACATGCCCTGGAAGCTGTGGCTGCCGGCCGAAGCCACGCCGACTTTGTAGAAGGCCGGATGACGCAGCAGGGCACGCGCCGCACTGTAGCCGCCGAAGGAATGCCCATAGATGCCGACCCGCGTCAGGTCCATGCCCGGATAACGTACGGCAAGCGCGCGGATCGCCGCGACGTGATCGTCCAGCTGCAGATCCGCCGCGCTCAGGAAGCTGGCATCGTGGAAAGCCTTGGAACGTCCGGGTGTGCCACGCGCATCGATGCTCACCACCACGAAGCCGAGCTGGGCCAAGCTGGAGCGCGCGACGGGGTTCATCGTCGCGGTGGCGTCGACGAAGCCCACCGGGGTATTGGTGATGTGAGGTCCGCCGTACATCGCATCGATGACCGGATGGCGTCCATCCTCGCGGTAGCCAGGCGGCAGATAGACCGTGGCTTGCAGTTCGGTGCGTCCATCGGCGGCCAGGACACTCACCCGCTGCGGTGGCGACCACCCGGCGGCACGCACGGCGCGGTCGTCGCCGCGCTCCAGTTCCAGCACGACCCGGCCATCGGCCGTTGAGCGCAGCACGCTGACCGGCGGCTGGTCCACCCGCGAGTAGCTGTCGACCACGTACGCCGCCGAGGGCGACAACAGGTGGGAGGGACGCCCGCCCATGAGCACACCGGTTCCGCCATCGATCGCGTGATCGGCTGCTTCCGGTGTCAGCAGGACCGGCGCGCCACCGTCCAGCGACACGCGGTAGAGGCGTCGTTGATACGGATCCCCCGGCTCGCGCCCGCCGGCGGTGAACAGCACCTGGCGACGCACCTCATCGACGCCGACCACATCGCGCACCAGCCAAGCGCCCGTTGTCAGCTGACGGACGACACGTCCATCGCGGCGATCGACCAGGTACAGATGGCCCCAGCCATCGCGCTGCGAGAACCAGACGATGCCATCGTCGTGCTGCAGAACGTGCACCGCCGGCCGGTTGTAGGGATAGCTGTTGAGCTGCACGCGGGTATCGCTGCGCTCTTCCCGTACGGTACGCACGCCGCCGGTGCGGACATCCACCTCGACCAGACGCAGCCGTGCGGGGTGGTCATAGCGCACGATCGCCGTATAGACCTTGGCGGCATCGGCCGACCAGCCCAGCACGCCGGCCTCGGTCAACGTGTGCCAGCCCTCGGGAACGGCGATGCTGCGTGTGCCGCCGTCCACTTCGGTGACGAACCATGCATCGCGGACCTGCTCGGCGTCGCCCAGCAGGCCCAGGCGTACTTCATGCACGACCGGGCGGAACCCGGTGGTTGGCGCAGTCGCCAGGTAGGGATAGGGCAGGACCTTGCGTTCGTCGTAGCGCACGCCGAACAGGCGCTGGCTGTCCGGCGACCAGGTGACCGCGAACGGCGGCATCTGCATCCGGCCTTCCCGTCGCGGAATGCCGCGCAATGCAAAATCGGGCAGTACCCCATAGCCGTACGAGGGCTCGCCATCCACGGTGAGCGCCCGTCGTTCACCGTCGGCACCACGCCGCAGCCACAGGTTGTCCTGCTCGACCCGCACGCTGTGCCGACCGTCCGGCGCAGGCAGGTCGCGGGGATCGGCGACCGCTGAGGTTTGCAGCGCACACGGCAGCGGCAGCGTGCAGGCCACCACCTGCCGTGCGTCCACGCGCAGCGTGATCCGCAATCCATCGCCGCTGCGGGCGACGCGGTCCACCTGCTGCATCACCGCGCCTGGATCGGCGACCCCGGCAGCCTGCAGTGCCGCTTGCATGACGTTTTGGTCAAACAGCGCCGTGCGCGTGGAGGCCGCCGGATCGACCAGCAGGTAGCGGGTGCGGCCATCGTCCTCCTGACGGGCATACCAGAAGCGGCCGTCCTCCAGCCAATGTGGCGCGACGGTAGCATTGCGGACCTTGCCGCGCAGCCGCTGGTCGAGCACACGTTCGGCGCGCTGGTACTGCATCAGGCCCGGTGCCTCGGCCTTGGCCAGCGGGCTGGCGGTCGCGGTGACCGCCAGCCCCAGAACGAGCAGACAGTGAAACATTCCCGAACGTGCTGCGGCCATGCGTCTCGCTCCCTGATGACGGTCGCCCGGCAGGCAGCATCGTCCTCATGGCGCGTGCTCCTGTCAGCCTGGAGCCCCGAGCATGCCGGTGCGCCAGCGCGCACTCAAGCGGCGCTGCCGCAGCGGGTATGCCCTTCCTGGCCCCCGCTCAGCCCTTGAGTTCCACCACCGGCACGAAGCCGCCGTAGATCATCCGCTTACCGTCGAACGGCATCGGATTGTTCTCCGGGTTCATCCGCGGGTCCTCCATCATCTTCTGCATGCCGGCATCGCGCGTGGCCTTGTCCGGCCATTCGATCCAGGAGAACAACACGGCCTCATCGTCCTTGGCCGCCACCGCGCGATGGAAGTCGGTCTGCTTGCCATGCGGGACGTCGTCGCCCCAGCACTCCACCACGCGCAGCGCGCCATGCTCGATGCAGATCGCATCGCCCATGTGCGCGTGCTCCAGGAATTTCGCTTTGTTCGCGTTCGGCACGGCAAGTACAAAACCATCGATATAGGCCATGGCAGAGCTCCAGATGACGCGCCGGGATGGGCGCCTTCATGACATACGACGAACCGGGGGACGGAACCTCGACACTGCGCGCGGGCGCCTTTGCAGCCGGTGAACTGTCCAGGCAGGACAGGGAGTGACCAGATTCAGCATCCAATCGGACATTTCCGGCCAGCTTCGGGACAAATGTCAGAAAACTCTGAGTCATTGTGCGGAACATCCTGATAGGCCCGCTGACGTATTCAGCACATGATGGGCTTGCCGGGCAGGACGCCCCACGGCGCCCTGCGGTCCAATGCCCCACGGCACGGACCTCGGTGCATCCAGGAGGATGGACGCGTTAGCCGATAACTCCCCAAGAGCGGCTTCCCCAGCGCGTGACGCCCCGAAAGGGCACCGTCGTGACCAGATCCCTTTCCGGCTCGCCCGCCGCGCCTCGCCCGCATGACGGCCACGCGTGATCATTCCGCCAAGCCGCACTCACGCCGTCATCGCCTGAAAAAGGCCACGCGCGTATGCCAGAGCGCGTCTGAACGCCGCCCCAAAATTCACTTTTGTGCACGCGGTCAACTTCAGGGCGGGTTGTGTCGAATAACGGAGAATTTACATTCCCGATGCAGTCCGGCCTCCATGCCGGGTGCAAGTAGTCCAAGACATAAAGGTGTACCCCCATGAAGACTTCGTTGATTGCTCTGGCGCTGGCCGCCGCCCTCCCGTTCACCGCTTCGGCGGCTGAAGGCCTGTCCTACAACTACGCGGAAGCCGACTACGTCAAGACCGACGCAGATGGCGGCAAGGCCGATGGTTGGGGCGTGAAGGGTTCCTACGCTTTCCACCCGAACTTCCACGCTTTCGGTGAGTACAACCAGCAGAAGACCGACATCGGCAACTTCAAGGTTGACCAGTGGCGCGTCGGCCTCGGCTACAACCAGGAAATCGGCAACAGCACCGACTTCGTGGGCCGCGTTGCCTACAACAAGTTCGACCCGAAGGAAGGCCTGGATTTCAACGGCTACAGCGCTGAAGCCGGTATCCGTACCGCGTTCGGCCAGCACGCCGAGGTCTATGCCATGGCCGGCTACGAGGATTACAGCAAGAAGCACGGCGTCAATCCGGATGGCCAGTTCTACGGCCGCCTGGGTGGCCAGGTGAAGTTGAACCAGAACTGGGGCATCAACGGCGACATCAAGATGGATCGCCACGGTGACAAGGAATGGTCGGTCGGCCCGCGCTTCAGCTGGTAATCCCAGCGTGACCGCATCGCCACGCGCCTGATCGGCGTGGCAGGAAAGGCCCGGCATTGCCGGGCCTTTTTCGTGGGCGCCATCCAGGCACGGGGCCCGAGGGATAATGAGGCACCGCCATGGAGATGCCCGATGCCCCAGCCCCCTGATCTGCAGCACCCCCGCCTCGGCTGTGGGGCCGTGATCCAGCGCGCCGATGGCGCGATCCTGTTGGTCCAGCGCGGGCGTCCGCCCGAGCAGGGGCATTGGGGGCTTCCCGGCGGCAAGGTGGACTGGATGGAGAAGGTCGAAGCGGCCTTGGTGCGTGAGGTGCTGGAAGAGACCGGGCTGCAGGTGCGCGTGGAACGGCTGTTGTGCGTGGTGGATCACTTTGAACCGGCGTTGGCACAGCATTGGGTCGCGCCGGTGTACCTGGCGCGCGTGCCGGCAACGGCGCAGGTGATGCTGCTCGAACCTGAGGCGATCCTCGCGCTGGGCTGGT
>Ga0213825_1003159_pt1 | contig 10038 bp, 8 predicted proteins | sample MC6MC0900MG_FD_179896 | JGI IMG/M metagenome (GOLD analysis project Ga0213825, IMG submission 179896) | Enriched soil aggregate microbial communities from Iowa State University, Ames, United States - MC6-MC0900-MG | ecosystem: Environmental > Terrestrial > Soil > Unclassified | place: USA: Iowa... | reverse complement strand
TCGAAAATTAACATAAAATAGATTGTTTTGTTCTTTTCTACCTTTTTACTACTAAACAAAAAGTTAATAGCATTATATGTTTTATTAACAAATTGTCTAATGCTTATCTAAAAGGACAATGTTAAAGCCTCCGGCGGATGTCATGGAATCGGAAAGGAGTGCTTAGGGGATGTTAGCCTAAGATCATCGCATCCATGCGATAACGGCTAACTGACCTGCATCGGTAAATACGCCACGTCCTGTGGCATTACCGAAATGACCGACATCGTGTCGGCCCTCGTGCAGGCCTAAGCACAAAGCCGATTCCGGACGCAATTATGCCGAGGCATAATTGATCTCTAGAATATTCTATAAAATAAGGGGGCCTTTAGATGACAGTAATAAATTTAAAGACAACAGAATCTTATTTGCGTGACCGAGAAGTAGTTATTGAGCTTACTCAAAAGCTAGTTCGTATTGAGAGTGTTTATCGAGAAAATGATCCAAATGGCAATGAACAAGAAGTGGCAAATTTTGTTGCTCAATATTTACGTGATATCGGGATTGAAACATATGTAGAGGAAGTTGTGCCAGGCAGACCGAATGTGGTTGGAATTATTGATTCGGGTAAACCAGGGAAAACGCTACTCTTTGAAGGACATACAGATGTTGTGACTGAAGGTAATCGTGAAGCATGGACGTACGATCCATTCGGTGCAGAAATTATTGATGGTCGAATGTATGGCCGTGGTACAAATGATACAAAAGGAAATCTTGCATGTATGATTACAGCTTGCCAGTCGTTATTACTGGATCAGGAGGAATTTACAGGCAAGATTATTTTATGTATTCCTTGTGATGAAGAAGGATTGATGCTTGGCATTAAACATTTTATAAAAAATGGTTGGGCAGATGGTGTAGATGGGGCCATTATATGCGAACCGCAGGAAAATAATGTCAGTATTGCGCAGCGTGGAGCGATACGTTTGAAGGTAGATATTTTTGGTAAGATGGCGCACGGTGCAATTTCTTGGAGCGGCATTAACCCGAACTGGCGTATGGCACGTTTTATCGTGGAGCTAGAAAAATTAGAAAAAGAAGAGCAAGCACGTTTGGGACGAGATCCCATGCTTAATTGGCCATCTATTACACCGACTATTTTGCGAGCACCAGTCAAAGGGGATGCACAAATTAATGTGATTCCTGATCATTGTATGACGACGCTTGATATTCGTACAGTACCTGCTCAGGATCATGATGAGCTTCTCGGCAAAATTGATGCGATTATTAAACGTCTGCAAGCAGATGACCCTGATTTTAAGGTAGAACTAACGGTGCTTGACAACCGACCAGCCACAGCTACTGCAAAGGAGGAACCTGTAGTACAAGCCATTTATGAGGCAGTTGCTGAAGTAACGGAGAAAGAACCAAAATATAACGGTGTCCCAGGGGCTACAGATGGAACATTTCTTCATGTGCACGGTGTCCCAATTGTGACGATTGGTGCAGGTGATCGTGATATTCCCCATCAAATTGACGAATATGTCGATATCGAAGAATTGGCAGAAACAACAGCTATATATCGTTTGGCAGCACTTAAGTTTTTAGCAGGTGATACACAATGACTCACGTAAAAATCGCAGTCATTCCAGGTGATGGTATTGGAAAGGAAGTTATGGAGGAAGCGCTAAAGGTACTAAATTTTCTTCAGGAACATGATTCGTCTTTCCAAATAGAAACAACCATTTTTCCTTGGAGCTCCGATTATTATCTCAAGCACGGTCGTATGATGCCTGAAAATGCACTAGACATTTTAAAAGAGTTTGATGCGATATTATTCGGAGCTATTGGAGATGCTCGCGTTCCAGACGACGTTACGGTATGGGAATTAATTATGCCGATACGAAAAAACTTCCAGCAATATGTGAATTTCCGTCCGATTAAATCGCTACCTGGCATAGCCTCACCGCTTGCCAACGAGCGTGATATTGATTTCGTTATCTTCCGAGAAAATGCGGAGGGGGAATATTCCGATAGTGGTGGTCGAATGTATCATAATCAGCTACAGGAAATGACGATTCAAAATACGATTATGACACGGATCGGTATTGAAAAAATTGTACAAGCCGCCTGTGATTATGCCTATAAATATGGCAAAACAAAAATTACGAGTGCAACAAAATCGAATGCGATTATCCATTCGATGAAGTTCTGGGATGAGCATACGAAAAGAATTCTTGCCCGAAATTTACCAACGCTAGAACTAGAATCTATTTATATCGACGCATTAGTAGCTTACTTTGTGGAGCGACCACAGAATTTTCAAGTTATTGTTGCCTCCAATTTATTCGGGGATATTTTATCTGATTTAGGGTCAGCTATTGTCGGCGGTCTAGGATTATCACCATCAGCCAATTTGAATCCAGAAAAGGAATTCCCCTCTATGTTTGAGCCTGTGCATGGTTCAGCGCCAGATATTGCAGGAAAGGGAATTGCAAATCCAATCGCTCAAATTTGGTCACTCGCTTTATTGCTTGGACATATTGGAAGACCTGATTTAGAGGAGCTCATAGTCCATGCGATTGAGGCGGTGCTACGAGAGGGAATTGTGAAAACGGCTGATATTGGTGGACAGGCGTCAACAGCGCAAATGGGTGATGCCATTTGTCAGGAGATTGTCAAAATGAAATTAGCAGCAGGGGGTGTATAGCATGGCAGCAGAACAACAGGTCATTATTGTCACAGGTGCTGGCGGCGGTATGGGGAAAGCCATTATTCAGGAGCAGCTTGAGAAGGGCCATATTGTAGTAGGGCTTGATCTTTCTGTAGCATCACTAACAGACTTAGCGCAGGATGCCTTGCAATGTTTTGAAGTTAATGTTTTACAGGAGGAACGTGTGAACGACATATGCAAACAGGTTTTTGAAAAGTATGGCCGGATTGATGGACTTGTCAATGCACTTGGCATAGCGCAGGCCGCAACACCGATTGAACAAGTCACGATGGATGAGTGGAATCGGTTAATGGATGTCAATGTGAAAACTTTATTTATAACAACGAAGGCGGTCGTTTCTTATATGAAGGAACGGCAAAAGGGCTCAATTGTAACAATCGCCTCGATTTCTGCTGTCCGCCCGAGACCTGGTTTACAAGCGTATATTGCTTCTAAAGGGGCGGCAGAGAGCTTTGCACGTGGAGTGGCTATCGAATTAGCACCGTTCCAAATACGTGTCAATACAATTCATCCAGGACCAGCGGATACACAGATGCTGGGTCAGTTTGCTGCACAAGGAGCGGACATCGAGCAAACAAAGCAAAGTGTCTTTGTTCAATCAGTACCCCTTGGGCGTTTAGTGAATCCGTCAGATATTGCAGGTGCAGTAAGTTATTTACTTTCAAATGAAGCAAGTATGGTTACAGGAACGACATTACATGTAGACGGTGGTCGCGGACTTTAGGAGGGATCAGGTGAAAAAAATTCCGATGTTTATAAACGGTGAGTGGGTTCACGCTGGCTCGGAGGAATTACTGGATGTCATGAATCCCTCTACTGGTGAAATGATTGCCCAAATTACGAATGCGAATAAAGCGCACGTCGATGAAGCTGTTCGTGCTGCACGATTAGCGTTTGAAAGTGAAGAATGGCGGAAAATAAAGGCACATGAACGAGGACAGCTACTTGTTGAATTCGCACACTATATCCGCAAGCATGCAGAGGAATGGAGCTTATTAGAATGTCGTGATGTTGGCAAGCCGTTATCCCAGGCAAGAGCAGATATTGAGGCAGCAGCTCGCTATTTTGAGTTTTACGGAGGAGCAGCTGATAAAGTGATGGGGGATACAATTCCAATTGAAGATGGTATTTTAAATGCGGTAGTGTTAGAGCCTGTTGGGATTACCGTACATATCGTGCCCTGGAATTATCCTATTCAAATAACAGCGAGAAGTGTAGCAGCTGCCATTGCAACGGGCAATGCAGTGATTGTCAAAAGTGCTGAAGATACGCCAATGACAGCACATGCCATAACTGAATGGTTTGCAGATAAACTGCCAAAAGGTATTTTTCAGCATATTACAGGTTTAGGTCGTGAAGTCGGTCCATATTTAACATCACATCCTGATATCAATCACATTACGTTTACGGGCTCTGTCCCAACAGGCATAGCTGTTATGAAATCCGCAGCTGAAAATGTAGTACCTGTGACATTAGAGCTTGGTGGGAAATCGCCTAATATTGTTTTTTCGGATGCAAACATGGAGCAGGCGCTTGAAGGGGTAGTTCGTGCGATTATTCAAAATGCAGGACAAACATGCTCCGCTGGGGCAAGATTGCTGATAGAAGAGCGTGAGAAGGAAACATTTATCGAACAACTAGTACGAAAATTCCAAGCATTAAAAGTTGGTCCAGGTGAAGTAGATGTTGATATGGGTCCATTGTTAAATGAACGACAATATACGAAGATCTCAACACTATTGCAAAAAGCGAAGGAAGATGGCTATGTGGTCACTGGTGGCGAAACATTGACGATTGAAGGCTATGAAAAAGGCTATTATATACAACCGACCATACTAGATGGCGTAGATGGGAACGATCCGCTAGCACAAGAGGAAATTTTCGGACCCGTGTTGACTGTTTTTACGTTTACAACTGTCGAAGAAGCGATTGCCTTAGCGAATAGTACAGACTACGGTTTAGTTGCGGGCGTTTGGTCAAAGGATATAGATACTGCTCATTATGTCGCGAGCCGAGTACAGGCCGGGCAAGTGTTTGTCAATAACTACGGGGCAGCAGGCGGTATACAAATGCCTTTTGGTGGCTATAAAAAGAGCGGCATTGGGCGAGAAAAAGGCTTTGTCGCGCTAAGAAATTATACGCAAATGAAAAATATCGCCATACGCTATGCACCACCTAATCAGTGAGATGGAGGGATGCATTTGGAAGAAAATCAAGTGCTACTAGAGGTAAATCATTTAATAATAAATTTTCATTTAAAAAATGGCAAACAGGCAAAAGTTGTTGATGATGTGAGCTTTACGATTCGTAAAGGCGAAACAGTTGCACTTGTAGGTGAATCTGGTAGCGGAAAAAGCATTACATCATTATCAATTATGCGTTTACTACCAATACCACCAGGAGAAATTACAGCGGGTACCATTAAATTGAATGGCAAAAATCTACTAGACTATAAAGATAAAGAGATGAGCCATATAAGAGGCAATGAAATTAGTATGATTTTTCAAGAGCCGATGACCTCTTTAGATCCAGTTTTTACAATTGGCAATCAAATGATAGAAGGAATTCACAGACACCAAAAGATGTCTAAAAAAGACGCATGGGAGAAATCTTTACAGTTTTTAAAAGAAGTCGGTATTGCCAATGCAGAAAAGGTTATGACAGAATATCCACATCAATTATCAGGCGGAATGAGGCAGCGTGTCATGATTGCGATCGCCATGTCCAATAATCCTCAGTTGTTAATTGCAGATGAGCCAACAACAGCACTTGATGTAACCGTACAGGCACAAATATTAAAGCTCATGATGAAGATGAAGGAAGAGCATCATTCGGCTATATTATTTATTACGCATGATATGAGCGTTGTTGCACAAACGGCAGATCGTGTCATGGTCATGTATGCGGGGCAAATCGTAGAGGAAGCACCAGTGCAGGAGCTTTTTCTAAATCCAAAGCATCCGTATACGACTGCCCTTTTAAAAACAATGCCGAGTCTTGAGACGGATGTTAAAAGATTACCTTCCATTCCAGGCACCGTCCCGCCAGCTTATGCGTTACCAGAAGGCTGCCGATTTGCACCACGCTGTCCATTTGCGATGGAACAATGCCGTGTCACTCAGCCAGAGGTCATCCATATTCAAGATGAGCATAAAGTACGCTGCCATTTATTTAAAGAGGAAAGGATGGTGGATCATGACGAAAAAAGAAGTTTTGCTTGAAATTAATCATTTAAAAGCCTACTTTCCTGTGAAACGTAAGTCGATGAAGGAAGAGAAAAAAGTCATTAAAGCAGTCGACGATATTTCCATTGAGATTTTCCGTGGCGAGACGCTTGGCATAGTAGGCGAATCTGGCTCCGGGAAATCAACGTTTGGACGGACAATTTTGAAACTCGTTGAACCGACTTCGGGAGAAATTTTGTATAAAGGGCAGCCTATTCAGCAATTAAAAGGCAACAAGCTACAAACCTATCGCAATCAAATGCAAATGATTTTTCAGGACCCTTTTGCATCTCTGAATCCTCGTATGCGAATAGGTGCCATTATCGAAGAACCGATGAAGCTGCAATTAACATTAACGAAGGCGCAACGTAAAGAACGTGTGAAGGAGCTTTTACAAAAGGTAGGTCTATCAGAGGATGCGATGCAAAAGTTTCCGCATGAATTTTCTGGAGGTCAACGGCAACGAATCGGTATTGCACGGGCTCTTGCTATTCATCCAGAGTTCATCATTGCGGACGAGCCTGTATCTGCGCTAGATGTATCGGTGCAGTCACAAGTCTTGAACTTAATGATGGATTTACAGGATGAATTTCATTTAACCTATTTATTTATCTCACATGATTTAAGTGTTGTGAAACATATAAGTGATCGAGTGGCGGTGCTGTATTTAGGGAGAGTGGTGGAAATTGGCACGAAGAAAGAATTATTTGCTAATCCTCTACATCCATATACACAAGCATTACTGTCAGCGATTCCAGTAGTAAATTTTGATAAGCCGAAACAGGAAATACCGTTACAAGGTGAATTGCCCAACCCGATGAATCCGCCTATTGGCTGTGTGTTCCATACACGTTGTCCTTTTGTGATGGAAAGATGTCATCAGGAACGACCTGTACTTCAAGAGAAAAATAAAGATCAACGAGTAGCCTGCTTATTATATGATTAATAATCTGAATATTAAGTCTTTTTTTGAAGGTGAGGTGTATAGTATGTTTGGCAATATTACAGATGTGCCTGGAGTTAAGGTTGGGCATGCAGAAAATAATGAAGGCATTACAGGCTGTACAGTAATCTTAGTCGAAAATGGTGCAGTTTGCGGTGTCGACGTAAGAGGCTCTGCACCGGGCACTCGAGAGACTGATGCACTTGATCCTATAAATGAAATAGATCGAGTACATGGGATTTGCTTGTCTGGAGGAAGTGCATTTGGATTAGATGCAGCAACAGGGGTCATGCAATATTTAGAGGAGCAGGGTGTTGGTGTGGATGCGGGTGTTACGACAATACCGATTGTCCCTAGTGCTGTGCTTTTTGATTTATTTATCGGTGATCCAAAGACTAGACCTACAGCTCAAATGGGCTATGAAGCGGCCAAAAGTGCGATTGTTGGGCCATTCGCAAATGGTAATACAGGTGCTGGTTATGGTGCGACTGTAGGCAAATTGGCAGGACCTCAATTTTGTATGAAAGGGGGGCTTGGTAGCGCTGCTATTGCTGGCAAAAATGATCTTGTTGTTGGTGCAATTGTTGCTGTCAATGCTGTTGGGGATATAAAAGACCCAAATACAAGACAAATACTAGCAGGTGCGAGGAATCCAAAAACAGGGGAATGGTTGGATTGTTGTGTTTATTTAGAGGAACATGTGCAATCAGAAGCGCTGTCTGGCACGAATACGACAATTGGTGTCATTGCAGTGAATGCCAAACTAACAAAAGCAGAGGCGAAAAAAATAGCGCAGCTGACACAAAATGCCCTCGCACGCACCATTTATCCTGTTCACACAATGCTAGATGGAGATACGGTTTTCGTGCTAGGTACAGGAGATAAAACATATCCAGTCGACTATTTGGGACATTTGGCTACAACGGTTATGGAGGAAGCGATATTAGTTGGTGTGAAAGAGGCTGATAGGTTAGCAGAAGTAGAGAGCTATAAAAGCATTCAAATAAAGAGCATTGAGGGAACAGGGGGAAATTGACATGAGGCTGAATAAAAATTGGTTGCTGCTGTTGTTGATATTGATAGTAGGCTTACTAATAAGTGCATGCTCAAGTGATGACGGGAAAGAAGTCAGTTCAGGTGAAAAGTCAGTAGCAGAGTTACCTCAAGAAATTGTAGTCCGTGTAAATGATGACCCAGATTTTTTAGATCCACATAAAGCAACAGCATCGATATCATACCAAATGATTCTCAATATTTTTGAAGGACTGATGGCACCAGAAACCGATGGATCTTTAAAGGAAGGGCTAGCAGAAAGCTATGAAATATCTAAGGATGGCTTAACATATACCTTCAAAATTCGCCCAGGTGTGAAATTTCATAATGGTGAGGATTTAACGATTGAGGATATTCAATATTCATTTGATCGATTAATGGGGAAAAACGGTGGAGAAAAGATGTCAAACAGCTTTGATAATGTTGCGTCAACAGAAGCACCAGATGCCAATACATTTGTCATAAAGCTGAAAGAGCCAAACTCTAATTTCCTCTATTCATTAACTGCTCGACAATCAGCGATCGTACCAAAAAGCAATGATGGCAAGCATAATGAAAATCCAATAGGTACTGGGCCATTTGCTTATGTAAAATATTCTCCTGGTACAAATTTAGAGCTAAAGAAAAACGAAAACTACTGGAAGGAAGGTCTTCCATACTTAAATAAAGTGACGTTTACATTCCAATCGGATGATCAAGCAGCAATAATGAGTTTAATGGCCAATGAAGTAGACTTAACGAGTGTTCCTTGGCATCGTGTAAGTGAAGTGAAGGGGAACTATAATGTATCGCATCAAAATAATAACTCATCGTTAATCATTACATTTAACGAAACAAAAGCACCTTTTGATAATGTCAAGGTCCGTCAGGCAATCAACTACGCAATGAGTAAGTCCGATATTATTGACTCCGTGTTTGCTGGCTATGCTGTACCACTTGGTTCAAACATGAGTCCTGCGATGGGAGACTATCAAAAGAAAGGCCTAGAAAGCATGTATACGCGAGATGTGAAAAAGGCAAAAGCATTATTAGCGGAAGCGGGCTACCCTGATGGCTTTAAAACAAAAATTACAGTGTCTTCGCATAACGATATTTATTCGAATATCGCTCAAATCGTTGTAGATAATTTAAAGGAAATCGGTATTGACGTGGAAATTGAAGTTGTAGAATGGGGAATTTGGCTAGACCGAGTTTATTTTGGCCGCGACTATCAAATGACAACGATTGATTTAACAGGTCGAGCATCTGCCTACGAAGTATTAAATGATTACATTTCAACGAATGAGAGTGAAAACTTCTTCTTATTTAAAAATGATGAGTACGACAAAATGATGACAGATGTTTTGAAGGAAGCAGATCAGGCAAAGCAAATGGACTATTACCATCGTGCACAGGAAATTTTAGCTGAGCAGGCAGCAGCGGTTTACATCGCGGATTATCAAATTGTTTGGGGCTCTGACAAGCAAGTTACAGGATTAAAGAACTACCCATTCTGGTTCCACGACATGTCTGAAGTGAAATTTTCTAACTAGAAAGGGATGAGTGTCCAATGATGTATATTATACGTCGATTCATTCTGTTAATAACAACCATCCTTTTAGTGTCGATTATTACATTTGGTGTTTTTCAAATTTTACCTGGTGATCCGGTTCGGACAATGTTGGGGACTGAAGCTGATCCCACACAAATTGAAAATTTGCGATCAGAGCTTGGCTTGAATCGGCCCCTTTATGAGCAATACACGGATTGGATGAAGGGATTATTGACAGGGGAATTAGGAAATTCTATTCGTTTTTCAATGCCAGTAAAAGACTTATTATTTGAACGACTTCCTGTAACGATGTCATTAGCTGGGCTCACACTCATAATTGTGTTATGCATTTCCTTACCATTAGGGATGTTTGCGGCGAGAAGACAAAATAAGCTAAGTGATGTGTCATTATCGACAGTGACACAAGTTGGTATGGCCGTTCCCTCTTTCTGGCTTGGCATGATGCTTATTTTATATATTGGCATGCAATTTAGCTTTTTTAAAATTAGTGGATATATTCCGTGGACGCAAAGTGTAGCAGGAGCGCTAAGCACGCTCGTTCTCCCTGCATTAA
>Ga0213825_1003146_pt1 | contig 10061 bp, 10 predicted proteins | sample MC6MC0900MG_FD_179896 | JGI IMG/M metagenome (GOLD analysis project Ga0213825, IMG submission 179896) | Enriched soil aggregate microbial communities from Iowa State University, Ames, United States - MC6-MC0900-MG | ecosystem: Environmental > Terrestrial > Soil > Unclassified | place: USA: Iowa... | reverse complement strand
ATATTCTATGAGGTTCTGTTGCGCAGAAATCACCTAGGTCTCTTGTCTGAAGGGGTGCATGTCGAAAGCGGCGAATTGTGGGGCAATTTTCCACAGACTTATTCGATGGTTGGACTGATCAACGCGGCGATGGCTCTCTCAAGATCGTGGGAGGAAGTTCTGTGAGCAGGTTGATTGTCGTTTCAAATCGTGTACCCGACCCAGACAAACCACCAACCGGAGGGCTGGCTGTTGCTCTTCACGCAGCGCTCAACGAGCGCGGAGGTATCTGGATGGGCTGGTCGGGAAAATCAAGTGGTGAGGATAGCCCCAGCCCCCTCATTACACGTCAGGAAGGCCACATTACCTATGCCCTGACTGATTTGTCTGATCGCAATCTCGCAGAATATTATAAGGGGCTTGCAAACAGTGTTCTGTGGCCGCTTTGTCATTATAGAATTGATCTGACTGATTATGCCCGACGCGACATGGCGGGATATTTGCGGGTAAATCGTCTGTTTGCCGAGCGTCTCGCACCGCTTATCAAAGATGATGATCTTATATGGATACATGACTATCACCTGCTACCGCTTGCCGCTGAACTACGGCAGATGGGCTTGAAAAACCGAATGGGTTTTTTCATGCACATTCCATGGCCATCCCCGGACGTGTTTTTCACGCTCGCTGTCCAGGACACACTTCTACGCGCTATGACCGCACTCGACCTTATCGGCTTTCAAACAGAAGATGATGCTGAAAACTTCGCGCTATGCCTTAAACGGGGAGGTCTGGCAAAGCCGGTTAACGGTAACCCTAGTCTCTTTGAGAACCCAAATCGTCGTTTCCGCATCGGCGCTTTTCCAATCGGCATCGATACAGACGCTTTTATACGAACGGCCGAAACGCTTAATAACAGCGCCACCTTACAGCGCTTCCGAACCTCGCTCGAAGGCCGCGACCTGATCGTCGGTGTCGACCGGTTGGATTATACAAAAGGGCTTCCCGAACGACTGACAGGCTACCGGCGCTTTCTTGAGGTAAATCCTGCATGGCATGGGAAAGTGACCTATTTGCAGGTAACGCCTAAAAGCCGCTCTGGTGTTGGTGAATATGATGCTCTGCAACGTGAGGTCGCCGAGATTGCAGGCCATATAAATGGTGCAATGGGACGGTTGGACTGGACGCCGGTACGCTATGTAAACCGCGCCTTCAGCCAAAACGTTTTGGCGGCTATTTACCGTATGGGAAAAGTAGGATTGGTAACTCCTTTGCGTGACGGAATGAACCTGGTCGCGAAAGAATATGTTGCCGCGCAAAATCCCAACGATCCTGGTGTCCTTGTCTTATCGCGTTTTGCCGGCACAGCACACGAACTCGGAACTGGTGCGTTGTTGGTTAACCCTTATGACGTGGAAAGTATTGCTGACGCGATCGGACGTGCGGTATCTATGCCACTTGATCAGAGGAAGGAGCGGTATTCAGCTATGATTAAAATAATCAAGGAGAACAATGTTTTTACTTGGTGTAAAAATTACTTGAATGCATTACAAGATAAAATTTAACATATTTATATATTTATATTACTTATCTGAGATCTCAGAGAATTAGTTTATGGAGACTTGTCGCAATTTATGTAAATCCATAATAGATTTCCTAGCTATAACCTAGCACGACCCCCAAATATACGGCGATGCATGGACTATGCCCTCTTATAACAGGACCACTATGATTAGAGTTTTTCGCGCTATATTCCAGTTACTTTTGATGTTCTGGGCGAGAGGTTGTTTTCAATAAGAAAATCGTCCTGCAATGGGAGGCATCGTTTCAACTCAGCACTCGGACCACCATCATCGTGACTTTCCGAGAGTTGGAGGACGGGCGCACATTGGTTCGCATCAGCGAATTCGGCTGGCAGGACACCGAAGCTGGACTAAAGTCAAGGTACGGCAATTGTGAGGGTTGGACGGGCATGCTCTGCGCTATGAAGGCTTGGCTGGAACATGGCATTAAGCTGCGAGACGGCTTTTACAAGTAGGCCCGCCATAACATCAGATTAGCAGAAATGACACCTGGCAAAAACATTGCGATCAAGATCCCATTTTATTGCTGGAAGGAAACAGTCGAATTCTACCGGGATCGGGCCGGACCGAAGGTCAATCGCGAGTTAGACGACAGCACTGGATTTGAATTCGGCTCACTAACGCTTTGGATTGACCGGGTTCCTCATCAGAACCAGACAGATATCTGGCTGGAACTGTTGACGATGATCCAGATGCGGCCCTTGTCAAGCTCGGCGGCCCACTCCGCGCCAAACTGGAGCCGCTCACAAATGTAGATGATCTGTGGACCTAAGATCCGGCGGGGTCCGTCATCCTGCTGCGACAGGAGAAGTCTCGAGAGGAATAACAGACGCACACGCTAAGAGACCTTCTGCTTTGTCCCTCATCCACGAGTGGCGTTTGCAGATAAACTCAGTAATGCTTTTTCTTCTAAGTCTCAGTCAGCACAGGCGAAAAGCTGGCAAGGTTGCGCCCTGAACTTGGACTGACATAGTGGAGCACGATTTTTGAAAAATAAAATCAAAGGGCCCGCCTTTTATTTTCCGCCCATTGAGGCAACATACTGTCGGCCCATCAATGAGCCGAAAGACCTGATCCGCACGCGGCCCGAACTGAACCACAGGGAACTTGTCGCATGGTTGAAATCTGAATACGGGTTGGGCCACGGACATGCCAATGCTCTTGTTGCAGATACGCTTCGCAATTAGCATTGCCAAATTGGTTTCGTGATACTTAACTTGATAAAAAGCCGCTTAGAAATGCCGTAAGGTTTTCTCCAAGCGCATCCGAAAGATATCCACCTTCTTGAACAATAACTGTCGGCAACTTTATGCTGCCGCAAGTCTCCCCAATCCGACAGAATCCATCCTTGGTAACCGTCAGGCCACCAAAGGGATCTTCAAACGATGCATCAAGTCCCAATGCTATTACCAGTGCATCGGGTTGGAATGCATAAATACGAGCAATAGCCACGTGTAGTGCATCCACAAAAACATCGTCGCCCGATCCCAAACTCAGCGGGATATTCAAATTATAGCCAAGACCCTCACCTTCTCCGCGTTCGCAGGCATTTCCCCAGAAAAACGGATAAAATGATGTTGGGTCAACATGGACTGATAATGTGAGAACGTCCTTACGATTATAAAATACCGCCTGCGTTCCATTCCCGTGATGCAAATCTACATCAAGTATAGCGACGCGTTCACATGTCTGACGCAGCTGTTGGGCAGCAATTGCCGAATTGTTTAAGAAGCAGAAGCCTCCTGCCATGTCATTGAATGCGTGATGGCCCGGCGGGCGACAAAGCGCATAAGCACATCCGCTGCCACTCTGGACATGACGAGTAGCTTCAACCGCAGTTTGTGCGCTCCAATAAGCCGAATTCCAGGTGTCACCGGATATTGGGCATGACGTGTCTGCCATGTGATAGCCAGCGCGCCCCAGCCACGAAAGAGGATAAGAAATGTCACGCCTAGAAGGATGAATATTGGGGATCACCTCGTCCGCCGCACCTGGAAATTTGCGCCATTCATCGTGAATATTCTGCAAAAAATGGATATATTCTGGCGTGTGGATCGCCGAAATCGGCGCCATTCCATAATCAGCAGGCTCTTTTGGCGTTAGGCCTGCAGACTTTGCACCCACTAATAATCGATCAATACGCTCAGGAACTTCGGGGTTTTGCTTACGGGTGCCTGCGGATAGAAAGTGGCGAGGATCATGGAAGCGTTGAGCTTCAGAGAAGATAAAATTCATCGATAAAGCCTGATAAAAGTGACAATTGCATGCGATTTAATTGGAGGGGTTAATCATAACCCGTTGATATTGTGACTATTTTTCTGGTTTTGGAATAAGTGCGCAGTCGCGACCGCGTATAGCCGCATTTAATACGCAGCCTTTTTTGAACGGCGTACGATCAATCGTGTTTAACGCCTCATAAGTTTTGCCCCCAGAATCGAGAAAATAGCGCGCAATCTGACCTTGATAATCGACATCGGTCACGCGAGCTGAGATTTGTAAAATGTCGTCTTCCAGCGTAGTCGTCGCATCCCCGTCCGTAAGATAAAGACGTTCGGCGCGGATCACGACCAATGCCTCGTCTCCCTCACAAAGCGTCCCACATCGCGCAACCTCAATTGGCAGTGTTCCAACTCCTTCAACATCAGCCATGAAGTGCGATCCACGTTTTTCGACTATTCGGGCAGGCACAAGATTTGAGTTGCCGAGAAAATTGGCCACAAACGCTGTTCTAGGCTGATTATATACCTCTTCAGGCACGCCGACTTGTTCCACATAACCTTTCCGCATCACCACAATTCGATCCGACATCGCCAGCGCTTCTGCCTGATCATGCGTCACGAATACTGTGGTGATGCCCAACTCGGATTGGATTCGCTTAAGCTCAACGCGCATATTCTCGCGAAGATTAGCGTCAAGCGCAGAAAGCGGTTCATCGAGTAGCAATACATCCGGCTCAATTACAATCGCACGGGCTAGCGCGATGCGTTGCTGCTGGCCGCCGGATAATTGTGCCGGAAACCGTTCTGCAACATCCGGTAACTGCACAAGTTCTAGCGCGTCACGGACTTTACGCACAATCTCAGCTTTAGTGATGTTGCGATATCTGAGTCCAAAAGCAACATTATCGAAAATTGTTTTATGGGGAAACAATGCATAGTTCTGAAAGACAATGCCAAGATTACGCCGATGGATAGGTGTGGTGGTGACATCCTTGCTCTTAATTTTGATGAGGCCAGAGCTTGGCGAAAGTAGTCCCGCGATCATACGCAAAGTCGTTGTCTTGCCGCAGCCTGAAGGGCCAAGCAAGGTCACGAAACTTCCTTCTTCTATCTCCAGACTGAGCTCGTGCACAGCGGTCACATCACCGAAGCGTTTTATGAGTTTTTTGAGTTCAACAGCAACTTGAGGTGTATTCAACGCGATACTCGCTTGATCTTGGTTCTATGGGAAAACATCAGCGGTGACGGAGCTTGCTGCTCTGCCCGTTGCATCATGCTATGGCACCGATCTCAGTCGGATCGAAACAAACTCTAATAGCCAGCCTCGACGCGGCTATAAGCTTTTGACCATTTGGCTTCATTTTCGTTCCAATAGTCCGGATTAAAGAAATTGAGCGACGTCAACTTTCCTTCGGGATCGAAGGCTGGCAGCGTCGGCACCACTTTTCCAAGATCAACTTTTTGCGGATCAAGCGCCGGTGGATAGCTTTGACCTTCTGCAACCGCAATTGCGACCTCCGGTTCCAGCATGAAGTTCAACAACTCCTCGCATGCCTCCATCGGACTTCCTTCCAAGACAAAGAGGCACTCCTGCCAGCCAAGCCCGCCTTCTGGATCAAGGTAGCCCAGATCATGGCCCTGATCCTGCAAAGCACGAATTCGTCCGGACCAGCCCTCCGTTGCGTAAATTTCGTTTCCAGCCAAAAGGCTCATGAGTTCAGCGCCGGAACTCCAATATTTCAGGACGTTGTCGCGGCTTGTACGAACGCTATCCCACATTATATTTTCATCTTGGATATCGTTCGGGTCCTGCCCGGTTTGCAAAGCGGCGTACCAGATCCGGGTTTTCCATTCGCTCCAGCCACCCAGCTTACCTTTATGGGCCGTATCAATAAGAAGCTTTGCGCCCTTTTTCTTGGCCTCTTCATCGGAAATGTGTTTCCGGTTGTAAGCGATGCTCGTGGTACCATAATTGTAGGGAACGGCTGATAGTTTACCGCCTGTTATTGGGCGCAGAGCGTCCTGTAATCGAACAATGACATTCGCGAGATTTGGAATGTTGGCCTCGTTGATTTCCGAGGCCAGTCCTTGCTGTTTGTAGCGGGCATAATCAAAAACGCCGGAAAGATGTGCAATATTAAACTCGCCCTGCCGTCCGGCCTTCACCCGAGCCAGATACTCATCGGCACCACCAAATGTTCCATCCACAACCTGAATTTCGGTCTTTTCAGTATAGGGCGCAAATGCGTGTTTCCGGAAGGCATCGGAAACTACCCCGCCCCAACCATCAAAGCGAACTTCATCGGGCTTGGCGGCGAATGCATAGCCGACAAAGGGTTTGCCCATCACGCCGAATGCTGCGGCAGAAGCACCGATTAAACCCAAAAATGTACGGCGCTTGATATCGCCATGACGATACCGATCCAACAAGCGTTCGTACCGTTTAGTATCATCCATTGATATTCCCCTTTTTCGCTTTTTATTTAACAATTCTATTTCGATCAGAGCATTGCCGACAAAACGGCTAGCATCCATTTGTCTGAGTCAGCAGATCTTCAAACGCGCTAATTTCGCCGCATTGCCAGCCAACGTGCGAAAGCGAGGCCAATCACCGGAAGAGTGACAGTCACGATGATCATCACCGTTCCCAGCGCATTTATTTCTGGTGAAATCGAGTTGCGAAGCATTGCAAAAATCTGGGTGGGCACGGTCTCAATCCCCCCTGGCTTCCAAAACAAAGTGCCGGTCACATCATCAAATGAAATCGTGAAGGCAAATAAAAGCCCGGCAAAAACTGCAGGCATTAGCAATGGCAGAGTGATAACGAAAAAGGTTTGAATCGGTCCTGCGCCAAGGCTCATAGCCGCTTCTTCATACTCGCGCTTGATGCTTGCGAGCCGTGCCTGAACTACAAGGAGGACGAAGGGCAGCGTAAATACGACATGACCCAAGAGAAGCAACGGAAAGCTCTTTGGCAAGTCCAGCCAACGCAGAAACAGCAGTAAGGCAACCGCAAGAACCACTTCCGGCACTAAAATCGGAGCAATCAGCAGAGTTGTTATGCCCTCTTTGCCCTTGAAGCGGTATCGAACGAGGCTAAGCGCGGCAAGTACACCGAAGGTAGTGGATATGATTGCAGTCAAGGATGCCAGCAAGAGTGAAACCCGAAAGGCACGCATGATCGCGTCATTCTCCCATAGACGGATAAACCAGCGCAGGCTTAACCCTTCCATCGGAAACGTGCCAAACTGGTTCGCGTTAAATGCCAGCAGCACAACAACGACGATCGGCAAGAACATGAAAAGATAAACAGCGATTGTATAAAGCCGAAGCCAGAATGATGTTGTCATTGCGGCCTCACTGAAAAGTTTTTGCAAGCTGGCCAATGCCAACCAAGCGATTATAAATGACAATGACAACGCTCAGAACAATGAGCAGGATGATGGAAAGTGCTGAGCCCAACGGCCAATCGAGCTGCGTGATGACAGCATCAAAAACCAGATTGGCAAACATGGCATCACGCGGACCGCCGAGGATAGCTGGTGTAATATAGGTTCCAGCACTCAACACAAAACAAAGCAACCCACCTGCGGCCAAACCTGGCAGAGATAGCGGCAAAGTAATTTCCCGAAAAGCTTGAAAGCTCGTTGAACCAAGTGAACGCGCTGCATCGACAAAATTACGGTCAATGGCTTCAACACTTACGTACACATTGAGTATCATGAATGGCAGCAGATAATGCACTAGGCCGAGAATGACGGTCGCCTCATTATAGAGCAGGCGCACCGGCTCATTGATCAGTCCCACCCAGAGCAGCACAGAGTTAATTGCCCCGCCAGCACCAAGAATATTGATCCAGGACATAGTTCGGATAATGTAGCTGATCCAGAATGGAAGTATAAGCAACAACAGTAACAACGGCTTATAACGACTCTTCGACGTGGCAATGTAATATGCAGGTGCATACCCTAATATAGCACAAACGACCGTCGTCAGAAATGCGATGCGCAGTGTCTTGATAAGTATGTCTCTGTAGAATGGGTCCGTTAAGACCTCGCTCCAGTTGTCGAGATAAAAGCCAACCGCATCCGTCCCCGTACTTGTGCGTAGCCAGAATGAATAGACGATGATGAACCCGACAGGTATGACGAGCAACAATGCGACCGTTGTTAAGGCCGGCATCAATAAGGCCCATGGACGCATCCAAGAAACGCGGTCCTGCATATTTCAGATTTCCCCCACATGTGGTTGTGGTTAATTCCACTTGCATTGTGATACGAAACTGGGTCATTTTCAAAATAGATAATGAAAATGTTTGCCATAGATTCAGAGAATGCCATGTTTTCCGCCGAACCCTCCTCATCCAACCGTATCAAAAAGCTTCCCTGGGAACTTGATTGGAATTTGCTGCGGACTTTTATTGTCATCGTGGAAGAGAGGGGTATCACAGCGGCAGCAAACCGCTTGAGACTTAAACAGCCTACTGTATCCAACGCTTTGAAAAGACTAGAAGACAGACTTCAAAAACGATTGATTGATCGTGCAATGGGCCGATTTGAAATTACGGCTGCGGGCCTGCTGCTCTATAAAGAAGCGGTTGGAATATTCGGGAGTGTTTCCCGACTTGATGTTCTCATTCGCGATATGAAAGAGGAGATAACCGGGCATGTCACCATTGCTCTAGCCAGCTATGTGGTCTCTCCAATTTTTGATGATGTACTCAAAAATTTCCATCGCGAAAATCCTGAAGTGACATTCAGCATAGAAGTCATGACAAGCAGTGTGGTGACAACGAGCGTGTTACAAAAGCAAGCGAGTATAGGAATCTGCCTAGTCCACAAGAAGCATGACAAGCTCGAATATGTGAGACTTTTCCGTGAGTATTTCGGCTTCTTTTGTGGACCATCTCACCGCCTCTACGGACTTTCCGATCTGAAGCTAAAGGATCTGCGTGGAGAGGCTTCAGTATCATTTAAAACTGATATGCTGACAGACGCCCTGCGACCGGTAGCCATTTTGCGTGAAGAAGCTCAATTGAATTCACGGATTACTGGAATGTCGGCAAATGCTGAAGAGGTTCGACGGATGATCGTCGCTGGATTAGGGATAGGAGCGCTGCCTCTTCACGTTGCTCAACCCGATGTTGATGGAAACCTTCTCTGGCGGCTGCCACCATATGAAACTCCCCCAGCAATTGACATTTATGTGGTTCATAATCCCGACACTGCTCTTAATCGCGCAGAACAAAAATTTTTGTCCGCGTTGCATCAACAGATTAGTGAAGTTCCCCTTTGTCATAGAGATTATAAATAACTACCTTGCGTTACTTTTGCGTGAGGGTGCGCTTTGTGTTTAACCACACAAATTCAATTGTATCGAAATCGCAAATGCAGAGCAGAAATACTGTGGTTCCGCGCCAACCAGATCAATTCGATATCATTAGTCTGATGATTAGGTGAATGTTCCATAATGATAACGTCGTTAGGTCGCTTTTGCTTCGAGAGCGCATTATAGACACACGCGAGTAATGCGTCACGGTCCAACACGCACGCCTCTCAGCGGCTCTTTCGATCAGCAGTTTGGGATCAATAATGCGTTGATTGCCAGTCAAGAATCCTGGCTCCAATCCAAATCCGTTGAATCACGTTCCCATGCGCGTTGAAAACAAATGAACTGCAAAGTGGTCACTCGGCATCAACGCACCAAAGACTTGATGCACTTGGGCTAGCTTTTCCATCACGATCGGCGGAAAGGGGTTTCGGCTTTGGCGGGCTATTGATGCGGACGGCGATGTTTTTGATATTCTGGTTCAAACCCAAGGTAGCCAAGCGTTTTCTCACCAGACTGGTCAACGACGTGCCGTTGTGACGGATAAGCTGCGCAGTTACATCAAGCCAATACAAAACCTTTCGCCAGATGCGGATCATCGCGCCCATAAAGGCCTGACTAACGCCATCGAAGTCTCGCATAGACCAACGCGAAAACGCGAGAAGATATTGGGGCGGTACAAGTCAGCGCGAGATGCGCAAGGGTTCCTTGCCGCTTGCGATCAGATCAACCTGATTCTCTGTGCTCGTCGCCATAAACTCTCGGCTCGATCCTACCGCCATGCACGTACCGATGCATTTGCATTATGGCGTGAATGCACCACTCTAATGACCGGATGAGCACAAGCACAACGGTATCGTGCAGCATACCGCAAACAACTTGGCGATACCGTTGGGCTTAAAAGCGTTTCATTCAGCATCAGCTACAATTGCCGGTATCGAAGTGGCCCACATGA
>Ga0213825_1003137_pt1 | contig 10075 bp, 10 predicted proteins | sample MC6MC0900MG_FD_179896 | JGI IMG/M metagenome (GOLD analysis project Ga0213825, IMG submission 179896) | Enriched soil aggregate microbial communities from Iowa State University, Ames, United States - MC6-MC0900-MG | ecosystem: Environmental > Terrestrial > Soil > Unclassified | place: USA: Iowa... | reverse complement strand
TTATATTCGGCCAGGCTATGCAAATAGCCTATATAACGAAAGCATAGAAAAGCTCATTTTCTATATCCAAACATTAGGGACACAAGTTAATTTAGCTTCTATTATAGAGACAGTTGCACAAGTATATGCTATACCAGAACAAAGATTGTGGCAAATAACGAAGAAGGCCTTAATGAAGGCTATAACAATAGTTGATATTCCAAAAGCGGATAAAGATAAGTTATGGACAATTTTATTTGGGCAACAACAATGGCCCGTCAAGTTAATTATTCGACCATTATTAGAAGCGCATGGTGTTCCGGGCGCGATGCCTTCTGGTAAAGGAGAAGGTACGAATCCATTGTGGAACTTGTAAAATGGCTTATTGCATTTGGGTACATTCATACATTAAGTTGCATAGGATAATTTTATAATCTGTGAGAGGATTGAGAAAATGTACTATGTTCCTTATTATGTAAATACGCCGATGTATAACAATGGCAATCAGCCTATTCCCTTGCCTAGTTCTCAAGGGGGAGTACTTCCTAATCAAGCTGGCTACGCTAATAATAATCAAATGACTACCGATTTTGGACAACAACCTTTTGTTGTGGATATGGAGCAGGCAGCTAAGCTCAATAATACGTACCGCACTGCTATTTGGACAGGAAACCATTTGCAAATTACTTTAATGAGTTTGAATGTTGGGGAGGATATAGGGTTAGAAATACATCCACATGTGGATCAGTTTTTATATATTGAACAAGGGCAAGGTGTTACACAAATGGGTAGTAACAAAGAAAATTTAAACTTTACTCAAAATGTTTACAAGGATTATGCTATCGTCATACCCGCTGGCACATGGCATAATTTAACGAATACAGGGAATAGCCCATTAAAGTTGTTTTCAATTTATGCACCTCCTAACCATCCTTTCGGTACGATTCATGTTAGAAAAGCAGATGCAGGCGCTTCAAAAGAAGAGTACGGTCATTAGCGTTTATATTTTTTATACTGGCGGAGCTGTGATGTATGGCAGCTCTGCTTTTTACATGCAAAAAAACACATTCTAGCAGAGTGATTGACGAAATAGAAAATCACGTGTTATAATTATCTCGAATTCAAGATATATTAATTCGAGATAAAATGAAGTCTTTATAAAGTAGTTTGAAGTTGTGCAAAAATAGAAAATCTAGACATAAGAAAATTAATGACGAAGGAGAATAGTTACGATGAGAAAACATACAGAAGGTATTCATCATATTACAGCCATAGTAGGGCATCCACAAGAGAACGTTGATTTTTATGCAGGTGTATTAGGTTTACGTTTAGTAAAACAAACAGTCAATTTTGACGACCCTGGCACATATCATCTTTATTTTGGAAATAATGCAGGGCAACCCGGCACGATTATTACGTTTTTCCCTTGGGCAAACGCTTATCAAGGGCGGATCGGTGATGGGCAAGTAGGCGTAACAACATATGTTGTACCTGAGGGGGCTTTGCCATTTTGGATTAATCGATTTGCGAAATTTTCTATACCATTTAAAAAAGCTGAACGCTTTGGTGAGCAAGTCGTTCAATTGGATGATCCACATGGACTTCATATTGAATTAGTTGCGCGTGCACAAGGCGAATTAAATCACTGGACATTTGGTGACGTTACACCAGAGGTTGCTATTAAAGGTTTCGGTGGCGCAACACTTTATTCGAGTCGTCCACAAGAAACAGAAAAGGTATTAACAGAAGTAATGGGGCTTGAAAAAATAGCGACAGAAGGAGAATATACTCGCTTTACATCTAGTGCTGATATTGGAAATATTATTGATTTAAAAACTGTACCTGGCGTACGTGGTCAAATGGGTGTCGGAACAGTCCATCATATTGCGTGGAGAGCAAAAGATAATGCGGATCATTTAGAGTGGCAAGAGTATGTAATGAAACATGGGCAACATGTAACAGAAGTGAAAGATCGAAATTATTTTAACGCTATCTATTTCCGTGAAGCAGGTGAAATATTATTTGAAATTGCTACAGACCCACCAGGATTTGCACATGATGAAACCGCTGATACAATGGGCAGTCAATTAATGTTACCGTTGCAATATGAACCACATCGAGAACAGTTGGAAAGAACATTAATTCCGATTAAAATTCGTTCATTGGATTGATAAAAGGGGGAGGAATCATTTGATTTCGATTGATCCTAAAAATAATACAGAGCGTGAAAACTATAAATTATTAACGGGTAGTATTATTCCTCGGCCGATTGCTTTTGTGACAACAAAGTCGGAGCAAGGTGTTGTAAATGGTGCACCGTTTAGTTATTTCAATATCGTATCATCCAACCCACCTATGCTTTCTTTAGCCATTCAGCGATCAGCAGGGTACTTAAAAGATACAGCTCGTCATATTCAGTATCAAGGACAGTTTGTGGTGCATATTGTAGATGAGGATAATGTAGACCAGGTTAATGAAACAGCAGCTTCTTTGCCTGTTACAGAAAGTGAAGTCGAAAAAGCTAATTTTACAGTTGTCGACAGTTATCGCATTAACGTTCCTGGTGTTAAGGAAGCAAAGGTTCGCATGGAATGTCGCTTAATCCAATCCATTCCTTTAAAAAATGGTGAGGAACAGACAGGTGATTTGTTTATCGGAGAAGTTGTACAATTTCATCTAGATGAGGCGATTTACCAGGAAGGGCGAATCGACTCAAAAGCTTTAAAGGTTGTTACTAGATTAGCTGGATCTAGTTACGCAACAATTGGCGATGTTTTTGAGATAGCACGTCCAAAATAAAAAGACTAAAATGCTTCTGATGGAGGAATGACGAACAAGACCTCCATTCAGAAGCGATTAATTTACATAAGTAGCATGCTTCACATCTTATATCCCCAAATTATATAGTTATATTATTTCCTGGCATGCCCAAGCATCAATCTCCACTTTTAAAGTAGGTGCCGCAAGTGCTACAACATACAATAGCGTCATACAAGGATAATGATCGCCAAAAAAGTCTTGTATCACGTTCTTTCTTTCAGTGGAATCAAAATCTCCAACTAAGTAAAAAACTACTTTTGTTAGATCTTCAACAGTCATGTTAGCAAGCTCAAGATTTTTTCGTATATTGTCGAGTGCAATTGTCAATTGAGCAATTGGTTCTTCAGGTACTGTACCATCTAATTTCATGCCTATTTGACCTGACAATGTAAGCCATTTATTCGGGCCTGTAATTTCCATTTGGTGTACATATGGTGCGACGGGTGGGTGAACTCCCTGTGGATTTCTTGAGATTTTCATTTAATCAATCCTTATCTATTGAATTTTAACTAAAGTGCTAAAATATGTACGAAAATGACCATAAAAGGGTGATTTTCATGCGATTTCTAAAAGAAGTTACTTTAGATATACGTGTTTATAAGGTTATAATAGAATTATAAATGCTGGCTATAACGCTGATGTAGCTTTCAATACACAATGATTAATAGTATTGTCTTTCATTTTAATTTGATAAGAGGAAAAAAACTACATAAAATTGGATTTACTCTTTTAAATAGGGATATTTGCGATGAGAAGAATCATATTGGTTTTATTTGATAGATTTATCCCTTAGCTCAAATAATGACATGAAAATTATTTATATTGATTACTAATATTTTGTCTACTTGCTTAATAGACTCATATTTTGTAAGTTGGCAGTTAAGGCGAAGCCGTTTTGTGGAAGGAGTGAATGCATGAGTAATTTTTTTCGAAGTAATGGATTTAAACGTTTTGTTATTCTAATCGGAATCGCTGTTGCATTATACTTAATGCGCAGTATGATTAACCTTATTCTTCTCACATTTATTATGACCTACTTAATGAATGAGCTCTCTACTAAGGCGACCAAAGAGTTGAGAAAAATCGCGCCAATTAATGAAAAAGCGATTATTGTTGCGCTTTACCTACTACTTTTAGCTGGAATTATAGCTGTTATTTATAAGTATTTGCCGGTTGTAACCCAACAAATTACACAGCTTTTTGATTTAATAGCAGATTTTAATCTCAATCCAAACGATAACGAGATTGCGAGATATTTAGCGCCGACATTTGAAAAAATTGAACTCGGTAAATATTTAGAACAAGGTGTAGACATTACCCTTAAAAATTTAACGAACATTGGTAAGGTAATTTTGCATATTTTCATCGCCCTTATTTTAAGTTTGTTTATTCTACTTGAGAAAAAGCGAATTATTGAATTTACTGCAAAATTTAAAGAAAGCAAAATTGGTCCACTTTACGACGAGTTAACGTATTTCTCAAAAATATTTATTCGTTCTTTTGGTAAAGTAATTGAAGCGCAATTTATTATTGCTGCTGTAAATTGTGTTTTATCTGTAATAGCGCTCTCGATTATGGGCTTCCCACATTTAATTGCACTCGGAATAATGCTGTTCATTCTTGGGTTAATTCCAGTAGCAGGGGTAATTATTTCTTTATTCCCTCTTAGCATTATTGCCTATAGTATTGGTGGCCCGATGTACATTGTCTACATACTTATTATTGTAGTGGTGTTGCATGGGATTGAGGCATATTTCTTAAATCCAAAGTTAATGTCCGCTAAAACAAATTTACCTATTTTTTATACTTTTATTGTTATTCTTTTCTCCGAGCAATTTCTTGGAGTATGGGGACTTATTATCGGAATTCCATTATTTATGTTCCTGCTCGATGTTTTAGGAGTTACATCCTCTGACGGAGAATCTCAACAAGCGGTCGCGATAAAAGAAACAAAGTAAATTTAAGAAAAGGAAGCAGCGCATAATGCGCATGCTTCCTTTTGTTTTGATAGGTGCCAGGCACTCAAACAATTTCCGTGATTGCTAAGTAAAAATCCACATAGACTCCTGTGGGAACGCACGCAATGTAAGACGCAACAAACCGCGCGCTAGCGAGGGTTGCGGCTTACGACGTGCCCACGGAAAGCGTAGTGGATTTTTCCGAAAAGTGCCAGGCACTCGAACAATTTTTTAAGTTGATTGGAGCGGAGGGTGGCGACTCCTGCGGGAACGCACAGAACGTAAGACGTAACAAACCGCCCGTAGCGGAAATCAACGTCGCTTAGTTTGCATAAACCGCACGGGGCTTGCTTTTAATATATAAGAAAATCAGCAATGCGGTAATGCCTTCAGCAACGGGGAAAGTCCACCAAATGGCCTGTGCACCCAGTAACTTAGGTAACAATAAAAGTGCTGGAATAAATAAAATAATACTGCGTAGTAACATAATAGTTGTTGCAAGACGAATCTTTTCAATCGATTGGAAAAATTCCGCAAGTACCATATTCATACCTAAGAAAATATAGCCAATCGCAAATGGGACAAAGCCTTGCGTTGCCATATTATGAATGGCTATTTCACTTTCGCCGAATAAATCCATTAATGGGGAAGGGAATAGCATAGCAATAATCGCAATGCTTAAGCCAAGAATAAGAGCAGTTGCTAAGCCTATTTTCAAAAGCTCTATTAAACGCTTTTTTAATCTGGCGCCATGGTGGTAGCTCACTAAAGGTTGAAGTGCCATACCAATACCTAAAAACACCGTTAATAATACGGTATGAATATAGTTAACCATTGCATAGGCCGTTACGCCGTTCGCGCCTAAATAGTGCAGAAACGACACATTATATAAAATAACGATAATTGCCATGGAAGCTTCTACAATAAAGCTAGGTAAACCAATGGAAAATATTTTCTTTAAATCGGATATGCTAAAGAATGTAGAAACAAACTTTAATTCAGATTGCTTTCGGAAGAAATGGAGACATAGCACCGACATGCCAATAATTGTAGAGAGGGCTGTCGCTAACGCACAACCTTTTACGCCGTAATGGAGCATGAAAATAAATACGTAGTTTAATATTATATTTAAAATGGATGTAGTGATTAAACCCATCATTGCAAGCTTTGGATTTCCATCATTGCGGATAAAAATACTTAATAAGTTTTCAATTGTGTAAAAAACACCGAATAACAAAATGACATGCAAGTATTCTTGCACATAAGGAAAAGTTACATCACTCGCCCCAAAAATATAGGCAATGTCCTTTAAATTTAATAAAAGAATTAACACTAAAGTTAAAACAACTGCAAGCATCATCACAAACGACAATGTAAAGAGCTGGTGTGCTCGTTTTTTATTGCCTTCTCCAAGCGAAATGGAGTACAATGTGGCACCCCCCATACCAATCCACAAAGAAATGGATAACAAAATGGAGAATATCGGCACAGCAATATTTACACCTGCTAGTGCAGTAGGACCAACCCCATGACTGACAAAAATACCATCGACTAAAATGTTGATAGACATCAATAGCATACCAATCATAGCTGGGAATAAGTACGATAAAAACAATGGCTTTAACGGTCTTGTTTCGAGGGAATTAATGGTGGTCATGGACAAATACCTCTCTTACCATCACCTTTTCGCCCTTTTCATCTAGTTCACCGTTAAAGGTGAATCCAAACTTTTGATAGAGCTGAATGGCTACTTCATTGTTATCATAGACACTTAAAAATATTTTTTGGCAATTGTATTTAGCTTGTAAAAAATCAATAAGTTGCTGTAAAAAGTACTTCCCAAGCCCTTGGTGCTGATAACGCTCATCGATGAAATAGCGGTCTAACCAAACGCGTTGTGTATCATCCTCGTGTGGAAACACACCGTACATTGCAAAGCCTACCGGGTTACCTTCCTTATACAAGCCAACAGGTATAAAGCGCTGATCGCTTTCCGCTTCGTCTAGGCATTGCTGCGTCGTTTCAATAAAGTCTTGCTGATTATCAGCGATGTGTAATGCTAATACTTCTTCTTTGTTTAAAGCTGTGATGTCACGTATTTCCGTGAACATAATGTCAAAACCTTTCTTAATTTATTGTGAATAGTTACAATCTAAAGTATATAGTAACTATACAGTCAAGGAAGGAAACTTAAAATGCTTAATAAAAACGTAAAATATTTTACAACAGGGGAATTTGCTAAGCTTTGTAAGGTCAATAAACAAACGCTTATTTACTATGACCAAATTGGTTTATTGTCACCAATAATGAAGGATAGTAAAGACTATCGTTACTATTCAATCGCACAATATGATTTTTTTAGCGTTATTGAATTATTAAAAACGGTCGGTATGTCTTTAAAAGAAATTCAAAAGTATATGGCAAATAAATCTCCAGAAAATTTTTTAGACTTGATGCATCAGCAAAAGGAGATTGTAGCAAAAAAACGGCAAGAGCTTGAATTGATTGAAAGTATTATTGAGGTAAAAATCAATACAACTGAGGAAGCACTGCAAATTGATTTTGACAGCATTACGATTGGGCATTTTCCAGAGGAGACATTATATTTAAGCAGAAATATTGAAGATTCTACAGAAGAACAGTTTGTAAAGGCAGTCTCGGATTTTATTGATGAATTGGATCGTTCCCAACTTGATACAGGCTACCCGATTGGAGGCATCACTAAAAGAGAGCAAGTTTTAGCTGGTAACTATGATAATTATTGTTACTTATATATGGAGCAGCCGCATCCACAGGAAGGACACCCATACTTTAAGGCAATCGAAGGGGATTTTATTATTGGTTACCATACCGGATTATCAACAACACTTGGCCAAACGTATGAACGATTATTTAAAGTCATGGCTGAAAATGGCTATGAGCTAGGGCAGTACGCCTATGAAGAATACATTTATGATGCAGTTATTAAAAATCGCGAGGAAGACTATATAACGAGAATTATGATGGAAATAGTCAAAAAGGCAAAATAGCTTAATAAAAAAGAATCTACGCCATTGCAGTCCTGCCTTGCAATGTAGGTAGATTCTTGATGTTTTATTTGTAATGATAGGCACTAGCTCTTGGATTTTTGCGCTGAATTTTATTGAACCATGCTTGATCTTTTTCTTCTTGCTGTAAGGTGTTAACGATGGATGAGGCACAGTTAACACAAATTTTTGCCTGTGTAAGTTTACCGCATCGTTCACAAGGTGCACCAAGATTAGGGAAGATGGATGTTTTTAATTTTCCTGTCTTCACCCATTTATAAAGTAAATCAGATGAAATGCCTGTTAATGCAACAATTTCATCATTCGTTAAGTGACGATTATTTTTCCGTAGTAAAAAATGATGTAATTCTGAAAAAATATCTTCTTCTCGTGCATCGATTTTTTTCCCGAACAGCAGCATGTGTTTCCTCTCCCTTCTCAACTATTTACTGATTTCGTGGTTATTTTCAGTGACAATTTGAGGATGTTCATCATATTTATAGTTTTCCCAACGAGTACGTGCTAATTTACGATATTTATTTGAAACACTACGATCTGCAATTAAACGTGAGAAGCCTTTTTTCGCTTCTACTATATCACCGAGACGAAGACTTAATTCAGCATGTAAGTATTGAATACGTTCGCTGCCCTCTTGATTGGAAGCAAAAGATTTACTGTAAAAATCTCTGGCGGCTTGTAAATAGTGAATTTCTGCTTCACTTTCATTTTTTAAACGATATAACCAAGCTATTTTCAGTGCAATGTTGGCCATTAAAAGTGCTTCTTCCATAGAGGCTTTTGCAACGAGATAAGCGAGTTTATAGCTAACAATGGCATCATCAATCGTCCGTTCCTTGCAGATATTTATTGGCTTTTGGAGTTCTTTAATATACAGTTCATCGATTAGTAGCATAAAAGGTCCGTACGTTCGCGTCATCGATTTATGGTAGGCATATCCGCAATGCGGACATACAGCAACTTCATATAACAGTGGATTTAACCCTTCATAAACAGGCATAAAATCAGATTGCTCTTCGATTACTTTAAAACGATTCGGACGTACTTTATAGGTTGTATATTGTTTTTTGCAAAATTTACAATCCACATTACTTTCGTAGTAGTAAATATTAAAACCCATATGAACCAACTCCTCTGCGTCGAGTTTTTAACATTTCTTTAGTTCTATTTAGATAGTAAAAACATTCGTTCAATATATGTAATGGATAATTTATTATTTTAGCAATTCTATGTTTTTTGGTATATGTCTTATCGTGATGAAAGTAATATATTTGTGTACATTGAATGTTTGCTTAAATATAATGGCAATAGTATTTATCGGTGGTTTATAAGTAAAAGTTAAATGATTTAGTCTACTTTGTTAAATTACATCTATCATACCTATTACGCTCTTTTTAAGAAAATTTATAAGTAGGTTTATTATAATACATGTAGGATATTTTTACTATTCAATAATATGCAAATGCATGAAGGAAATTTTATTAATTATCACGTAGAATAACAAGTGTTAATACCTATATTTTCCTAAAAGGAGCTTGGATTTTAATGGACTGTAAAATAGTTTTTTTTGATGTAGATGGCACGCTCATTAACTATGAGGATGGTTGTATTGAAAGCACTACTAAAAATGCGCTACACATACTCAAAAATAAAGGGATTCGATTAGTAGCTGCAACAGGTAGACCGCTTTCCATGTGCCACTCTTTACGGGAATTAGGGATTGAAACATTTATTACGGCGAATGGTGCTTATGTTCAGCATGAAGATAAAATAATTTATGCTAGTCCCATCGCGCAAGAAATAGTGCAAAGCGTTAAAGCGTTTGCCGATGACAATCATCATAGTTTGTCATTTTTCACTGACCAATTATCAATGAATGGCGTGTACCAACCTTCAACACTACAGGCAATGAAAGAGACATTATCTTTAGTTGAATATCCTCCAATGGATGACAATATTTTAAATAAACAAGTGTATTTAATGTGTTTATACGTCAATAATCAGGATGAACAGAAGTACATCACACAATTTCCTCATTTAACATTTGAAAGATGGCATCCAATGATTACAAACGTTTTGCAAGTGGAAGTATCAAAGTCCATTGCGGTAGAAGCGGTATTACAGTATTTTAAGCTACGTCCAGAAGAAGCAATAGCTTTTGGTGATGGAGATAATGATATTGAGATGTTTAAGCAAGTTGGATATAGTGTAGCAATGGGAAATGGCAGTAAAGCATTACAAAATATTGCTGACATGATTACAATGAAATCCGCT
>Ga0213825_1003121_pt1 | contig 10106 bp, 10 predicted proteins | sample MC6MC0900MG_FD_179896 | JGI IMG/M metagenome (GOLD analysis project Ga0213825, IMG submission 179896) | Enriched soil aggregate microbial communities from Iowa State University, Ames, United States - MC6-MC0900-MG | ecosystem: Environmental > Terrestrial > Soil > Unclassified | place: USA: Iowa... | reverse complement strand
CTGGTGGACCTTTCAATCGAATTGTTAGCTATCTTGCCATTGCTTATTATTTATTACTTGTTTGACTTTCCATTGTTTCTCAGAAATTATTTATGGATTCCTTTAACCGCATATCTCATCATTTGGAATCATGTTAATCTTAGTTTGCTATTTACTGCAATCGGTTTATATTTTTTCTTTACGATCTTTTTCTGGGGTACGTTTTACTATCATTTACGAATCGGAACTACATGGCTTAATTTTACTCGGTTCTGGAAGCTTGTTTTGAAAAATAGTGATTCAACAAGTGGAAATGCCCAGGAACAGCTACCCAAATTTCTTCTATTACTATCATTATGGAATTGGAGTGCAACGAATGATACTTGGTCAGGTCGTGAAGTAATTATCCTAATTATTTTTTACACGTGCGTACTCGTGTTTTCCTACATACTTCATAAAAACCTGTTTGATTGGAAACCAGAGATCATTCCTTCTTTTACCTCGAATGTAGAGTCACCTGAATCGCCTATTAATGAAAAGGTAATTGTCATGGTGATTGATGGCATGAGGAAAGAGCGTTTTGAAGAAGCGAATACCCCCTTTCTCGATTATTTGAGAAAAAATGGTACAGAATATCCTAGGATGGAAACCGTTTATCCGGCTAGAACAGTTGTTTGTTTTTCTTCGATGTTCACGGGAACATATCCAGTCGAACATGGCATAAAGTCAAATATGGTTTGGAAACTCGGTATTAAAGTAGAAAGTGTTTTCGATTCCTTAAGAAAAGTTGGTAAAAAGGGGTCTTTATTAGGGATTGCTCACCTCGTTGATTCCTTTGGAAAAGATGTTGAAACGGTAACAGCGGTTATGCACAATGATGTAGCGGACCGAAATATTATTGAAAGAGCGAAACTGATAATGGATGAACAGGATCCAGATCTTCAAATCATTCAATTAATCGGGACCGATCAAACCGGACATAGTCGAGGAGTTCTTTACAACGAATATATTCAGAAAATCGAAGAAGCAGATGCCTTAGTGAAAGAATATTTTGATTGGTTAAAAGAACGAGGAAAGCTTGAAAATTATACATTTATTGTGTGTGCCGACCATGGACAGGCAGATGGGATAGGTGGTCATGGCCACCTGGATGAAGGGGAAAGATTTGTTCCATTTTTCATGTTCGGCCATGCCATTGAAAAGGGAAAAAGGGTAGAAGAAAAGCACAGTCTCGTTTCTCTCGCCTCGACAATTTCTTATTTACTAGGAGCTCCATTTCCTAGTCATAGTCGAGGCCCGGTGTTAATTGAAGCAGTTAGGAAGGATGTTCAAACAAAATGACTCAACAAAAAGTAATTGTTTTTCTTCCTGCGTATAACGAAGAAGAATCAATCGCGGAAGTAATCAAGAAAATACCTCGCTCATTTCATCAAGATGTTGAGGTTCAAGTTTTGGTGGTTGATGATGGTTCAAGTGATAGGACTGTCAATATAGCAAAAGAAGCAGGAGCAGATTACGTCTATTCAGTTAAAAAAAATAAGGGTTTGGGAGCAGCTGTACGTAAAGGGTTGGAACTATGTGTCCATTATGGGGCGGATATTGGGGTCATGATCGATGCGGATAATGAATATCCTGCAGATCAGATCCCCGACCTTGTGGATCCCATTATAAAAGGAAACGCTGATTATGTAATGGGTTCACGTTTCCTAGGATCGATTGATGGGATGAAATGGAACAGGAGATTAGGCAATTATTGTTTCACCTTTATTCAATCCCTTTTGTTACGAAAACGGATATATGATGGCCAATCAGGCATGAGAGCATTTTCAAGACAAGCAATGATAGAAGCAGAAATTATCCATGATTATAATTATGCCCAAGTGGTCACACTTAATCTAATCAGGAAGGGCTTTCGAATGAAGGAAATCCCGATACGTTATCAAGTTCGGAAAACTGGTGAATCCTTTATCAAATTTAAATCATATATGACCTCAGTGTTACCTGCCATATTAAAAGAAATGGGAAGGCCAGTCAAAAAAGCGAGTCACCATACCTATATAGATTCAAATCAGATCAGTAGGAAAACAAACTTAGATAATAGCTAATATAAAATGTAAAGAAAACGATGGTATATAAGTAAATTCACTTTTTTGTCATTGACAGCGAGGATGATAATCATTATCATTATCATTATCAGTGTAGGAGGGAACGTTTAATGAAAAAATTTATAGTTTTGTTTTTTATTATAGCTATTATTGTAAATAGCATTTCCATTAGTGGTGCATATGCCTATTCCTATGGTGACCCTAATGAAGAGAAGATTGCTGAAGTACATAAACAAATGTTAGTGAAGCTGGATGAGAACCCTCCGAATTTCACCTCTGCCCAGAAGCTGTTTGAAACAGTAAAAGAAGAGATTGATATGCACATGGGACCAGAGCCAGCTAAAATAGTACTTCAAAATATGAAAGACAAAGACAAGAAGGCTACTATTGAAAACATGGAAAAACTGCTTGTTTTAAATATTGCAAGACGGCTTACAAGTATCGAAAAGAATTTTTCTGAATATGACACGAGCAAAAGGCTGCTCGCAAAGGGTTTTGCTACATATAAGGCTTTGTCAGCAAAGGTAGAGGCTGAAAATCCAGAAATTGATAAAAAAATTAAAGAAGACTTCGATCAAGCGCTTGAAGCACTAGGAAACCCAGGTTTGTTTGGAGTCGGGAAGAAAGAACCCGATATAGAGGCATTTAAACAAAGTAAGGATGATATCCTAAATTCTTTGAAAAAAGAATTTAACATGAAAAGTCTAGAAGTTGGCCACTTTTCTGAAAATGCAACTGAAACTGAAACTGGAATTCAGAAAAAAGATTGGACGGATATTTCCAATATTCGTAACTGGATTCCTATTGTAATTATTGTTGGAGTTTTAATTGCTGTAATTATCTTTGTGATTCGCAGAAGAAGTAAATAGGGAGAGAAAGAACACCATTGGGGAGGAGACACGGCTGTGGAAATTCAAGCACTGTTAATTACATTCCGTGAAGTTTTAGAGGCATTGTTAATTGTAGGTATTATTATTACCTATTTAAAAAGAGTAGACCATAAGCAGTTTACAAAATATGTTTGGTTAGGTGCAGGCCTTGCTGTTTTAGCAAGCGTGGGTGTAGCTCTCCTCTTCCAATTAGTTTTTACCGGATTTGCAGCAATGGGCAGTGAGATGTATCTGAAAATAGGGATTATGCTCGTTTCTACCGTTTTACTGACGCAAATGGTGTTCTGGATGGCGAGTCACAGCCGTAATTTAAAAGGGAACATGGAAGGGAAAATGAATCAGTTTATATCTACTGGAAATGTTGTCGGTATGGTCATCCATTCATTTCTAGTTGTCCTTCGTGAGGGTGTGGAGACCGTTTTCTTCTTTGCGGCCATTACAGGCGGTAACATCGGTGCAGCGATGCAGGGGTGGGGTGCCATTACAGGTGTTGTCATTGCAGCTCTTGTCTCTTATTTCTTCTTTAAGGGAACGATGAGGGTCCCATTGAGCACGTTCTTTAAATTAACAGGTGCATTCATTATCCTTATTTCGGCTGGATTACTCGTTCAAGCGATTGGAATGATGCAGGATCTCAATATAATTGGAAGTGTTCTTCCACATGTTTATGACCTTACATGGTTCATGCCCGAGCATCCCATTGATTATGACCACTACCTTCGAGATACAGGTACTGCTCCACTAATATCAGGTGATGTTGGAATCTTCTTGAAAGCGTTGTTCGGATATTCTTCCATGCCTTCGATTGAAGAGGTTCTTGCCTATATCGGATACTTTGTAGGAATCCTATTACTTACATCCTCCAAAACAGCAGGCAGTAAGAAGAAAAGTGAAAAAACATTCAATGAATCAAAAGTTCTAAAGCCTCAAGCCAAATAAGGAAATTAAACACATAACAATGAAAGTACAAGGCTTTTGCCTTGTACTTTTGTGTGAAAAAGGGGCGGAGGTTTTGCTCACACCACCTATTTTATGTGATAGGTTTGGGCTTTATTAAATTGTACTTCCATACTAAATGGTGACGTGGAAAGCTATTTATGTTTCGTGCGAAATAAAGGTCGGTGAAAACATGAAAATTTGGACCAGATTGACTAATAGGCATATAAAAAGTAGGTTACTAATAGGTTTAAGCATTTTTTCTGTTTTGTTTGTTTTTGTTACACAGCTCCAGTTTTTAAATCCGTTTGTATCATCTTGGGATCAGGTAGACTTTTCCCTTGCTGTTCACCGCTTTGATTTAATGGCAATGCAGCCGCACTTCCCAGGATATCCCTTTTTTATTTTAGGAGGAAAATTCATTTATTTGTTTGTTGCCAATCCTTCAGAGGCACTAACAGTTTTTAATATCCTTTTCTATGCGAGCACTCTTTTCCCCATTTACAAATTGTGCAGAGCATTTCTATCTCGTTCTTATTCATCGTTAACTACAGCGATTATCTATTCTTCCAGTTATTGTCTCATCATGGTAAACCAGCCGATGTCAGAAGGATCAGCTCTTTCTGCCTTTTGGTGGTATGTATGGAGTCTTTTATTTGCTTTAAAAACTAAAAATACGAAAGCGATCTTGTTCCCATTAGCCCTTTTAAGCCTAATGCTTGGAATTCGCCTGTCTTATTTCCCATTTTCGATTGGTATTCTTTTTCTTTATTATTGGAAAGTAAAACATGGTGGTCTTTCAATTAAACAGGTAATTTATTACACATGCTGGGGCGTTTTTTTTCAAGCTATTTGGTTAACTGGGCTTGTTATATCAGAAGGGAGTTTAATTGGGTTCATCAAGCTTTCTTTAGCGTTTACGAGTGGTCATTTCAATGACTGGGGGGGATCAATTGAGACATCAAAAATAAGCTTCGTAACGAGATTTATTATTTTTATAGGGAATAATATTTTTTGGACTGGAATGGCAAGCAAGCATTTTATGATCGCAAGCATGTATCTTATCTGTTTTATTGTTGTTCTTTCTCGTATCTATGAGAAACAACGCGTAAATCGTCCCTTCATGACACTACTTTATCTGATGTTCATTAGTTATTTTGTGTGGGCGCTACTGGGACAAAACATTGATAAGGCCAGACACGCTCTTCCTCTTGTTAGCCTGTTGATTCTTTTCCTTTGTATTCGCCTTTTTACAAATAGAGTAACACTTCTAATTCTAACACTGTCTGGTTTTCTTTTAGGGCTGCAGATTTATCATGATGTCAACCTAATAAGGGAACAGGCAACCGAAAGTCCTGCGATCTACAAGATGAATAACTATGTGCAAGGCATGGGACAACCTGTCATTTTGTATACATGGGAAGAAACAAGGGTATTGCAGTATTTAAATGCTCCTTACACACATAAAAGAATAGAAACATATCAATTATTCCAAATTGATTCGAAATATTTTGAGAATAGAACTGTGCTTCTTACCGATAAGGTTGTTAAGGGATTTATTTCTCAAGATGTTTCATTAAAGGGGAAAATCGAAAAAGTAAAAACCTTTCAATCAAATGAGCTTTTTGAACCAGTTTATCATGATATTACCTTATACAAATGGGTTGGAAAATGAGACATACCCATTTTCATCATAGTCTACCATCTATGAGGGATTTAGCTGAAAAAGAAAAAATAGTCGATTCCTTTCAATTACAGGAAATCGGCTTTTTTCGGTTAAATTCTACCTAGAGTTGAATAAGGTGTTTGAGGACATAAAAAAGCTTGTAGACTTCTCTATAATCTAGATTGTGTCTACAAGCTGAATGCAACAGCCTATAAAATTGTTTTTTACTAATTCTTATTTCATTGCATTAAAACTTACAGCTATTTTTGCTCCAACAACTGCATTGTTTTTAACTAAAGCAATGTTTGCATCTAGGCTTTTGCCTTCTGTTAGTTCTTTTACCTTTCCTAGTAAGAATGGCGTTACTTCTTTACCGGAAATGTGTCGTTCTTCAGCCTCTTTTAATGCGGATTCAATCACGTTATTAATGGTTTTCTCATCCATGGCAAATTCTTCAGGAATTGGGTTGGCAATAACTGCTCCACCTTTTAGGTTTAAATCCCATTTAACTTTTAACGAAGAGGCGATTGTTTCCACATCCTCAGCACGGAAGTTCACAGGGAACTCACTATTACGCGTATAGAAGGAAGGGAGTAAATCAGTTTGATAGCCTATAACCGGTACACCTTTTGTTTCAAGATATTCCATCGTTAACCCTAAATCCAAAATCGATTTGGCACCTGCACAAATTACAGCTACGTTTGTTTGTCCTAGTTCTTCTAGGTCTGCTGAAATATCCATGGTTGTCTCAGCGCCTCGGTGAGCACCGCCAATACCGCCAGTAACAAAGATATTAATTCCCGCAGCTTCGGCACAAATCATTGTTGCCGCTACTGTAGTTGCCCCTAGTTTTTTTGTAGCGATTAAATAAGGTAAGTCACGTCTTGATGCTTTTGCTACATCTGAACTTTTACCGAACATTTCTAACTCTTCATCGGATAACCCGATTTTAATTTTTCCATCTACGATGGCAATAGTTGCTGGAACGGCTCCATTGTCACGGATAATTTGTTCCACTTCACGAGCAGTTTTCACATTCTGTGGATAGGGCATACCATGGGAGATAATCGTAGATTCTAAAGCCACGATTGGTTTACCTTGTTCCTTCGCTGCAAGTACTTCTTCTGATAGTGTAATATATTGTTTCATGATAGTTCCTCCATGTCTTTTTGTAATTGCTCTGCGGATAAGTCTTGCCGAACTGTATAGGGTGATTGCAGTGTTTTGGATGCATTAATATTACCGGCTTTGGCAATTTCTGTTAAAGATTTGCCCTCTAACCATGAGTAAATAACAGCAGAGGAGAAAGCGTCTCCAGCTCCTGTGACATCTACGATTTCTTTTGTTTCTATCGAAGGAATATGAAAGATTCCTTCTTCTTTATTTCCAATCATGGATCCTTTTTTGCCATTCGTAACAACTACATTGGTAATCCCTAGTGATAACCAATTTTCTAAAGCACTTTTCCAATCTTCTTCATTTCTGATTTCAGTATTAAAGTAAGTCTCCGTTTCATCTCGGTTCGTAATCAGCCATGTAACGCCGTCTAAATCATCTGGCAAGCGTTTCATCTTTGGTGCTGAAACGGGTACTATGACAATCGGTAAATCATGGCTTTTGGCGAAATGACACAAGAATTGAATGGTTTCTTTCGGACAGTTTAAATCGACCATGATACATTTTGAGCGACTTAATAATACATCATGTTTAAGAAGTAATTCAGGTGTGATCGCTTCATATACTTCCATATCTGCTAAAGCAATAACTAATTCTCCATTGGTATCTAATACGGCAGAGTAGGAGCCAGTTGATTTTTCATGGAACTGGGTCACAGTTTCTATGTTCATGTAAAGAGCTGATGATTCTTCTATGAATGACCAGTCCTTATCTGAGCCACTTGTAGAGATAAGTGACACTTCCATTCCAAGCCTTCCAAGATTCTCTGCGATATTTCTTGCAACTCCTCCAGCATTCTGTGTTGAGAAAATTGGATTTGAGGTACCTAATTGGGCTTTCTCTTTGATATGGAATTTACGATCGATATTAGCACCGCCAATGCAAATGACATGTTGTGATTCACTCAAAACGTAGGCTCTGCCTAAAATATTTCCTTTTCTGATTAAACCGGAAATAATATTTGCAATGGAGGGCCGAGATAATCCTAATAATTCCGCAAGTTCTTGTTGAGAAACATAGGGATTCTTGCGTATTAAATCGAGAATCATATGTTCTTTCTCAGTCATTCTTTCAGGCACAAACTCACCTCATTTCTTATGATTGTTGTGAGAATAAGCAGTAATTATTATATAAACTTATGTTTATAACATAAACTTATGTTTATTAGTATACTTCTAATTATTCGTTAGGTCAACTTATTATTATCAGTTTTAGTATTCCTTTTTAGAAATACTTTTATTGAAGAGAGTCTTCTTGTAGTAATTAACGGAAAACATACAAATGTGTATGATATTAATATTTAGTTATGACTTTTAGATGAGAAGAAATTTATGTTTGTTTTTGTTGGAGATTAATCGTTATAGCTGTTGGGGTACTTTAGGTGTTTATCAGATCTATAAGAGCGATAGGAATGCCAAACGTGATAAGATTACAATACCGGACAGGCAACAGAATCATATAATGTTTTCACTGAAATGATGGGTTAAACATAATATAGTTCATAATAATGGAGAGAGTGGGAGGAGAGAGGAATGCCTTCAGTCATTAATTTAGGGATAATGAATATTAATTCTCCTCAGCCTAACGCAGCAGTTTTTGTTGGTGAATCCATTGTTACCGGAATGGATGGTAACAGGAAATATAACTTGGGTTTTGGTGGACAATATGGTGCTTTTAATATTATTGCTGGGAATATAAGTAATAATGTGGATAGCTTTGAAGTGATTGATGGGGTTATCTTTGACCAAGATTTTAAACCAAATTTGGGCTCGAATGTATAGGAAATAATATCTTCAAAAATAATCTGCATATCATTTAGCATTTGCCATCCTTACTTTGGTTTGGATGGTTTTTATTATAAAAAAATGCAAAAAAAATTCCTAGCCAGGAGCTTCGTTTTTTAATGTGGGTTCCTCTTTTTTTTCTTGATTCTGTTTCATAGGGCTACGCTCGTAATTTGTTAAGGAAGCGCTCGTATGAGCAAAGTTGTTTCGATCTCCATGAATGTTCCCTAAGCCTTGGTTATGTTTTTTGCTGCTTTTAAAGTCCTCGATAAAATTGTTTCCCATGCTAAAGCAAGAAGCTCCATCAATGCTGCCAATTTTGATTGTGCCAATATGAAAGGTTGGAGATAAGATTGGGGGAGTCATGAATTATTTCTCCTCCCATCTTTCTCTGTTTTTAGTCCAATTATTTTTTCTAACCCTATTTTCATTACCGGACAAAGCTCCCACTACTTCGTTGATGACACATTCCTTTCGAAAATTTTTATGGGTGTTTTTTTTACCAATGAAAATACCGGATGCATTACCCATTTTCATTACAGATAATTTGTCAAATGTAATTTTAATCATTCCAGCATTGCTCCTTTTCATTTTTATTTAACTTATTCAATTATTGGGCGATTGACACAATCTTTCTTGAGATAGTTAGGCACTTATCACAATCCCGGAACAAGTACATAATATACAATAGCTTAATTAGAAGAGACGCATGAAGGCGCTATTACATGACCAAAAAAATAATCCAAACGTGGTGAGGAGATTATGTTAAAAACTTCACATTTCCATTTTACAGGGGATATAAATGTCCAAACAATGCAAAGACAAAGTGGGATTTTTATAGGGGAACGAAATAATGCAATCGGTTGGAGTGCTCACGGGAAAGAAAATAGTGTAATCGGAAGTATTAGTGGCAGGTCCAATCTCCTTTTCAACAATATTTCAATATTGAATGACCCTGATTTTATTGATACGCCAATTGATGACCGTGATATCAATATTTCTTTTGAAAACTTTGGAGATGAAGATCATACAACGAATCTAGACCTTGAAAGTTTAAATGTAAATACGATGTATCAAAATAGTGCTGTATTTGTTGGAGATGGGCATGTGACTGGAATAGATGGAAACGAAAAAGTTAATTATTCCCAGGGAGGTTTATTCGGAAATCATAATCATTTGTTAAATAATGTTAATGTGAATAATGACCAAGATATTATAGATGCAATAATGGAAGATCAAGATATCAAAATTGCAAATATTAATAAAGGATTAGTCTAGTGTTACCGATAATTTTATTAGGAGTCATAGCTAGAATTTATTTTTGAATCGATATCCCTTTGAAGTTTTCAGCATTTTTGTTTCATTTGGTGAAGTTGTGTCAGACATGGCTTCCTTTTTGGCATTTTCTTTATTAATCTTTTTAATAAGTGGTTTAGTTAAGTCGTCTGTACTATGAATATTATTTCCAATACTTAATTTACCGCTTAACTCGTCAATTTCTATATTGTCTAACCGAAAGATAATGTTCTCTAAATGGTCAATATGAACATGATCAAAGTGGATATTATTT
>Ga0213825_1003119_pt1 | contig 10108 bp, 5 predicted proteins | sample MC6MC0900MG_FD_179896 | JGI IMG/M metagenome (GOLD analysis project Ga0213825, IMG submission 179896) | Enriched soil aggregate microbial communities from Iowa State University, Ames, United States - MC6-MC0900-MG | ecosystem: Environmental > Terrestrial > Soil > Unclassified | place: USA: Iowa... | reverse complement strand
TTTCATGTCTAAAAACCTCCTAGATAAATTAGCCACTTTTATGACTACGATTCTATTATAAGAGAAGTAGAACATATATTTCCATGTGAAATATCTGGAATGTAAGATGTGGTAATGGTTATGTTTAATTGGTTACAAATACAGATTTTAGTCTATTTATATATCATCTGCCACCCAATATTTAGTGTGAAACGGTGTATTTTATGCATAAAATATACCATTTTACCCACAACTACTGAGACTTTTTCCCTTCCAGGTTTTTTTTACTAAGCCAAATTCCCCGGTTAATGGAATAGTGAACAATTCATGAATTTACGTTACAATAATATAGGTAATTTATTCATTTATTCCCTTGGAAAATTGGATTAAGTTTTTTTGGAAACCAGAATATAGATAAGTAGACTTTATTCTATCTGCAGTTACAGAGCTCCTATCCGCGGTATAGCTGGGTTTATCAGCAATTTACGGCATTCTATCGGCGATTTGCTCTGGTCTACCGGCGATTCATCGCATTCTATCGGCGATTCGCAACATTCTATCCGCCTATTAAGAAGTTCTATCATTTACAGAGATGGGGATTTGACAGAAATGGTATTTAGTAGTCTTATTTTTTTGTATGTCTTTTTGCCATTAGTAATTATTTTGTACTTCATCTCTCCGAAGATGTTACGCAATACGATTTTACTGTTGGCTAGTTTGTTCTTCTATGCTTGGGGTGAACCGAAGTATGTGCTTTTAATGATGTTATCGATTGTGCTCAATTATGTGCTCGGAATCGTTATTGAAAACACCGCTTCACAATCAAAGCGCAAAACGCTCCTTTGGTTAGTAATTGTCAGTAATTTAGCGATCTTAGGCTATTACAAATATGCGGGCTTTTTCGTAGATATTATGAACAATTACTTAGCGCAACCAATTGAATGGCAGGCTGTGCCACTGCCAATCGGTATTTCGTTTTACACGTTCCAAGCACTTAGTTATGTCATCGATGTTTATCGCAAAGACGTCAAAGCACAGCGCAATTTCTTGGATTTATCACTTTTCATTACATTATTTCCGCAGCTTGTTGCCGGACCTATCGTTCGCTATCAAACGGTCGCTGAGCAAATAAAAAAACGTCTCGCTACTTCTGAAGATTGGATGATTGGGACGCGTCGCTTTGTGCAAGGTTTGGCGAAAAAAGTACTGATAGCCAATCCAATGGGCGAAGTAGCTGATCACGTCTTTAGCTTATCTGGTGGGGATTTAACAACGGGTACTGCGTGGATTGGGATTATAGCGTACTCCCTTCAAATTTATTTTGACTTCTCCGGCTATAGTGATATGGCCATTGGGTTAGCCCGAATTTTCGGCTTTAAATTTGAAGAAAACTTTAACTATCCATATATAGCGCAATCTGTGACAGACTTCTGGAGACGTTGGCATATCTCATTGAGTAGTTGGTTTAGAGATTATGTCTACTTCCCACTTGGTGGAAGTCGCGTTAGCCACGAATGGAAGCTATATCGCAATTTACTTGTCGTGTGGACACTAACTGGTTTTTGGCACGGGGCGAGCTGGACCTTTATGGCGTGGGGCTTTTACTATGGGATATTAATTTGCTTGGAAAAATGGGTACTGCTGAAATGGTTAGAGCGTATTCCACGTGTATTACGACATATGTATATTCTGATTATTGTCATGATTGGCTGGGTTTTCTTTAGAGCGAATGACTTTACATACGCATTTGCATTTATCAAAACAATGTTTGGACTAACAGATGCTCCTTTGTACAATTATGAAACGATTTTACTGTCAAAAGATTATGCTATTTACTTTGTTATCGCGTTTATTTTTGCGATGCCAGTTTATAAAATTTATCACCACTGGAGCGAGCAAAAGGCTAGCACTTCCCTGTCATTTGACTGGGGTCTACGCTTCACGCAAACCATTTACTATGGTGCTCTTTTGTTATTTATTACGATGTTTTTAGTGAACGCAACACATAATCCATTCATTTACTTTAGATTTTAGGTGGGACATCATGCGAAAAATACAAACGTATCTATTACCAATTACATTTTTTTGCATCATTTTCGGTGGCTTCGTCGTGCATGTATTAACTGTGGATCGCCCGCAATCAGAAATGGAAAACCGTGCATTAGCATCTGCCAACATCACGCCTAGTCCACAGGAAATCTTTTCAGGTGATTGGTCCAAACAAGTTGAAACTTATATTTCGGATCAGTTTCCAGCACGTGATACATGGATGCGCAATTATGTTAATTTCCAGCGGACTGTAGGCAAAACGTATTTAAACGATAAGTACGCAGTAGATGATAACAGCGGTTGGATTATTTCCAAACCAGCCGCAGCGAAACCTGAGGAGGAGCTAGCTTCCTTTGCCTCTGATTTACAGCGTTTAAGCGAAGGTTTAGCGGAAAAACAGATTCCGTTTACTTTTTACTCACTACCTGCAAAGGCGACTTACTCACGTGAGCCAAGTCCAAGCTATATGCCTGACGATGCGGGGATTGCCAACAATACAAAACTGCACGAATTGGTCACTGCTGCTGGTGTAGACAATATCCGTCTCTACAATGACATGCAGGATGATTTTTCTGCGGAGCGTAACTTCTATAAAACAGACCATCACTGGACGATTCGTGGTGCGTACTCTGGTTACGAAGCACTTATTCACACACTAAGTGAACGACTTGGTGAAACGATAGCACCTATTCCTTATGATGAAGCGAAGACATTTTGTTTACCAAATCAGTTCGCCGGCTCATGGAATAAAATTCTGTATATGACCGTCGATAATGATGAACAAATTTGCTATAACGAACCTGCTTCGTTCGCATCACAATTTACAATTTACGACGGTACAATTGAAGAAGGTGTCACTGCCCCTTATGAAGCAGTGTACGGTCGCGCCAAACAAATGAGTGCCGATGCCGTCGTGAACTACGCTGAAGCGTACAGCCGTGACTTTGCCGAACTCACTATCGTCAATGACAACTATGACAGCGACAAGCACCTCGTCGTCATTAAAGATTCATACTTTAACACGATCCAGTTTCACGTAGCTAGTCACTTTAAAACGCTAACGATTTTAGACTTACGTTATTTAGAGAAAGATATTATTCCTTACCTGCAAAACATGCAACCGGACTATGTTATTCTTGCCTACAATGATCGCAATTTAAAGCTAATGCCGGAATAAGTATCTTTTTGCGTAGTTTTTGCTAGGGTTGTGGCGTTTCTTACGATTTTCGTGGCGGTTTCTGCTAGGGTATCGACGGTTTCTGCCGGGTTCGTGGCGATTCGTACAGGTTTTGTGGCGTTTCAAACGAGTTTCGTGGCGGTTCCCATGATTTTCGTGGCGTTTCGAACAGGTTTCGTGGCGATTCGCGCGGGGTTGGTGGCGATTTCTGCCAAGGTATCGGCGATTTCTCCCAGGGTATCGGCGGTTTCTGCCAGCGTATCGGCGATTCCTCTGGGTTTATCGGCGATTTCCACAGCTCTATCGGCGATTCGTACAAATTTACCCGCGATTCGCCCACACAAAAACAAAAAAGCAGTGATTTCTACTATAGAAATCACTGCTTTTAACGTTTCTTCAGTTTGCCAATAATCCATTGGCTAAATGGTAGGTATGACAAGAGCTTTGTCAGTCCGATACACACAACAAGCGTCCACAGCAGTAGCAGTGGAACACGCGTTACTGTGCTGTCAAAATGCGCCACGAACCAGCTTGTAGATAGGCGTAGCACTTCCCAATGGATAAGGTAAATCATAAATGCATACTGACTAATTAGACGAACGACCTTCGTAGCTGGCAGTGATTGTCCCCAAGCGATAATGCAAAGCACAACACTAAGGACAAGAGGCACTAAATCGAGTCGTCTCGAATGCACTTCTGTATAGCCAAGTTGTACACGGATATATAAGAACACCATAGATAGCAGCACGAAAACTACAGTTGCGCCGCGGTACTTCTTCGCCAACCCCGCAATCTGTTCATAATAAACACCAAGCGTATAGGCTACAGCAAAATACCCGAGCCAGCCTGTAAATAGCAAACGAATTACCATCACATTGTCCTCCAAAAGGGGATATGGCAATTGAATGATCGCATGATGCACAAGGGTAATTAACACACTAAGCGGTAAAAACCAGGCGATGGACCACTTAAAGCGCTTCATCAGCGCTATTATCACATATAGTTGCATAATGACGACGACAAACCAGCCGACAAACTCACCAGACACCACGTTATGATAGTACTTGTCCCATAGCAAACCTTTATGATAAATCGACTCTACTAATAATGCATCTAAAAAAGCCCACACTAAAAAAGGCACAAAAATATATTGAATACGACTCGACCAAAAATTACTCGGTAGTCGCTCACGATAACGATTCGACAATATTAAAATAGATAACACAATAAACGTCGGTGTTGCATAGCAAAGTGCAATACGTAAAAACAAGTAAAACTGCTGCTCCGGCTCTACCCCAACCTCCATAATAATCCACGATGATGTATGCAATAGTAAAATAGATAGGCATGCCACCACACGTAGTAAATCCCATTCTTTTATCACTACAACATTCTCCTAATACTTCTACTCTATTAAGCATGTCATAGTTTGTCGATGTTTGCAATGGTGATACTTGTAATCTACTTTGTTAGCAGACAGCAAACAATTGCGTTTTAAGTCAAGATTAAAAAACTAATAAAACCAGCCTGTCATCAGCTTGAAAACACTGAAAACAGGCTGGTTTTTATTGCAGCTAACTAACTCGCTATTTCTGCTGCAGACTTGTTGCCATAAACCGTTTGTACCCATTCCGGGTGGTCGATAAATGGATTGCGATTTCCTTGGATTTCATAGATTCTTTCGTTTCGGCGTTTTTCAAAGTCATCTACAGGATCTTGTAGATGCCATTGTAAAAGAACCGAAAGTTTACCATGGTAAGGCGCTGTGCCATTGTTTACTTTGTCATTTAGTTCAAGGTCTACTTTATCGCCCGCTTCATAACGAGTTGCCATATAAAATAAAATGCGTGCTACATCACCTTTTACATTATTAGGCGGCTCGAATGAATCGGAGTCTTTAAAGCAACCGTTACAGCCAGAGACTGGGCTGCCACCGTTGTCAAAGTCTAAATTGCCTCTTGCGCTATTCACTTGTACATCGGTTGGGCGTAAATGATGGATATCTGTTCCTGGACCATTGCTAGTTCCGAAATTACCATGGGATTTTGCCCACGTATGCTCTCGGTTCCAGTTACCTACATTGCCACCGTTATTTGTTTTCGGGCTAGTTTTACCAGAGTAAAATAACAGTACATTATTGACATTATTCGGGTCTTCATCTGTATATCTTAATGCATCCCATGCATCGTCATAAGACAGTACTTTTTGGTTAGCAATAATATCATGAAGCGCCTTTTTAAGTGCTAGCCCTTCTTTGTCATAAGCAGCCGCATAATAATCATTGTTAGCTGTTACAGTAACGCTAAAGTTAGTCGTAACAGTTTTCTTACCATCGGATGCCGTCACACCTACAATATGACTGCCTGCTTCTAAATTTAGCGTTAATAGATGACCATTGATTGACCCTTTTGTCGCTGTAAATGTCAGTTTGTCATTATCAGGATCAGTAAAATGCTCCGTTAAATCAATTGTAATTGGTGTCCCTACGGCAACTGTCTTATTCGAAATAGGGTTTTTAACGATTGGTTGCTTGTTTTCAAAAGGTACAATAATATCTCCATTAGAATCCATGAATTTTATGTTCTCTAACGTTGCACCTTTCGTTAATTCAATCAATTTAAAGTCGATATTTTCTGCGCCTCTAATTTCACTTATATTTTTACCTTCAATTATAATCTTTTTAAACGTATTGCCTTTTAAATCTACAATAGAACCTGGATGATTTGGCGTAATAATGACATCTGTATTTTTAAAGCCTTCACCGTGTAACTCTGCATACTTCCCTTTAAGATGAACACCTTTTGTAATATAAGAAGCCGCATCTAAATGCAATGCCACACTAGGTTTTGTAATGTTTAAAATGTTTTTCTTAAAGTTCTCATAGAAATAGGTGATTTCAGGCACAATCGGCTCGAAAGTTGAACCTTTTTTCAAGTTCACTTGCACCATGACCGGATCATGGTCACTTGCGCGTCCTGCCATATCGGTAAAGTCTGCATTAATATGAAGAATATCAATTACTGTTTTGTCTTTCAGGTTATTAGAAACTAAAATATGATCTAATACTTGCGAATTCCCTTGATACAAATACGTGTAACGATCTGCGTCTTCTGCTTTATTAATCATATTCGTCATCAATTCACCTTCATGAATTTTAAGCGGTGTAGCAAATTGATAGTCGTTAAAATCGCCTAATGACACAATGTTGGCATCTGGATTTTTCGTTTTAATATCTTTCACAAAGCCGTAAACAATATTGGCGATTTTTTGGCGTTGCACTTCACTTTTATATTGCGGTGGTTGAATCGCACCGAACAATGGCGTGTCACCAGATTTAGAATTCCAGTGGTTAGCAATCACAATAACATCTTCACCTTGGAATTCAAATTGTGCAGCTAACGGTTTTCTACTATTATTAAATGCTTCATTTGTCGGGTCAATGCGACCTGGGTTTAACGTTAATTGACCGTCTTGATAACCAACAGCCGTCGTTGCATCACCGGCAGGAATACCTTCCTTCAAATTCACCCTTGCAGGATTGTAAAGGAAACCAACACGAATATTAGCGTTTGGTGCACCACCGTCTGCATTATTGACTGGGTCAATATTGACATACTTATACTCAACACCACTTGCCGCTTTAATAGCATCAATTAAACGTTGATAACTTTGATCTGCTTTGGAATCTCCAGCAGATTCACCATTATTATCTTGTACTTCCGTTACCCCGACAATGTCCGGCGTTTGCATATCAACAGCAATTGCTCGTGCTAATTTACGCGCCTTGTCATCTGAAGTAGATGATTTATTATTAGAGAAGTTTTCTAAATTATAGGAAGCAATTGTTACCTTATCTTGTGCTTTCACAATTTTTGTTGTCTCAGGTGTTGCGGCTCCTTTTACATGCGCTTGTTTCATCTGCTCTAATGGCACATAAATTTTAAAGTTTTGATAGGAGTAGCCAACGATACCTGTAATCGGTCCATTGAACTTATCACCTGTTGCCACTTCAAAATCACGAGCCGTTCCGTTCGGTTCCAATCTAAATTGAATACGATTCGGGTTTGTTTTTCCTTCTTCATATAACACCCCACCATGAAGGGTGTTCGTTGGTTCACTTTCAAGCACCGTTACTAAATCACCATGTTCTTGTGGACCGACTGCTTTCACATTGCCCACTTCCACGCGCATGCCTTCAATACTTTCCCAAAAATCGATGGCATCAATTGTTGGATTGAAAACTTGCAAATTGTCACTATCAATTTGGCTAAAGGACATTTTTAATTTATCAATTTGAATCGCTTTTGGTAAGGCTACACTACTTTTTAGTACTTCTACTTTGCCACCTTGGTCATTTCGTACATTGATTTGCGTTGTTTTTAAATCTGTTTGGTTGGCATCACTATAACCATCGTACGCATATTCATCTACTTTACCTTTGACCGATACTAAATTCCCTACTTGAATTGGCCAAGCATTTTTCCCACTATACAGTAAAATACCTTCCGATGTATTTGGATTGTTATCCGCTAATTCATCAGGCGTTTGAATTGTATAATAATAACTACCGTTTAATGAAAATGAATACGTCACAATGCCTTCAATGCCTTCAATGGTTTTACCTGCATATGGAGAAGCATGCCCTTCCCCTTGAATATCATGGATTTGCAAGGCATCTGTAATGACATAGTCATAAGTCATGACGTCACTAAATGAGCCATCACTAGCTTTCACAACTGTTTTTAATGTTGTATTTGCCGTAATGTCGATTGGCGTTGTGTATTTAGTGCCTGCTACAGTTGGATCACGTCCATCTACTGTGTAATAAATTTCTCCATTCGCTGTAGAGGTAGATAAAGTAACAGACGTTTTACCAACGAATGTTCCACTGCCAGGAGAGGCTATTGCTGGTTTTAATGCTGTGCTATCCACGACAATATCATTTACAGAACGTGGAATCACTTGGTAATCATTATCGAACTGTTGGACAATGCCCGTAATCGATTCATACGTTGTGCCTACTGCTAAACCAAGCGTAGCAGTTTCATCACGTACTAAGAAAGTGCTGCCATCACTTGCGGTGAAGTTTGCCCAGCCACTTCCTGTTTGCGCGTTCGTCAGCGTGACATTTTTTACTGTAACGAGTTGCGATTCATTTGCTTCTGTTACTTCGGCACCTGTTACAACTTTCGCTGTTGGTGCACCAACACCTGCCACTTTATCAATGATTTGAGCTGCATCTAATTGCAGTAATCCTCGATAATCCGCTAACTTCCCTTTAAGCGTTACTTCGTCACCAATGTCCACATTGAGGCTAGATGGACGTACGGCAATACCACCTGTGCCATCCTGTACCGAAATTGTATTTTTCAACTTCCCTGCTACAATCCCTTTAATAGTAACAGTCGTACCGTTTGCTTCTTTTCGTGCATCAGCGATCGACAGCACATCTGCTTGTCCAATTACTGTGTAACTATAAGTTTGGACATCACTATTTTCCAGTCCATCCGCTACTGCCATCGCTTTTAGCGTCGTTGTTTTATCAATAACTATTGGCTGCGAATAAATCGCACTTTCTACAGTTGGCTCCGTACCATCTGTTGTGTAATAAATCGTTGCGCCTTCCGTTGCAGAAGTTAAGGCAATCGCTGTCCCTGCCGCAACTGTTCCAGAAGGTGTAGAAGCTGTTACTGCGCCTACCTTAGTAATAGGCCCTACTTCTCCCCCGCCATCCATTACATGACTACCTAAATGCTCGAATGTATCGATCGGATACTGTTGCCATTCGACTGAAGGATCAAAGACATCACTTGGATTTTTGTCACCTGATGTAACCGCACTTTTTCTAACTAATGTTTTATCAACAGTGGACACACCATTTACATCCCATGCCTTCCCTGGATCAAAGCCTACTTGACCAAAGGAATCAACCACTTCTTCACCCTTCTTTAACACAATCGCATCATTGCCATTGAACGAAGTAACCGCTGAGGCAAATCCACCTTTATCTTTGATTGCTGCTACGGCGCTCGCATTATAAATAATAATTGTCTCATTATGTGCTAAAGTTCCGCTTAACGTTTGCTTGTTTGTAGGAGTAGTCCCACCGTTTGTATAAAGTTCAAGTTTATATTGGCTTAAATCAATCGTTGAACCCGTTCCATTATAAAGTTCAATCGCCTTATTATTACTCGACCCTTCAATATATTCAGAGATAATCAAATCAGCTGCTAGTTCGGCAGCGACAGCTTGAGCAGGCATTACTGGAATCGATACACTTGCTACTAAAGTTGATGCAAGTAAAGCATTAAAGGACTTATTCCATTTCTTTTTAGACATTGTCGTTTAGCTCCTCTTTAAGTATTTGCTTAAATCAAGTGAAGAAAATCTACTATCTCCCTATCTCGTCTTTCGGTTTGAACCTACCACTTCAAACTGCTTTCATCATATACAGCGTACCAACAATAAATAGTAACTATTTTTCCCCAGTACATATATATGAAAGCATAATAGTGTTAATACACTATTTACATAATGTAAATTATACATTTATAGAAATCATTTACCAGATGAATATAGTTGTTGGAAGGCTCTGAAAAGCAATTTGATAGAAAAGGAGGAAAATATTTTCCGCCGCGGCGGGGCTTTCCGCTCAGCACAGTAAGCCATAAGCCTCGCTGTCGCGAGGCTTATGGCTTACAATTTTTGCATGGTGAGCAGGAGTCACCTCACCCACATTCGTAGCTACGGCTGTAACGGCAACATTAGTCGCATCAGCGATCGTACCAGTGGCATCTGCAGCAGGCTTCACAGATGTAGCAGGAAACGACCACGAAGTAGCAATCAATGCATTAGCTGATGCAGGTATCATCAACGGATACGCTGACGGCTCATTCAAACCAA
>Ga0213825_1003111_pt1 | contig 10128 bp, 7 predicted proteins | sample MC6MC0900MG_FD_179896 | JGI IMG/M metagenome (GOLD analysis project Ga0213825, IMG submission 179896) | Enriched soil aggregate microbial communities from Iowa State University, Ames, United States - MC6-MC0900-MG | ecosystem: Environmental > Terrestrial > Soil > Unclassified | place: USA: Iowa... | reverse complement strand
CGCATTTTTTTACTCCTTTTCAAGCTGCTTTGCTTCATCCCAAAAAGCATCTAATTGTTCTAGTGTATAATTTGAAAATGGCTTACCGCTAGCTTTCACTTTTGCTTCTACATAGCCAAATCGTCGTGCAAATTTCTCATTTGCATGCAACATGGCCTCCTCAGGTGAGATTTTGTAAAAGCGTGCTAAATTAATAAGCGTAAACAATACATCGCCAAATTCATCGAGTCGTGTCTCGTTAGAACCTTTCGCCACTTCATGACGGAATTCCTGCCACTCCTCCGCAAACTTGTCCCATGCACCATCTACATCTGGCCATTCAAAACCAATTTTTGCTGCCCTGTTTTGATAGTTGAATGCAGTTTGTAGTGCAGATGACGCACGATATTCCGCTTCCAACAAAGGCTTGTCGCTCTCGCCTTTTTCTTGCGCCTTTATCGCTTCCCAATTAGCGATTACACCGTCAGCATCTTCAACTGAGACATCGCCAAACACATGAGGGTGACGACGAATCATTTTTTCACTAATAGAAGCCAAAACATCCTCTAACGTGAAATAACCTTGATCTTCTCCAATTTGCGCATTTAGAAATACTTGTAGTAATACATCCCCAAGCTCCTCAATCATGGCAAAATCATCTTCTGCATCGACCGCAGCTAAATATTCATGTGCTTCTTCTAGCAAATATTTCTTAAGCGATTCATGTGTTTGTTTTTGATCCCATGGGCAACCATTTGGCCCGCGCAACGTAGCAATAATTTGGCGGAAAGTGGCCCAATCACGTAACGCTTCTTCTTGTGATTTAACGGGAGGCACATAGACCGTTGTTAAATTATTTACTTCAACACTTTGATCGAGTTCATATAAAGGTACGGTTACGAGCTTTTCTTGTGAAGAACCTGCTGCTGTAACAACTGTAACTGGATATTCATCATCATATTTCTCCATTAATGTCAGCTTCACTTCCGATGCACTAAATGTATCATATACTTGAGCGATTAATATGTGCTGACGCATATTAATATCGTGCATTGAAAAGCTTGTGCCATCTAGTAATTGAAATCCTTCAATTGGGTCGATTTTTAATGCCCCAAAAATGGGATCTAAAAAACTTTGCCCACCTTCAATCACTAAATTAACCTTATTTGCTTCCGCAGCTTTGATTAAAAGTTGCACTGTTTGCTCCGCGACAAGCGGATGACCAGGTACAGCATACATCACATCTTCCGAGCTAGTCGCTTCGATTAATCGTTGCGTAATTTCTTCATACACCGGCTGGAATGTACCATGTTTTTCATATACAGCATCAAAGCTTTCAAACTGTAATCCTTCGTTAGCTAGCTCCTCTAAAACAGGATGATCTACTGTCCGAACGAATAATTTTTTTGCTGCTTTTAATTTTTTATAAACGCCCATTTGTAACTGATCAAAATCACCAGCACCAAGGCCAATTATTGTTAATGTATTCACTAACTCCACCTACTTCTTTCTATTTAACCATAGTTGATAAACCGCCATTCTTCGACCAAAAGGTAGTAGATACCATTCTTTTTCTGCTAGTACGCGAAGCTTCACAATGCTAGTAATCATCACAAAGGCGCCAACACAAACCGCACTAAAACCAGCAACTACTGCAATCAAACGTTCAGATAAGAACCCATTTAATAAAGATGGGGTCAATTGTAGCCAAAGTATGACGACTACAGCCATCCATAATGATGCGATGCTAAGTTTGCGATAAAAACTAGCAGGGGCTAACTGAATGCCCGTTAAATTTTTCAAATATAAAACGAGAGCTATAGCTGTACACAAAAGTCCTACATTATTCGCAATAGCAGCACCTAGCACCCCTAACGGTCCAATTAACCACACATTTAATACTACTTTTAATAAAAAACCTACAGATAAGAATAGCGCTGGCAATTTTAATTTCCCAAAACCTTGCAAAATAGCTGTAAATGTCAAAATAATCGACAACGGTACAATTTGTAATACATATAACATTAGCACTTCTGATAATGCGTCTGTTTTAAATAGCATAGCATTTATATAAGGCATAACGAGGATTAACCCAAGTGAAGCTGCCCAGCCAAACAATACAGATGCTTTATATGTAAGCTGAATAAACGGCATTGTACTGCGCCCATTTTTCTTGTTAGCCATATGCGCAACAAGGGGCACTATAGCAAGGGATAACGAGGATGCAATGACAACGCCAAGCTGTACTAATGGTTGGCCACGGTCATAAATACCTTTTGTTTCCTTAGCTAAAGTTTGCTCTATTCCACTATCGATAAGGATTGAATAAATTGTAAAAGAATCGACGAGCTGATAACCAAGCAATAACAAACTGCTCATACTGACACTTAAACTGAGCAACGTTACCTCTTTTAAAACAGGGAAAATTGCTATAGGTTGTTGTAGTTTACCTATAAATGAACCGAAACGTTTTCTAAAGAGATAAGCTATTAATAATAACCCAGTAACCTCTCCGATGACCGTCCCTATTATCGCCATTTGACCAGCTCCGTAAAGAGACTTTGTCGTTGCCATAATAATAAACGTTCCAGCCAAAATGACAGACACTCTCACCGTTTGCTCAAGCACTTGAGCATAAGCAATAGGCTCCATAATCCCTCTAGATTGAAAACCACCTTTAAAAATAGCAAGTGCTGGCATAACCAATACAATAAAAGAGCCTGTCCGCAGTAAAGGTGCAAGATTCGCATCACCCATCATTTTTGCAAGTATATCTGCCCCAGCAAATAATACAATAAAAAATACAAAGGAAAGCATCGTTAAATAACGAAAAATAATTCGCATAATGCTTCGTCTGTTTTGTGTGCGTTCTTCCACATCTCCTACACAATCATTATCTGCTAGCATTTTTGATATAGCTACAGCAAAACCACTCGATGTCCATACAACAAAAATGGATATCACTGGATATACCTGTTGATAAATATAAAACCCTTCATCACCAACAAGATTTTGAAAAGGTACACGATAAATCGCGCTTAAAATCTTCACAATAAGAGCTGCAATAGTCAGTAATGCCGCGCCCTTCATGTAGCTTTTCATACCAAATTGTTCCGACATTACATTGTCCTCTTTCCTTCATTTAACAATGCTAATAGTATAGCATACCTGAAAAGTGTGACGCTCACGTTAACACTGTCCTTGCTATCTGTACAGCATTATGTATACAAAAAAAGTTATTGTTTACCCTAAAAAAGAGTCATGACAATAACTTTCGATGTGCATTAATTATTCATTTGTTTTGCTAAGAAATTAGCAGCTGTTTCCACTACTTTAACTTCTACTTCACCAACAAAATGTACTTTCGATAAAACAATGATACAACCAATTGGATCACCGTTCACCATAATTGGTGTTGCACAATACGATTTCACTTGCTCATATTGTCCAGGAACAATTTCAATTGTTGTTTCCATTTTCTCGATTTTTGTTGAACGCTCGTCCATAAACCCTTCCGCAAAAGATGTGATGCGGCGATTAATGTACTCTTTTTTGCCAATCCCTGCAACAGCGATTACTTCGTCTCGGTCTGTTACAAACGCTGGTGTGCCTAGCGTTTCGTACAATGTTTCCACGTATTCACGCGCGAATTCTCCTAAATCATTAATTGGAGAATACTTTTTCAAAATGATTTCACCTTCACGGTCCGTATAAATTTCTAACGGGTCACCTTCACGAATACGTAGCGTTCTACGAATTTCCTTCGGTATTACCACACGTCCTAAATCATCTATACGACGAACAATTCCTGTTGCTTTCATGCTAAACTGCCTCGCTTTCGTATTCATTAAAATTTTTCTACAACAATAGTATGGTTTTCCTTGAGACAATCTATGCAAAAAAATGAACGAAAAGGATTATGAATCCAACATTAATTTTTTTAATAAAAATTTGTCTTTTCATACAATAAGGCTGAACTTGGTAATTTGTCAACAAGTTCAGCCTTATTTCACATATTTTTTTTCGAATTTGCAATAATCTGCATTATTTCTTCTAAAATATCAAAATGATGGTATTTTATGCATTTTCGCTCATCAATTGTCAATATCAATTGCATACTATCCATACCAAAACCAACAGCTCGCTCAAATTTCATTGTCTCTGATACAATTTTACTGCCATCGACCTTCGCCGTTCCTTCTTCAGATAGTAAAATGGAAATAACCTTTTGTTTTTCTTTAATAGAAGTAACGCCCATTTCTAAGCCCCAAATTTTCATCCGTGCAATACGCAGTAAACGTTCTGTTTCAATTGGTAAATCACCGAAACGATCTTGCAGCTCTTCCATAATTTCTCCGTATTCATCGACTTGGTCCATCGCTTTTATACGTTTATACATTTGAATTTTTTGGTATCCATCTGGGATATACGCATCAGGAATATATGCATCGACATTCAGTAAAATTTCTATTTCTGGCTTTTCTTCTTTTTTCACGCCGGTTTGTCGCTCTGCAATAGCTTCTTCTAGCATTTGAGAGTATAAGTCAAAGCCTACAGAATCGATAAAGCCATGTTGTTGAGCACCCAATAAATTTCCAGCTCCGCGAATTGATAAATCACGCATAGCTATTTTAAAACCAGAGCCAAGCTCCGTGAACTCTTTAATTGCTTGTAGACGTTGCTCCGCTACATCTGTAAGTACTTTATCACGCTGATACATAAAATAAGCATAAGCAACACGATTTGAACGACCGACACGACCACGTAATTGATAGAGCTGTGCTAAACCCATGCGATCCGCATCATGGACAATCAGCGTGTTAACATTCGGAATATCTACACCTGTCTCGATAATAGTAGTCGTTACCAGAACATCGTAATCCCCATCTATAAAGGCTAAAATAACAGATTCTAATTGTGATTCGGTCATTTTTCCATGCGCATGTCCAATACGTGCTTCAGGGACAAGCATTTGAATTTCTTCTACCTTACGCGCCATATCTTCTACACGATTATATAAGTAAAATACTTGGCCACCGCGCGCCATTTCTCGTTCAATTGCTTCGCGTATTAGCGCACCACTATGCTCCATCACATACGTTTGAACTGGGAAACGGTTTGCAGGCGGTGTTTCAATTACCGATAAATCACGCACTCCTACCATCGACATATGCAGCGTTCTTGGAATTGGCGTTGCAGTTAAAGTTAACACGTCGACATTCGTTTTCAGTTGTTTAATTTTTTCTTTATGTGTTACGCCAAAACGTTGTTCTTCATCGACAATAAGCAGGCCAAGATCTTGGAACGTTAAATCTTTGGATAAGATTCGATGAGTTCCTATAACAATATCAACTTGCCCCTCTTTTAAACCTTTTAATGTAGCAACTTGTTCTTTTTTTGTACGGAAGCGAGATAATAAGCCTACATTAATAGCATAGTCTTGGAATCGCTCTTGAATCGTTTCATAGTGTTGCTGTGCTAAAATGGTCGTCGGTACTAAAAAGGCCACTTGCTTGCCATCTTGAATTGCTTTAAATGCCGCGCGAATAGCTACCTCTGTTTTACCATAGCCAACGTCACCACATACAAGGCGATCCATCGGTCTTTCGCGCTCCATATCACGTTTTACTTCTACTATCGAGCGAAGCTGATCTTCTGTTTCTTCATAAGGGAACGACGCTTCAAAATTACGTTGGTCGTCATTATCCGGCGCAAAAGCATGCCCTTTTTCTGCTTCACGCTTAGCATAGAGCTTAATTAAATCATCGGCAATATCTTGAACGGCAGAGGATACTTTCGCTTTTGCCTTTTTCCACTCTGTGCCACCTAATTTATGTAGCTTCGGTTCACGATCTTCAGATGCCACATATTTTTGAATTAAATCAATTTGCTCTACTGGTACATATAACTTATCGTCTGCACGATAGCGTATATGTAAGTAATCCTTATGCGTCCCATTGACCACTAGTGTTTCTACACCGATATATTTCCCAATCCCGTGGTGCACATGCACAACATAGTCGCCCGGTTTTATCTCTGTATAGCTTTTAATCCGTTCTGCATTGGTCATTTTTTGAGGACGTGATTTTTTCTTTGCTTGCTGTTTAAATAATTCATCCTCTGTTACTACTGCCAAACGTTGCAAAGGTAATTCAAATCCGCTTGATAAACCACCTTCTATAATATATAGACCTGATTCAGTCGGCTCTCCCATTGTTGCATGGATATCGTACTCCTCCAGCATTTGCTGTACACGCTTCACGCGATGTTGATCCCTAGCTACAATGAGCACTGTAAATTTACCTAGCAGCCATCGTTCCACTTCACTTTGTAACAGTGCCATTTGCCCATGGAATTGTTGCATCGGCTTACATGAAAAGTTAGTCGTCTTATTAAAAGTTATACCTGCAAACGTACGTGAAAATAGTGAGAAATATAGTTTCTGCTGTGAAAGCATCGCCAAAATTTCTTTTAAAGAAAAGGCTGGCTTCACATCATGTACCATTTTCCCTTCTTCAATCAGCGATAAAAACCACTCTTCTTCTTCACGTTCCCATGCATCCATCACTTCTTGAATACGGCCGAGCTCATCGAATAATACAATGCCATCCTGTGCAAAATAGTCACCTAAATAAGCCGTTTTATCATATAATAGCGAGCCGTATTTGTTTACAAAGTCAGGTACGTTTCCTTGTTGCAACAATTCAATATCGTACTGAATATGTTGATAGAGTAGCTCTTTCGTCTCTTGCTTCTTGACCTTTTTCAAGCTCGTTGCGAGCGCCGCTTCTAAGCGATTTGCTAATGCAAATCGTTCTTCTTTTGTCAAAATAACTTCTGAAGCAGGCAAAATACGAACCTTTTGCAATTTATCTATTGAACGCTGATCATCCGCAGAAAATGTACGAATTGAATCTACCTCAGTATCAAATAACTCAATTCGAATAGGTGCCTCTAAATACGGAGGATAAATATCTAAAATGCCTCCACGCAACGCAAATTCACCCGGAGTTGTTACCATCGAGTTACGGACATACCCCATCGTTACAAGCGTTTGTAACCATTCTTCTATTTGTACTTCTTCACCTACTGCTGTTTGTAAAAAATAATGTACCCAATGCTCTTTCGGGGCCATCATTTTGCGTAAGCCAGCAACAGGAATTATATAAACGGCTTTTTCACCTCTCGCTAGACAATCCAATGTTGCGATTCGCTCTGCTCGAAGCTCTGGAGAGGCTACTGATAAGTCAGCTGCAATAAACTCATCGGCTGGGTAATAGTGGACGTATTCCTCTCCTAACAACCCAACAAGCTCATCCGCCATTTTTTGTGCCTGTAATAAATTAGGTGACACAATATAAATAGGTTTTTGCACATGGTCAAATAACGCATCAACCAGTATTGGCCGTGCGCTCCCTGTTAAACCTGTAATAAGCTGAGATGCTGTATTGCCGCTCTGAATCTCCTGTAAAAATGATGTGATATGTTTGTCCTGCGACACAAGCTGTCGTAAAACTTCCACGGTCAAAAGCTCCTTTCAGCGCGAAAATTGTAATTATTCAATGTGCTTCATACTATCAATCTAGTACAATATTTCACATTCCAATTGTCTAATTATCAAGTTCACCTTTGTGTAATTATTCTAGCCACTTCACTCTCGGTTTTATTAAAGGAAGGACTTATCCGAGAGCAATTTAGCTACTATTTCAAAAAATTAAAACGGAAAAAGCTTTGGACGCACACAATGTGCGCCAAAGCATCCTTCCAATTATTGTATCCATTTATTGAGTGCGTGATAATCTGGATATTGTCTAAGCGAATCCTCACATTGCTCACAAATGCAGTGTACAGTCGTTTGCCCATGCTGATCCTTTTCAACATAATCATCTGCCTCACCTAATTCAAAAGTATGCAACTTTCGAATTGTATCATCTGCATCAAATGGTAGTGTTCCTATTTCTACTTCACAATGCCTACATCGATAGCGAATTGACATCTCCAAATCATCCTCCTTTAAGCAACTTTCTACTTAAAGTATAGACATTTTGGAAAAAGATTATGCACCATTAAAATGGTTCATCACGTCAAGAAATGGTTTGGAAAGAGACGCTTCAATTGCATTGACACTTTTATTTATGGCGTCTGCCATGACTGCATCTTCTTCTTTAGAAAACTTCGATAGCACATAATCTGCTACCTTCATGCCAGCAGGTGGCCGGCTTACGCCAATACGAATTCGGTTAAATTCCTGTGTTCCTAAATGTTGAATCAAAGATTTAATGCCATTATGACCGCCGGCGCTACCTTTTTGACGCAAGCGTAATTTACCTGTCTCTAAATCTAAATCATCGTAAATCACGATTAAATCTTTTACATCAATATCAAAATAGTCCATTAGCGGTCTAACACATTCACCTGATAAATTCATATATGTTAATGGCTTAACAAGTAGAACCTTTCCTTCTGGACGATGTACAGTCGCGTACATGCCATTGAATTTTGATGTTGATAATGGTGCATCCCACTTTTTAGCTAATGCATCAATCACATCAAAACCAATATTATGTCTTGTATGCTCATAAGGTTTACCTGGATTTCCTAAACCAACGATTATTTTCATAAGTACCTCACTTCTTTCAATCTAATAGTCATTATTTTACCATACTGCGCAATAAGAAAACATTTCGTTCAATCTACTTAAGAACAAATAATTACATAAAAAAATACCTCACTATGTGTATAATTGCAAAATTTTCAGCACAAAAAAAGCTACCAAGTCCGTCTGTTATGACTTCCTCGATAGCCTTCCCTACTAGCCTCTATTTTATCTTATGATTCAACGCTTTCATCAGCATCAGCTTCTTGATCTTCTTCTGCAGAGGCGTTTGGCGCTAAAATCGTTGCGATAATATGATCATCTTCATTAACAATTTCAAAATCAACTTGATTGCGTATATCTGCTACCATAATCGATTCGCCAATTGCTAGTTTTGTAATATCAATTTCTAATGAATCTGGAATATTTGTAGGTTTTACTTTTATTTTAACTTCTAAATTTGGTTGCATTAAAATGCCGCCTTCACTTACACCAACCGATTCACCAGTAAGTGTTATTGCTACATCTACTTCTAGTGTTTCAGACATATTAATTGCTAATAAATCTACATGATTTACTTCATCTTTCAGCGCACATTTTTGTAGTTCTGAAACAACGACATTTACCCTTTCACCATCTAACTCCACCGGAATGACACCATTACGCCCATTTTTTTGAACGAACTGTCTAAATTCTTTCGCTGAAATAGAAATTGGGGTTGAATCTAGTTTGTAGCCATAAATAACAGCAGGAATGGCTCCCCCTTTTCTAAGTTGGGTTAATGTCGAACGATGCCCAGTTTCGCGTTTATTTACACTTAATACTGTACTCATATCTATACCTTCCCCTTCCAAGAAAATAATTTATACCTTCCACCGATAGCATTTACTCTACCAAAAATATTGCTTATTCTTGTCTAAGTCTATGATATCTGCAAAAGGTTTTTATAATATTTACAGCTTGTTAGTAAAAAAAACGTAAATATTATGCAGTAACACTATTATTATACCCTTAATTGTGAACATTCACACTTAACAGCTATACAAAAAGGACAAATCTACTGGTAAATGTAGATTTGTCCTTTTTTTGTCACATATTTTACTTATTATAAATATGCTTATTAAATTCCAACACGTCGCTTCTCATACGATGAATCGTTCATGCTTTTAAATCAAATTAATCAAATAAAGTACTTACTGATTTGTTTTCATAAACGCGAGAAATTGCATCAGCCATTAATTTCGCTACAGAAAGCTCAGTAATTTTTGGTGATTTTTTCTCATCAGAAAGTTGAATTGTATTTGTTACAACTAATTCTTTAATCGCAGAGTTTTCAATACGCTCGATTGCTGGACCAGAAAGTACTGGGTGAGAACAGCAAGCATATACTTCTTTTGCACCAGCCGCACGTAATGCGTCCGCGCCAATAGTAATTGTACCTGCAGTATCGATAATATCATCAATCAAGATTGCCACTTTACCGTCAACATTACCAACGATGTTCATCACTTCTGCAACATTTGGTTTTGGACGACGTTTGTCAATAATTGCAA
>Ga0213825_1003110_pt1 | contig 10129 bp, 14 predicted proteins | sample MC6MC0900MG_FD_179896 | JGI IMG/M metagenome (GOLD analysis project Ga0213825, IMG submission 179896) | Enriched soil aggregate microbial communities from Iowa State University, Ames, United States - MC6-MC0900-MG | ecosystem: Environmental > Terrestrial > Soil > Unclassified | place: USA: Iowa... | reverse complement strand
TGTTGTAACACGAGTCATACTATCCACCAACCTGTTTGGATGCTTTCAATAAATCAAATGTTCCAGAAGCTGTTAACCCTGCAACAAAACCAGCAATTATCATGACGAACACTGGATACTCTGATAACGGCCAACAAACTAGACCAACAAAAATACCAATCACAACAGAAGTGATTGGCATGTATTGTGTATTTATTTTGAATGTCTTTTTTAGTACCTCTGAAACGGCTATAACGATTGCAACCATTATCGCTGCAAGTGTAAAAATGTTCGTTAGATCCATTATTCAGCTTCCCTTTCTGTATTTTTATTTTTGAGTGTATGCTTTTCGATACGATCCACACGTCCTTCCAAAACATTCAACGACCGATTTATTCCTTCAAGTGCAATTGCGGTTCTTTCTTGCGAGTCATTAGACCGTTCTGTTTGATCCATTAATATGTTTTCACGTTCTTCCGCCCTGTTCATCAACTTATCGTTTTTGCTGATTAAATACCGAAATGCGCCAAAAGCAATAATTAAACAAGCGATTGCCCATACCGCTTGGCTTGTACAATTTCATTAACTGCTACTACATCCATACCATTTCCACCACCCCTATTTAATCAATATAAAAGCGCTGAGAAACTTTGAGATACATTACAGCAACTTGACACTGTTGCATAACTCGATTGTTTTTCAGCGCATAGTATTAGCATGTATCATGCAAAAAAATGATTTAAGAGACTGGCTTTTATCAAGGTTCAAATACTTTCCAAACCATATCATCTTCCTCAACAGAACCATACGATAAAAGTTCTACTATTCTCCCACTTGGATAACCTTCATAAAATGATAAAAAATTAGTAACTTCATCAGCATGGAAGTATTTTTCTCTAATAAACGCTAGAAAGAACTTCGTTGCCGCCGATGTAAACTGATTAGTGAATACTAATATTTTTTCAACATCATTGATAAAATGTTTTTCTGAAACATATGGTCCTTTATACTTCATTTCTACAATTGCTATTATTTCCTCTACACAATTACCTAAATAATCATTTTTCGCTTTATCTACATCTATCTTCACAACAACTAAATCAATTTTTTGATTCGTTTCGATATAATATTCTGTAAAGATTGCTAAATTGTTGTCTTTTATGAATGTATCACCTAGTCGATTTCGAATATGATAATACATTGCATTTTTCAATGTATCTTCTTTAAATAAAAAATGATGATTATAATCGCTTTTTATATCATAACGCCAAACATCCATAATTGTTTGGTGTACTTTTGTATATATAGCCTTCACTAACTAATCCTCCTAATAACATATATAGTTATTATTTAATAATTAGTCAGGTTAGTCAGTAATAACTTTTTGATTATTTATTCCGCTTCAGCCACCTGAAAAGCATGTTTATTAATTACCATCCTCCTTTATATTAATGTCAGCTTCTAATACATCTAATACCTTTTCTAAATCTGTCGCATTTGTACGAAGCTTACTTTGTCCAACTGTGCTTTGAATGAAATTGAATAATTTTATAACTATTAAAACCTAATTGTTTTTTTAGGTAGAGTCTTTGGAACTTCTATTAACCTTGCGACATTCTTGCCTTTAATAAATTTCACCTTGTTCAGCCAATAAATAAAAGCATCTGTACGGTAAGAAACACCATAAGTAATATTTCCTTCTTCCTCTTCTTCAAACTAATAAGGATGTTGGTTGGTTCTTTCTATCAAATAGCCAACCCCAAAATTCCTCTTGTATTCGATTAATATTTCTCTCTACTTTTGCAGGACAAATCCTATACTCTATGTCATCTTCATATTAAAATCCGACTTTAACAATCATAATCCTTCCTCCCTTTATTTCTTAAAACATTATTATTTTTGCCAAGAGCCTTCAAGTTGAATTATTTCTCCATCTTTTTTCACACGATAAGTTACTCCTCTATTTGGTGTAGACTTATTACTTACATCAAAGTCACCTAATTGAATGACATCTTCGTAGTTTCTTGATTCAATATAAAACTCTTCAGTTGGATATTTGTTCTGTAAATATTCCTCTAATTCATCATAAAGTTGTGCATGAATGTTTGACTGTATAGTAGGATAGATTGCGAAAAAAACAATATAACTACTGACAATTATACTAACGATAATCCGTGCAATCTTTTTTCTTTTTTGAAAAAATATTAATATGATAACGACAGCTATTGAAATAATCACTGCAATACCAATTAAAAAAATTAAATCTTCTGGTTTCAAAAAATCACCCCATTAAATTAAGCGACACCAAAATTCTTCCCAATTAAAAGCTCGTAGTTAAAAGATCCTTTCAAATCGTTTCCAAAGCATCGGCTAGTTTCGTTGTAAAATAATACAATAGTTAGGTGTAAAAAATATTTATAAATTGTAGTAACTACATTCCCATTCATGCGTTATATACATATCAACTGTGCTATTTAAATGACTTATCTCCTTAGACTCTAGGTGCAAAGGTGTCAACCAAACCTGAATTTCTTTGTTATCAAAATCATGATATACTCCGACAACTTCCACTTCCTCATCCCTATGAAAGGCTGTTGTCCATACGTTATCCCCTACTCTAGGGATAACTTCCCAACTATACTTCTTGGAAACAATTCTACTTTCTCTAATATCTTGTAAGAAAATCGTTCTCAAAATTTCAATTTCCATATTTTCACCACCTTATATTACAGCATATACCAGTAAACGAAGTACATGTAATAACTTTTTGCTTTCAAAAGTAAGTAAAGTAGTTCAGCAGCAAAAGGAGGACTGTTTGATACTGAACTTTTCAGAGCAAAATAAAAACACCCCGTAGGATGTTAAACTAACATTAAATGAATCTATCTATGTATTATTCGTTTATATTGATTTTTTCTTTATCTCGACTATTTTTTTTTAAAAGCTCGATAATTTCTTTATTTTGTTCAACTTGAATATTGCTATTTATTTTTATAATTCTAATCCATATTGTCATTGCTATTATTAAAAATGGAAATATAAAAATAAATGCCGTAAAGAGATCATCTTTCATTTTTCTATCCAGCTCCTTCTTATTTTAGGATTATAATCATAATACACAAATCCTAAAAAATATGGTAAAAAAGTATATTTTTGTATTAAAAATCCTTTACCGTGCTAGGTGTAAGGCTTTTTTCGTCTATTATTCTTATTGTGGTAAAAATGTCGAGTTAGCTCAATTATAGCGACCGTGGCAGAGCTACATCGCGTTAATATTGAAATCGAATATTTTTTAGTGCATTTGCTTGCACGTTTAGTAAGTTTGACTGAATAAAATGGAAAGTGGATGACGTTCACATGATAACCACTCCTTTCAAATTTCAAAACCAGTCTATAAATGTAAAAAGCCACACCTATTAGATGTGACTCACAATAAAACACTTATGCTAATCGTAAAATAACAATAGACGCGCTGATAACCTGTGTGCCTGGAATAGTTTCATTTAATAAAGCTGTTGGGTTTGGATCAATATTTCTCAGAGTAAGACCGTCCGATGCATTTAAAGTAGTGATTACTTGACCATTTTGCGGATTGGAACCACCATTGCCTCCGTAATTGGAACCTGCTATTTGGTTGTCTCCATTGAAAAGGGAAAATGCAAAAGGGCCCCCTGTAACGAATACTTCATAGGTAATATGATAAATCCCAGTTTGTGCAGTTGTAACATATATATAAGCAAACCCTGGAAGGCCCGTACCTACAGGTTCTTGAGGTAGCTGAATTCCCGGGAAAAAATTTTTTTTATTACAACATTCTTCACAATCATTATGAATTCTGCTAACTCTTTTATTAATCATTTCCTCTTCACTTCTATCAAAACTGCCAAAACTCATTTTATTATCCCCCCTTGTTTTATTACATTATTCAATGATGAACAAAAGGAATAGACAATCATACTAAAACTGAAAGGTATTTATTAATTAAAGAAAAGATCACTATATTAAGTGATCTTTTGAACAATGATATGATTTATTTTTTACATAAACCGCGCCCAAGTGTGGAAAAACAACTAGTTTCTATAAATAAAAATCCACTTAAACCTATCATATTTTCATACAATATCTTTAATCCAGCTTATTCATTAGATATTCCTCATAAGATATTATCCCTCTTCTTTGCATAGGATTTGTATTTTTTCCTTCAATCAAAGAATTGTATAGTTTTCCCGAGAAAGGAATACTTAAAATAGCATTCGTTTCATTGTTAATTCTAATTTTCAACTCCGCCATTTCTCTTAATGTCATTATATCTGGACCACAGAAATCATCCAATTTTCCTTGTGGACCTTTATTCACTAATTCGATTAAATATCTAGCAAATTCATTAACATCTACGCTTTGAAATTTAATTCTTCCAGGAATTATATATCTTTTAAAGAAAGGTTTTGATAGGAGTAAACTTTCAACGAAACTATGAAATTGAGTTGCACGAGCAATTGTATAAGGTACAGAACTATTTTTTAATAATTCTTCTGCTTTATATTTAAGTCTATAATACTTGAAGGGGATTTCATCTATTCCAACAATTGATGGATAAATAAAAAGTTTTATATGTTGCAGCTTGCTTAAAAGTTTTTCAAACCCAGTAACCTCAATGTTTTTAGAGTTTTTTGTCGGACTAGTTGCTGCGTGAATGATTACATCAACATCTTTAACTGCTTCTTCTAGACCTTCGCCAAATAATAAATCGCTGTATACCCATGTAAAATCTACTTCTTTTGGTTTTCTTCTCGAAGTTATTTTAACTTGATAATCTAAACCTTTTAATTGCTTTAACAAAGCTGAGCCTAATTGTCCGGTTGAACCAGTTACAAGGATTCTCAAGAACAACACTCCTATTCAGATGGAATATGTATTGTAATATTCAGAAACTGGTTACTTTATTCTACATTCTAATTTTTAGAAAGAACTTTGGAATAATCGTACAATTAGAAAAAATACTAAAACTAATGGTATTGGTTTACCTCCTGCTCCGCCTGCAAGAATGCGAATTAGTTGCGTGTAGCCAAGCAATGGGTACATCAACTCGTAAGATATCGCATTAATGTATCGTCAAATTCTACGCAGCAAAAGCTCTAATCGGCGCGAAACTACTGCGTCTTAATAAAAATATAGGTTGGTTAGTTCCACCATCGTTATATATAGATTATCCAAAAAAATAATATTTTTACCTGACAAACCATTCCCCAATAAACTGCGATATTTCCTTTACATAAATGTGTATAGGAAACCTTAATCTGCACAAATTAATACGGAGTGTATCGCACGCACTTGCTGTGGCGTTGGTTGACCGTCACGGCCTCCCAATTACTTAGAGTCACTACCAATCGTGTGACTCTTTTTTAGTGTTTTTCTTTACTCAAAGGGTTTTATAAAAACAAACGATAAATCCCAATCTAAAAACCCACTTCCTTACAAACGTACATTCGTATATAATTTTAAATATACTAATGAAAGGTGGGTAAATAATGAACTCAACCCATTTAATTCTTTTAAATTTCAACGAAGTGCGAAGACGCAGTATCAAGCTTTGGATGTCCATTCCCCAAGATAAATTAAATTGGAGACCTGATGATAGTGCGATGTCTTGCATTGAGATGATTAGACATGTTCTAGAAAGTGAATATTATTATCACCAGGCCATTAAAAATAAAGGCAGCTTAACTGTATTTGAATCTCCATTTGAAAAACGACCATTTTCCACTGTAGATGCTGAACTAATGTTTGCGGAACCATTTAGAAATCAATTTATAGAAACGGTTAAATCGTTGTCAGATCAAGATTTAAATAACATTAAAATTGATCGTTCAGATGTTGGTTACATAAGAGACTTAGGTGATATGTTACTGAGAATTGCCTATCATGAATCAGTTCATACTGGTCAATTACTCGATTATTTACGAAGTGCAAAAGTTACAATTCCTTCGATTTGGGATTAAATAATTTTAAGGGTGTCTTGTCTCTTATGAGCACTTTCCTAAGTGATTCTTTTTTATTTTAGAAGGGTATAAATTTTTATATATTTGTTAACAATGGATGTGTCACTAACACACTTTTTTCTCAGGCTATAACGATTTCGCCGTTATAGCTTTTTTTATTTCTTTAAAGGCATTGAATAATTAAACCTATCATGTTTTACATAAAAGTTACTATTGATAATAAAATCTCTTCTGAACAGACTAATTTGAGGAGGTGAAATCAATGGCAAAAAAACGAAACAAGAATCAAACTACTGACCAAATTAGACAAAAAATCCAGCAAGCTGAAGCTAACAAAAATCAAGCTTCTGGTCATTTTTCAAATCAAAATCTTATGAATTCAACGAACAAAGTAGAATTCGGAACTGAGACTGATGCAAACCAAGTAAGACAACAAGTTCAAAATGCGGAAGCAGAATACCTTCAAGGAGCTTCTGGCCCTAAAGCAAATTATGGTTTTGGAAATAACTTAAATTAATTTTTTATCCGGCAGATTTTTTCTGCCGGTTTTTGATTTTAATCTCCATTTTACCATTCAATCGTCACCTCAGTCCTCGGATGCTCTGAATAAGCTTTCTCACTGTCACATCAACAAGCAAAGAATCATCATTCCAGTTAATCTTGTTACACCCATCCTTTATGCCCTTATTTAGGTTATCCACATCAGGTTTCGTTGTTGGTCTTAATTCACCACTAGCTATTAATGCTCTTTTTGGACCTGTATGGTATTTCTTTGGTGGACGTGGAATCACTATAAATCAAAACAGTCCTCTTTGTTATAACGACCTTTCAATGTAGCAGTATCTAAACAAGATATGTAATGAGACAAGTAGTAACAATAGCAACACCCTATTATTTTAAGTCCTTGTTCACTTCCTCATTTTAAAGTTGATTCAAAACTCACTATTTCCCTTTGACTAAAAGTAAAAAGACATTCCCATTATTTAAAGGAATGTCTAAATTACTTAATGTATTTATCTGTACAATTCTAACTCATGTAATAAATAAGTTTCTATTTTATTTATTGTAAGCGTCAACTCTTTATGGAAAGTATCTTCTCCACTTTCATTAACTATAGATAGCAAGTACTTATTTTCACCCTCAAATATTTTTCCGAACTCTTTTATGAACTCTTCAATTTTTTGATTGCCGGGAGTTACGGATTGAAAGATAGTTTTAAATAAATTAAAGTCGCTATATGCATTATTTAAAAAATAGAGTGCTAGCGTTTTATCAGAATTAGCATAGGTTTTAACATAATTTAGATTTTGTTTTAATTTCTTCAACGCGTTTATAAGATTTGAAGTTTGTTTAAACATATTTGATGAATTACTATACATCTTAACCACCTCCCAATTTAATAATAAGACAAAAATTATCAAATTGGAATATTTCTATACAAATTCCGCTCTAAAAATAGTTCAGCAGTTTTGGAGTACTGCTCAATACTTACTTTTTATAAAGAAATACAAAGTCACATCTAATTAAGTACATAGTTTTAGAATTGGCTGCTATGGCCATTTAATTTGACGATTAGTATGACTGAAATTTTTTCATTGTCGTATCTCACATATAAAATGTCCAATATTTCCATCTTCCACCTAATCATTAACTAAGGGTAAAAAATATGTAATTACTGTTTGCTCTCATAACCACAACTTCCTATCGGTTACCATAAAATGTTAGATTCCTTCAGTAGCCAGTCCGTTCTTATTTGAATCGCTGTTTAATGAAGTTCTCAAAGCAAAATAAAAACACCCCTAAGGATGTTAGTAATCTTTCTTTAGTTTCTAGTTAAAGAATTTAATTCTGCTTTTCTGTCGAACCAAAAACTTTATCAACCTCTTTAGCAAAAACTTGGAAAATATAGTTTTTCTCTTGTTCTTCCGAAGCAATGCCTGTCGCTAAACCTTCAGGTGTTTTCCCACCTTGAATAAACATTAAAATATTATGATCATCGTCAACTGTTGAAAAATCACCTTTTTTCCAACGATTTAATATATCTAGATACGTTTCATAAAGTGCATATTTATCAGACATTGCTCGACGTTCATATTTATTTTTATTTTCTTCTACCATCTGTATTAATATGTCGATTCTTTCTGGTGTAATCATAATAGAACCTTCTTTTGATTCAGCAATAATCTTTTGGTGAGCCATCTCTTGAATCACTTCTTCTACTAGATTGCCAACAAAAGGTTCATCTCCACTTTTCCATTCATCAATTTTCTTGGAGAAAATAGGGTTTTCCCAACCTATACCGCTTACATCCACTGTCGATACAAACTTTTCTTTTTCCTCTTCTATTGAGTTGTTCTCTAATTCTTTCACATCATGTTCAGACTCTTCATTTTTATAGATTTTTTCTGTAATTAAAAGAGTACCACCTATACTCAATAATGCAGTTAAAATAACAATGCCTAAAACATATGTCCACTTCATTATTCCACCACCAAAATTAACAGTTTACACCAAATTATCATATTTAATACTTAATGTAAACAAAGATCACATTTTCTCATCTCTGACAATTCACTTAATAAAACATATATCAATTCACACGATAAACTCTATTTATCTGTGCGATTAAAAAAAGAAGGTGTCATTCATTCCCTAAACCATTTCAAAAAGCGATTGTTGTACAAAAACCCGCTCAATTATTTGAAGATTATGCCACAGACTTTCATACTTTTCTTCTGCCGCTTCAGTTGTAGCTAACTAACCCTTGTCCAACCTCGTAAAATATCGTTATACAAATCCTTGTTTAAACCACTAATGATGGCATATCCTCGCTATTTATTCAAAGCTTAGACTTCAAATACTTTTCGCCAACATCGTCTCTCGACATGCCATGCTTTAGCTTGCAATGACAGCCAAGCACAGGACATTTCAGCAACTCTGCAATACGTACCTAGGGATGTTCTATGCAATCATTAAGCACGCATTTGCGCAGACTGATCGGCTTGTTGCAATTTCATTTACTGCAACTACATCCATTTCATCACCAATTATTTGCCCTATTCAATTAAAGCTAAGTGTGTCCCTCTCAATCGCTCTCACAAAAATAAAAAAGCACCCATTTCTCAGGGTGCTATAAAAGTCTTTAGCTATTTTGTCTACTACAAGTACACTAACTACGATTCTTGCTTATCGCATTCAAATTTCATAATTAATATAGCGTTTATTCTGCTGTTACTCCACCATCAATTGCTAAGTTTACACCAGTAATATAAGAAGCTTGATCAGAACATAACCATACTGCTGCATTTGCCTGTTCTTCTGGACGTCCCATACGACCCATCGGAATTTTATCTTCAAATGCTGCTGCTTGTTCTGGAGCATCTTTCATCCAATGTTCTACTGCTGCAGTGATTGTCATACCTGGACAAATCGAGTTTACACGAATACCTTTTTTACCATACTCTAGTGCTACTGCCTTTGTTAAACCATTGATTGCCCATTTCGAAGCACTCATCATAGCTAAGTTTGGAGCCCCAACTAAACCAGAAGTTGATGAAGTGTTGACAATTGCGCCTCCACCAGTTTCAAGCATAGCTTTCGTTTCATGTTTTAAACAATAGTACATGCCTGTCGTTGTAACTCCCTGCACTCTATTCCAGTCAGCCGTTTCTGTTTCTGAGATTGGTTTAGATACAGCTCCAACTCCAGCGTTATTATGTGCCCAGTCTAATCGACCATAGTGTTCTATTGTTTTTTCAATTAAATTAATTACTTGATCTTCAAAAGATACGTCACAATGTATATAAATCGCTTCTCCGCCAGCTTCCTTAATCAATTGAACAGTTTCATTTCCTTTTTCATCATCAAAATCTGAAACAACCACTTTTGCACCTTCTGATGCAAATTTCAGTGCACTTGCTCGTCCGATACCAAAACCACCAGCAGTTACAATTCCAACCTTATCTTGCATTAATTTACTCATATCGTTTCCTCCAATAATTATTATTCAACCCTCTTTTAGTATACCAGTAAATAGTATACCTTTAAACTTTTTTCGTGCTTTAAGTAAGATATTTGTATTTAATATCATTATAAACAATAAAAATTCAGCAACCTGAAAAGCATGATTAAAGAATGGCATTGCGTCATTT
>Ga0213825_1003097_pt1 | contig 10160 bp, 10 predicted proteins | sample MC6MC0900MG_FD_179896 | JGI IMG/M metagenome (GOLD analysis project Ga0213825, IMG submission 179896) | Enriched soil aggregate microbial communities from Iowa State University, Ames, United States - MC6-MC0900-MG | ecosystem: Environmental > Terrestrial > Soil > Unclassified | place: USA: Iowa... | reverse complement strand
TTCCCGCTCCAAAATTTAAAAACCACTTAATTCGAAAGAATTAGGTGGTTTTTTTATTGTCTAATGGTTAGCTTTGACTGGTCGAAATCGTATTAAACAAACTCTTTATATGCTGCGGCCCCTCCTCTTTGTTGTCTAAATCTCATATATCAATCTTAGTATGAGATGGGTCTTATATAATTTAGTTAGTAGATGAAAACATGAGGCTACGACAGACTTTATTTCAATGAAAATAAAGTTCAGAAGGTTAAAAACAAACTCTAAATCTAACAAAGAAAGCTATAGTTTAATTATTATTTAAAAATGGATGTTTGCAGAATTCAAACCGAATGTTAAAATATGTAAATCCTGACTTTAAAACAGGTGGTTTGGTTATCGTTGTATGCTAGGGAGAAACAGAAGCCACTTTTAAGAAATTTAAAGTAGAAAGTAATAGTATCTAACTCTTAAATCCTAAGTAATATTAAAGAATTATGAAACTACACGAAGGTTAGAAAAGTATTTGGTCTATATAAAGATGTTTTGAGGTCATAATGATAAATAATGAATTAGATGAATTCTCCGCTAGTTCTTCTAGCTTGGGGTATGAATACCAAATCCGCTATGCTTTATTAAAAGCTTTAGATGGCGAAATGGAAGATTTAATTTTTATAGAAACATTTGATGATATTGAAATAAAAAACAATGGTTCAAGAAGACTTTTATCCTTAAAACATAAAAAGGAAGGTAATTATTTGACAGATCTATCTGTTGATTTCTGGAAGTCTATGAATATTTGGCTTAAAAGATATCAGGATTCTGAAAAAGGGACTTTTTATCTGATTACAACAGAAGACATCTCTCCTACTTCTTTTCTAATAAACTTTTCTCATGAAAATAAAAAAAATATTGATCAAAAATTGATTGAAGAAATTGAGAGTAAATTAAATACTTCAAAAAACACTCTCATTAAAAATGTATTTGAGGATTTTAAAAAATTATCTATTATAGAAAAAATGGATTTATTATCCCGAGTTACTATTATAAATAGTAGCCAAAGAATTACTGAAATTCCCAATAGAATTAAAAAAACATATTTAACTGCGGCCCAAATAAATAGATTAGATGATATTTATGAAAGACTTGAAGGATGGTGGTATAACAAAGTTATAGAAGGTATGAATAACAACTGGAAAGATCTAATAACAAAGAAAAATGTCATATTAAAAATCAATCAAATTAATGAGGAATATTTTAACGACTCCCTCCCCTTGCTTTATAGTGATTTTGAAATGCAAGAAACTGATATCGAAAAATATCTTGAAGAAAACTATATTTTTATATCAAAAGTTAGGGATATTAATTTAAAAAAGAGACAAATTTCAAAATGCATAATCGACTTCTACAAAGCTACAAATGAAAGAAATGAGTGGATTAAAAAAACTTTGATTTCTGCTGAAGAAATTAATAGATTTGAAAAAACTTTAATTGATGAATGGGAGCGTTTTAAAGATAATATTTATGACGAAGATATTACAATTCCACATGAAGATCTAATTGAAATAGGAAAAAAAATATTTCACTGGTCACAAGAAAGTAACTTTAACATTAAAACTAAAGTTACAGAGAGATACATCAGTCGTGGGACTTTCCATATAATTGCAGATGATATTAAAGAAAGAATATATTGGCTACCTAAATAATTGAAAATACTGACATGAAAGAATTTATTAATAAATGGCAAAGTAGACCACCAGAAATACGTACATTACTAAACCCTGCTTTTTGTGGCCTATTGCTCTATACCTCAATGAAAGAGTATAAAAAACTTAATAAAAAAGATATTAGTATCACTTTACTCTTTCTTATTTTACCGTTGATATTAAACATAGGTCTTAGAGATATCATAGCCTCGAATAAGAATAAAAATCTTATCTTCATTGTCAACAGCAATAAGAATAAGTTCCATAATTTTGATTACATTTTCAATTACTATACAGAATATACATATGAAGCTATATACTTCCTTTACTTTAATCAACACATTAAAATAGTTGATAATAAACTTGTTATTACATCAAAAAACAATAAATTTAATGATGATTATTTTAATAAATATATTAAAGACATTTCCAATCTAATAAAAATTTTATCAAAAGTTAAATCTGAATCTACCATATATTCTACATTAGGGGTTTCCCATGAAAGTTAAACAAATCTTTCTTTTTAGTAATAAAGGAGAGTTACGTTCTGTATTATTTAATACAAATGGTGTAAATATTATTACTGGAGCTAAGTCTAGAGGAAAGTCTTCAATAATTCATATTATTGATTACTGCTCTGGTCGATCAGAATGCAAAATTGCATCTGGTGTAATTATAACTCATGCCTCTTGGGTTGGAGTTATATATGAATTTGAAAATGAACAAATTCTAGTAGCAAAACCAATACCTAAGAAAAATACTAGTTGCTCATTCGTTTACTTAGAACGCGGTACAAATCTTTCGCCACCAAAATTTAGTGATCTTGAAGCTAATAGTAATGATGAAACAGTTGAAATTTTATTTTCGAATTTAATGAATTATACTGATAAAAAAACAGATCTAGGCCTAAATAGTACTAAGAATGATTTCAAAGTTAGTTTTAAACATTCTAAATATTATCTCTTTCAACCGCACTATTTAATTGCAAATGCTGAGAGTATTTTTTACAGACAAGCAGAGTCTTCTTTTATTTCAAATAATATAAAAGAAACTTTACCAGTCATATTAACTGCAGAAGATTCCGAGAAAAACAATTATTTATCAGAACTTCGTGAAATTAAACGCCAAATAGTTTTGACAGAAAAAAGTGTAACTAGCATTGAAAGTGAAAATTTTCAAACAAATAACTCTATAAATTCATTTTACAATGAAGCCAAACTATTTGGCTTATCAGTAAATCGTAATGAAATAGATCTTTTTGATTTAGCGGAAATGCTTGATAAGTTAAGTTATGATCTTTCAAATGAATATGACTCCACATTACCCTATATAAATAATCTAAAAAGAAAATTACAAATACTAAGAAAAAATAGAAATATTTTATCTGAGGAGCTTGAAACATATAAAAATTTTGTTGCAGAAAAAAATATTTTTATAAAGAATAAAAAAATTGAGCTTGGCCGTCTTGCGGCAATCAACTATTTAAATAATTCTGAAAGTATAAATAATGAAATCATACAAATAAATGAGCTAATTAGTAATGAGTTTGCAATTCTAAGTGATAAAATTAGCAGATCTAGTATTGACTCTTCTAATAAAAAACTTTCTATTCTCGAGAAAGATATAAGAAATAAAATCGATGCTATCGATAATCAGATTATTCAACTAAATCAAGAGCTATCAAAATACAACTCAATTAATTTAAATTTCAACAACAATATCAATAACTTAAAAAATATTTATATGTTGGTTGGAAAAATCAGATTTTTTATTTCCAACTATAAAGGCGAAGATAATTTAGATTTCCTTAAAGATAAATTAATACATCTTTTAGCGAAACGTGATAGGTTAATTAATAAACTTGATGGCCTAGATACCAAAGAAGAAGTTTTAGATAATATTATTTTCCAAATTTCTTTAAAAATATCTGATTATCTTGATAAGTTAAATTATGAACATAGTGATGGGTTTACACGATTTGATTTAAAAAAATTAACCTTAATTTCATCTACTCATGATGATCAAATTCATATAATGAATCGTGTAGGTAGTAGTGCAAATCATTTATTTTTACATCTTGCAGCTCTCTTAGGTTTACATTTTTATTTTCATATAAATAAGTGTCCAGTTCCATCTTTTCTAATTTTAGATCAGCCTAGTCAAGTTTATTTTCCGGAATATTTATCATTTGAGAAAATTCGAGAGAACTATGAATTGTATAAAGATAATAATGATATTCAGGAAGTAACGGCTGTATTTAAATTTTTAATTGATTTTACAGAAACGCAAGTAAAAAATTTTCAAATTATAATATTAGAACACGCTTATATTGATGAACCATGGTTTACGGATCTTTTATTAGAAAAACAATGGGTTAATGATAGAGCATTAATTCCTGAATCATGGATACAATGAATATGAACCAATAGTTCATATTTAACTCGTGACAACAAAAAGCCCCTCTCTTTGAACTCATAGGGGCTTTCTATAACTAAGAGATAAGTAAGAAACAAAAAAATAATCCTTTGACTACATTCAACCTTTTCTCACTAACCCTCAAATATTTTTAGCTAAATCTTTTGCTAAACATTGTTCATGCCAAGTCGTTTGGAAATTTTCGACAGCTTTTGACTTAATGAGAGGGTCTTCAAATAGCTTTGAAGAATATGCAGATTTGATAAGCTCTTGATAAAGTTGTTTGGCTTGTTGCTCTTCAAGATGATCGGCGATGTCGTGTAACTCTTTAGCTGGCACTTCATGTTGTCTTGCATCCATCACACCACTTGCTGCTTTTTTTACAGTTTCGCAGTAATGAAGTTCCATTGCTTCCGATGCTGCATAACATTGAATTGAAATTGCGCTTATAAAGAGGAATATAAATCTCATAGTCTCACCTTAATTTGACGCGCAAGGTTAACAACTAATTTCCCAAAATTTAAGTTAAGAAAGGTTAATTTTTCTTTTCTCCGCTTTTACATTTGTAAAAGAATAGGACGGCGCGATTAATTTCATTTCACCTTTTGCACTTGAGTATTAAAAGCTCTCAGCACTGTTCCATCTGCCGCGACTGGCGCCATAAATGGGATTTGCTGACCTGTATTTTTATCAATTAACAAAGAATGGCGCTCACCACTTTCAAATAGGTTCTGCTCTCCCCATTGTCGCAAAGCCACAACCACTGGAAACAAACTCTGCCCTTTAGCTGTCAACACATATTCTTGATAAGCCGTACCATCCGAAGCGTCTTGCATTTCAAGAACACCTGCATCCACTAATTTTTTCAGTCGATCAGAAAGAATATTTCGCGCAACTCCCAAACTCCGCTGAAAGTCTCCAAAACGGCGCATACCATCAAAAGCATCACGCACAATAAGCAGTGACCACCGATCTCCTATGAGATTGACGCAGCGCGCAACAGGACAAGGTTCTTCTTTCAAAGATGTAGTGTTCGCCATTGAGTTTCCTTGGAAGTAATCAGGAATAAAATATCTAGTTGCATTTTAAAACTAGTCAATCTAACATTCAACTAGTTTCATTTTAAAACTAGATTAAATGGATTTAGGATTATGAAAGCCTCTCTTGCATCTTCAACTTCACCCACAGAAAACAATAGACCGCTTTCGAGCATGCCTCGTGGCGTCATATTGCTGTTTGCTATCGCAAGTGGTGCAAGCGTTGCAAATGTCTATTATGCACAGCCTTTGCTCGACATATTGGCTAGGAACTTTAGCATTAGTCATGCCGCCATCGGTGGTGTAGTTACAGCCACGCAAATTGGTTGTGCACTGGCCCTCGTGTTTCTGGTGCCGTTGGGCGATCTTGTAAATCGGCGTCGATTAATGGCTATACAGCTACTGGCTTTGGTATCTGCATTGCTAGTTGTTGCATTTGCTCATTCTGTTGTTGTTCTTTTGGCAGGAATGCTAGCAGTGGGTTTACTGGGTACAGCCATGACACAAGGGCTTATTGCTTATGCTGTGAGCGCTGCTCTCCCACATGAGCAAGGACATGTGGTCGGCACTGCACAAAGTGGTGTATTCATTGGTTTATTGCTTGCTCGAGTGTTTTCAGGAGGAATCAGTGATATAGCGGGTTGGCGTGGCGTTTACTTTTGTGCAGCCATCATCATGCTCATGATTGCGTTACCCCTCTGGAAACAACTTCCTCATTTAAAAGTTCAACCGGTTTCAATGCGCTATCCGCAGCTTCTGGCTTCTATGCTAAAACTACTCCATCAAGAAAAAGTGCTACAAGTGCGCGGTGTCTTAGCTTTACTCATGTTCGCGGCATTCAATATTTTTTGGAGCGCACTGGTATTGCCGTTGAGTGAGCCACCTTACAATTTTTCACATACGATTATTGGGTCTTTTGGTCTTGTTGGAGTCGTTGGTGCTCTGGCCGCTGCACGTGCTGGACAATGGGCCGACCGCGGATATGCCCAGCGTACAAGCTTGGCGGCACTCGTTATATTATTAATCGCATGGGCTCCACTTTCACTCATGGCGTACTCGCTCTGGGCACTGGTGATTGGCATAGTATTGTTAGACTTGGGCGGACAAGCTTTACATGTAACCAACCAGAGTATGATTTTTCGTACTCGCTCAGAAGCTCATAGCCGGCTTGTTGGGCTTTACATGCTATTTTATGCAATTGGTAGTGGACTGGGTGCTATCAGTACAACCGCTACTTACGCCTATGCTGGATGGCTTGGCGTGTGTGCTCTAGGTGCAGGAGTGAGTCTGTTGGCGCTATTATTTTGGTGGATGACACGTCATATTTTGCCCAAAAACACAGACGAAAAAGATAACAATATATGAATTAGTAAAATATAATAAGATGAAATCTTCTCTAACAACCTAAATGTTGATATGCAACGTTAGTCCATTACTATCAAAAATATATGGAAGTCCCTAAAGGAATAAAATTGGGTATTAATAATAAATTGATTTGCACAGTTCTGTTGGTACTCTTTACAGGATGTCAGCGACAAGAAGCGAACGAAAATACAAGCGCTGTAAAACTCCCTGTTTATCAGTTTAATGGCGTTTCTGCATCAGCACGCTTAAAAGGAATATTGCAGTTAAAACAAGAGTGTCTTTATGTGAACGATATACTCATTATCTTTCCAGAACATACGGCTCAGTGGGATTCTGAAAAAGAATCTTTGAGTTATAAAGGCAAGAATATCGCTCTAGGCAATGAATTAGATATTGTTGGAGGGGGCGGTGATTTTGAGCAAGACAACCTCCGCATTAAACATTTAAGCCCAATGTGTGATCATCAGAACATTTGGTTTGCTGGATAATCTACAGTGAAGGATTCGAGTTCAATATTGAAAAAAAGCCCCCATATGGGAGCTTTTTCAAAGTAGTTTAAGACCTGTTATTTACAGATTAAAACTTAACTTGGATTAATCTCTGACGTTAATCTTTGCAAATCATGACCCGAAGGCGCTTGGTAAACACGTAAACCAAATTCGGGAAGAATCGCAATTAAATGATCAAAAATATCGGACTGAATTGCTTCATAGGAAACCCATGCAGTTGTATTGCTAAATGCATAAATTTCTAACGGCAACCCTTGGCTAGTCGGCTGTAATTGGCGAACCATAATCGTTTGATTTTGAGCAATCCCCTTATGTTGGCGCAAATAAAATTCAACATAGGCTCTAAATGTACCGATATTGGTTAAACGGCGTTTGTTATAACGAGATTGATTGCTTAAATGTTTATTGAATTCTTCAATTTCAGAATTCTTTGCATCAAGATATTGATCTAATAATAAAAACTCTTTGAGCTTTTGTTGCTCTTCATCAGTCATAAAATGGACACTACTTTGATCGAGAAAAAGTGAACGTTTCATACGACGGCAACCTGAATTGCTCATGCCTCGCCAGTTTTTAAACGTATCGGTAACGAGCTTATTGGTGGGAATAGTGGTGTAGGTTTTATCAAAATTTTGAACAGTCACTGTATGTAGTGAAATATCGATCACATCACCATCCGCATTCAATGAGGGCATCTCAATCCAGTCACCAATACGAACCATGTCATAAGATGCAATTTGTACACTGGCAACCAAAGACAAAATCGTGTTTTGGAAAACCAGCATTAATACTGCTGCCATCGCACCAAAACCTGCAAGTAAAGTGAACACATCCTTTTTAAGGAATGTGCCCAAAATCATGAGGCCACAAACAACGAATAAAATTAATTTAACAAGTTGTAAGTAACCTTTAATCGGCTTGTTTCTAGATTTTGGATTACGTTGATAAATGAGGTTAAAGATATTTAACAGCTCGCTGACTGTAAGAGCGAGTGTAAGAAAAATAAATGCTTGCGCCCCCATTTCGACAAAAGTAATAAACTTCGGCGTTAGATGAGGAACTGTTGCAATACCATTCATAATCACAACAGCTGGAACAATATTTGCAAATTTCTTTATGACACTATGTTGGGCAAAAATAGATTGATTGGGTGATTTGAACTTTGTGACTAAGTGACGAACGCCCCGAACAATAATGCGTTTAGCAATAAAATTTGCTATTGCTGCAAATAAAATCAAAATCGTGAGTGAAACAAACATTTCTAGCCAAGGATAGTGGCTTAATTCAACCCGAATATCACGAAAAAAATTTAAAAAATCCAAACTCATACCCCTTAAAACTTTATTTTTTAGAATTTTAAGGGCTAAAGCATTTGATAATAAGACTTGTTTACATATGTAGTCATAAATACAACAACTAAGTTATATACCCAGCCCAAATTTAATTACGAATCTCATGATTTTTGACGCTTAACTATGATGTCTTAGCTACTTATGTTTTGGATCAGTTATATAACGTAGATCGAACGAACCGGTTCATTTAGAATAATGCGTTAAACGAATAATTCTGGTTTTAGTGAGTGAAATTTTCTGACTTTTTGACTTTTATTGGAGTGGTCTGGTTCAGCTTATTCTTTACCTATATTGCTTGGACCTTTTTTCTTAAAAGTCTGGTTCATAAATTTTTTATTTATAAGCGAGGAATCATTACCTCTGCCGAAGTTGTATATTTTCAAGACTCTCTCGTCAAGGTTCAATATCGCCCTTTATGTCACATAAAATTAAAATTCCAAGCTGAGCAAGGCCAAATCATGACTGAAAATCTAAAGGTGCTTGTTGCTAAACAAAATCACGATCAATATAAAGTCGGTAGCATAATAAAAATTAAATATGACCCACAAAATTTAAAGAATATTTCGATATTAGGAGAAGTGATGTTTTGAGTCATTAGAGGTTATTTAGAAAGTAAGATAAGCCCTGAGGTGCTCGCCCATTTAGCCGACTACTCGTTGTCACTCTAACCAGATTACTCCAAGTAATATTGCAACAATGCTTTATTAATTTCTTAATTAAAGACACATCTTCATGACATGAAATAGGCTCAAAGCCTCCTACTAAAAGATAGACTTCCGCACTAAAACTTAAATTTGCCCCATGAATATGTGCATGATCCATCTGATCTTTATAATGTGCCAAGTATTTCTGCCGTTTGGCTATCGATAGATGGCTCAAGTCATCTAGAGTCACGGTACCGCAAATTGCATCTGTGGGTTGATGCTGAATCTGATAGCGCAGCCATTCAGGACTAACAACCGTGTCTGCATCCGTACACGCAATCCATGTTACACCGCGCCCAATTAAATGACGAATACCTAAATCTCGTGCTTTTCCTACACATGCATAACCACACTCAATCCAATTGATTTGATGGCTTTGTGCAATGAGTCGCGACTGATCTGCGCAGTTATCAAGTACAACAATGACCTCTACGTCATAACCGCTAATATTATCTATGGCAACCTGAATAGATTGCAGGCAGGCTGATAGATATTGCTCTTCGTTATGTGCTGGAATGACGATACCTATTTTCATCTTAGTTTTTCCTGCTGTGCTAAAGAGGAAGTGTTCGCCGTCCAAACATCTATCATAAAATCTGGATCGTTTAAGCTTAGATAATGATGAAATGGAAAATGTTGCTGAAAAGCTTGATGGACCTGCTCTGCATCTAATTCAAAATCTTGAATTTCATGACGCCAATGGCAACATAGAATTTCACCGTCGTCATTTAAGCTATGCTTTAACTTTTCAATAAACTGATGCAATTCGTTTGCCGACAAGTAATAGGCCATCTCACTAATTAAAATCAAATCAAATTTTTGAACTGAATAATCCTCTGGTATTTTTCTGTTTTCAACAACGACATGCTTAAACTCTTGTAGGCGCTCGGAAGCCAATTGAACAGCACACTCAGAGACATCTATACACACTAACTCCTCAGCTCTTTGCGCCAAATGAAAACTTAAATGTCCATTTGAACAACCCACTTCTAACACTTTTGGGTAACGAGGTCTTGTGAGCAGTGCGAGACAAATTTGTCTTTTACGGGCTTCATACCAATGTGAGTCATAGCCCCATGGATCAGTGTTATGACGA
>Ga0213825_1003084_pt1 | contig 10199 bp, 9 predicted proteins | sample MC6MC0900MG_FD_179896 | JGI IMG/M metagenome (GOLD analysis project Ga0213825, IMG submission 179896) | Enriched soil aggregate microbial communities from Iowa State University, Ames, United States - MC6-MC0900-MG | ecosystem: Environmental > Terrestrial > Soil > Unclassified | place: USA: Iowa... | reverse complement strand
TCGCACGCTGTTCAATTAGGACTTTCCTAGCTGCTGCAATTGCATCCAATGAAGCTTTTTTGCCTAGAAAAGATAACCTCTCGAACATTCTTTCTGTATTGGCTATACGATCGAATTGAGCAACAAGAATTGCACTTTTCTCCTCCTCCAACGATTTTTTAAGAATCTTCCTTTGCTCATCAGTAGCATTTTCTCCTAATGATGTCATGTACTCTTGATGTTTCTTTTCGATCTCGATGATCTGATCATTAAAGGATTTGGACGCCTGGATCGCGGAGATATACTTTGAATTTTCCATATCCCTTTCCTCTTTATCAAAAGATGCGATCAACTCTCTTAAAACCTTTGCTCTTTCCTCTTGTGCCTGAGTTAGCTTTACATTAGATCCTTCGAAACCTTCTTTACTAGCTGTAGTTTGAAGAGCAATGATATCCATATACTCTTTTCTTAATCGTTCCTTGTATCCTTTAAATGCTTTTAATTCACTTGCATATCGTTTATCAGCTTCTTCTTTGGAAGTTTGTGTAGCAAAAGCATTATATTCATCAAGTAGCTGTTTTTGCTTACTTAAAGACTCAACTAAAATTTTGGTACCAGACTTAGTCTCAGCTTCGTTTACTTCAAATTTTTCACTTGCCAGTAATCCACTAGTGTCAACTTTTTGCCCCTTATTTTTAGGATCAGAATAGAATTTTCTAACTTCTTCTTTTATTTTAGCGTACTTATCTTTCACTGATTCAACCTCTGATTCGTCTCTTGAAAGTTGGTTCCTTGAAGCCGTTTCGTTTATCTTATCAATTTCAAGTTGTAGAGAACGTTGACGCTCTGTCGCTTTCCTTGCATTTTCAACTATTCTTTCAGCTTTTCTAGTTGCAGCTGCTTCGGCCCTTTCTCTTTTAAGCCTTTCCTTCTCAGATTCTTCTTCAAGACCTGCAATGCCGACTTTGGGTTTACCTGAAAAATCATATCCTTTCTTACTTCGGATTTGCTCCATCCTAGACAGGTGAAGTCGCGCTATTGATTCTTGCTTTTTATATTCATTGACAGTATCTTCATTTTCACTTAATCTACCAGATAGCACAGCTGCTTCATATTCTAAAGAAGCTTTTGCCATTTTATCAGAATATTCTTTAGCCAGCTTATAAGATTTTTCAAAATCTTGTCTAGTCATATTGGAAAACTCAGTTCTTATCCAGGCGTTTGATCCATCACCTATTTTGCTTATTTCCTTATTATACTTCTTTACATCATCAAATACCTTTTTTAAACCTAAAGCGTCATTAATTTCACCGCCTCTACCCCAATTGGTAGGATTAATTCTTGTGAAAAACTCGCCCCAAGAACTTGAGGTTACTACATTCGTAATGCCTTCAAGAATTTCAGCAAAGAAACCTACTACTGCAACAGAAGCTACCCCAATAGCTCCCGATCCATTTTCGATTGAAAGCACCATATTGTCCCAAGCAATTCCAATACGAGCAGATTGATTGACGATCTTACCAGAAGCAGTTTCAAATTCAGCATCCATTGCTCCAGTTGCGTCCTTAACATTTGTAAGTGCATCTGTTAGGATGTCGAAACCATTAGAGGCAAGAGATCCTAGCACAGCCTGATCTCTAATAGCTGTTATACCAACGGCTTCCAAAGACTTGTTAAAATCAGCTGCTGACTTACCGGTACGATTCAAACCGCCGATAAAATCGATTAGAACCCCACTGGCATCTTCTCTGAATCTTTTGCCCAATTCAGATTGCGTACCACCGACTAGCTTCAAGACCGTTCCCAATCCTTTGCCCGATCTGATAACTTTCTCAAGCGTTCCTAATGTTCGGCCCATTGTGGAACCAACTAGCTCAGCCTCTACACCTACTGATTTGGTTGCGGTAGCAAAAGCCAATACTTCTTGCCTTCCAACTTTATAAACTCCCGTTGATTGAGCTATTTTCGTAGCATTGCTAAGAATTTCATTTTCAGTAGCAGCGAAATTATTTCCAAGGTTTACAATCTCATCACCGAAAGCTTTTATATTTTGAACACCACCATCGGTCAGAGTTAACAGACGAGCTATTTCAGATCCTCCTTCTTCTCCTTTGATGTCAGATGCAGTTTCCAGCTTAGCAAGAGCTTCAGTAAATGCAAGTATGTTTTGAGAGCCTTTAACACCCAGCTGTCCTGCTACAGTAGCGTATTCGAGTAGTTTATCAGTTGATACGGTTTTTAATGCTCTTGAGAGACCAACGATATCATCTGCTAAATCCTGCAATGCTTTCCCCTCTAATCCAGTAGTCTTACCAACATTCAGTAAACCATTATTAAAATCAATAACAGTTTGTTTATTGCCTTTAAACAGCATGAATAAAGCGCCCAATGCTGTAATAAAAAGTCCAATTGGAGAAAGAACAAAACCTAATATTCCTTTCCCAATAGAGAGAAATGCAGCACCAACTTCTTTAATTGCACCTGGCTTAGTTGCTAAATCATCAAGTGAAGTTCCAAATACCTGCAAATGTTGATTTATGTTTGCTATCTGAGGACTGATAAGCTCCAGCGCTTCTCCATAGTTACCTACGTTTCGATAATGAATACCTAGAGTAGCATCAATCTTTTTAATTCCTCGATCTAATAATTGAGTTTGAGCAACTAAACCTTCTGACTTCTTGCGCAAAGCCTCGTAACCAGCAGTATTTTTATGACCTTGACGCTCCATTCGGAACATTTCAGCTAGAACTTCTTTCGCTTCTTTTCTAACTGCACCTAAAGCTTTATTCAGTTTAAAATATTCACTGCTTTCTTGCTCTAATAGCTTTTTTCTTCTCTCAAGATCCTTTTGCCTTTTAGCCTCTTCTCGATCTGCATCTTTACGAGCTTTTTCAGAATCGCGAAGAGCTTTCTCTGCTCTACGCTCTTCATCATTTGCTTTCCGACGTGCCTCTGCAGCTTCTTTTAATGATTTATTATATTCTTGTAGGCTTAATTGCCCTTTTTTATATTCTATACTTAATTCCTTTTCCTCTTGAATAAGGGATTCGGTGACTGACTTTTTATCGGCTAAAATTCCTTTGTGCTCCTGCTCAACTTGTTTTAGAAAATTTAATTCACTTATTTCTTTGGATCGTTCGTCTCTTAGCTTTTTAATAGCAGCAATATCCGCAAGCTTAGCATCTCGAATAGCTGAATTATTCGCGGTACGATTTAGAACCTCAGCTTCCTTTGCTGCAGCAATAGCATCTTTACCAACTTGCTTAATTGCTTCCGACACGGCATTAGTCACCCCTTTACTAAGAGTGGACCTGAAATTATTGCTAATATCAGCCTGCATCTTAGCAAGATTTGCAAGCTTTTTTCTTAGCTCCGAATCATCACCAACGAATTTAAATTTTACCTCTGCCATGTAGGCTCAAAGGTACTTTAAGGCAATTTTTAATTGAATTATTACATTCTGTAATACACCACTTTACAAAATATTAAGTAATCTATTTGGATAACTTAATATTTCTTTATATAATTGCATTACAATAGTTCATTGACATAGATTATTTAGCGACCGTTTCCTTCGGGTGAGTAAATCAAAATACAATAAGGGTTCACAAATGCTTGAACAAGGGTGCTCATAACGTCCTATTAGCCTGCGGCGGTCGCTTCTTTAAAGAAACAATAAAAACATCTTCTATCCGTCGGGTACGGATGAGTGAATCATAACGCAAGAAGGAATCGTAAAATCTCGATTATGGTGGTTTTCGGAATTTTTTCCACCTAATGACCCAGAGGAAGATGTTTTTAAAGATATAGCAAGGTGGCGGAATTGAGACGCTAAGGTGTAAGAGCAAGCAATTTTTATCGAAACAAATAACCGATCATTTGAAAGCGCGGAAGTAGGTAAAATAGTGAACGAAAGCAACGGGTGGCCCATAAATGAATCCGAGTAATTTGCACGCTCATGCAGGTATCAAATCCTGCCCTTGCTTAAAGTAGTAGTGATAACCACTTAGCCTATTCTCATAGGGGTGCAGATTATTAATGAACGTATAACAGCTATTACTATAAATTTGAACAGATGGCGGAATGAGTTGTCGGTTTTCGATAGCCTTGGTAGACGCTATTAAGCAGTAGGATGATTCTATAAGCTGAGGGTTGTAGGAAATGACAACTGGGGAAGTCAGGCGAAAAAGAGACCTGAATACAAACAAAAACTAGCAACAGCGTTTTGGTTCGAATCCAAAAGATAAAAATGGTCAAATTAGAAGCACAACATCTATGCAGGTTCGAATCCTGCTCTGTTCACAAAGGTCCAGTTATCATTTTAGAATGACCTTAAACTAAAGTAAAAATGGCGTGCAAATGGTTTGATATTGTAAAACACGTAAAAAATTGGTCAGTATCCCCTTCTTTATGTGTATGCAGACTTTCCTTTGGGTAAAAGTGAAAGCAGGCGGGGAAGTCGTCTAGGGGTTAGGACGCAAGACTAGTGGGAAAGCGAAAGTTACTACCATCTTGAAACGGTGGTTCGATTCCATCCTTCTCCACTTTATTAACTAATGTTCTTTAAAATCATGAAAAAAGTAGGTTTATTATTAGCACTCGGTGCAATGCTATTCTCAGTAACATCTTGCTATGACTTCAATCGGAATCAAAATTTAAAAGATGCCGAAAACAATGGTAAGATGGTCCTAGCAGAAGCTGAGAATTCAAAGAAAGCAGCAATTGAAACTGCGAAAGCTGAAAACGAATCAGCAACCTTACAAGCTCAAGCAAAGATTACCATTGCAAAAGCAGAAGCTCAGGCTGAGATCGAACGAGCAAAAGGAGTTGCGGAGGCCAATAAAATTATTGGTGAAAGCTTAAAAGGGAATAGCGAGTACTTGCGATATCTTCAAATTGATGCCATTAGAGGTTCAAAAGGTGAAAAGATATACATCCCGACTGAGGCAGGTCTCCCAATAATTGAGCGAAGGTAATGAGGGCAACGATTGCATTTATAATTTTTATCGTGATTGTTGTTCCAATTGGAATAGTGATCTACAAAGAGCTTATCAAATATTTAAAGGGTAAGTAAGGCAAAACTTGAGTGTAGCCAAGCGGTAAGGCATCGGTCTCCAAAACCGCCATACAAAGGTTCGATTCCTTCCACTCATGCAAACTAAGGGTGCTAATTGACTTGTGAGAATAGGTTAGCGTCAGGTGGATAAACTCAATGACAGCTCGGAAAGACGAGCAAAATGAGGGCGTGGCGAAATTGGTAGACGCTTACTGAAATTACAAGATTAAGTCGATCTGACTGGTACTAGTAAAACAGAGCAGGTATTTGGCACGAGTAGGTTCTTTTTTCGGTAAATCATGCGCATGAATACAGGTTCAAATCCTGTTGCCCTCACTTCATAATTTTAGGTTTATAATTGGTTTAGCCGTGGGGACTCTCCCCGTTTTCCCACGGCTTATTTATTTACCTGGATTATAACGAAACTTTAAAACATGATTATGAAACCACAAGATTTAAGAATAGGGAATTTAGTTATACTTAGCGTTGCGAATGTTAATCATTATGGTCAGATCCATTCACTTACACCAAGTCGCCTTTTAATAGGTGACGGCATAAAATGTGATTACATGGATTTAGAGCCTATAATTATAAATGAAGAACTATTAATGAAGTTAGGAGCTACAAAGTTCCCAGATGGTCAATCTCTTTTATTAAATAATAGATTAATTGGATATAGACAATGCAGTAATGTATTTTATGATAAATCCACGGGTATAAATATCCAATTCGTACACCAACTTCAAAATCTATATTACGAACTTACAGGAGAAGAACTGGATGTGAGTTTTTGGGAATAATACAGCGTTATTTTTCGAGTAAGTAATTGTTTAGATAAAGAAGTCTAATTATATATTTTTTAATATTAAAATTAATTATATTAGAAAAAATATAAAATACGATGACCTTTTCTTATTATCAAATTATTATAGTTTTTACAATAATACTATCTATAGGTATATATAATGTATTAAAACAATATTTCACACTGTCTAAGAAAATAAAATTTACCGAGAAATACCTTGATAAATTTGTTCAGTTGTGTAATAGTTATGATGAGAATATATATAATAGAAACCAAAGCCCAATATATGACCGTGAGTTATATATTTGGTTAACACTACATGTTAATAAAATAACTTGGATAATGGGGAAAATGGGTGAAACTCATTATTTTAATAGAGGATTACAAGTTTCAAATTATTCATTATTATTAAATACCCTTCCTAAATTTAGAGATCGAACATTAGATCAGTTCGATATAAATTCTTCCCAAGACTGTCTTTTACGATTTATAGGCGTAAAAATTGAGCAAATGGATTATGCATCAAAAGATATATGGAATCCATTAATTTGGTTTAGAGAGGGAATGAGGGAAATTGTTTCATCTCCATTTACGTTGTTACATTTTTTTGGATTAATAAAGTCGCCAGCGATGATATCAATAAAAAATAGTGGATTGATAAAAATTATCTCAGCTATATTTTCAGTGATTGCTGCTGTAAGTGGAATTGTTACCATTATAACTGGGTATGCACCATCACTTAAATTTCTTAAAGATTTCTTCTAACGAATTATATTTTGAATATTAAGCGTTATTTTTCTTAAGTTTGTGTTAACATACACACATTATGAAAAGAATATTACCAGTTTTATTTGTTGCATCATTAGCATTGTCCGGTTGCAGTAAAAGCTCATCGGATGATCCGATTAAGCAGATAGAAGAAACTAAAACGCCTGAACAGATATTGCTCGCGAAACTTGAAAAGGCATTACCTGAAATGAAGGATTATCCAATAATAGGGTTTAACAGGTTACCGAACGAAGGAAATTACATGATTGGCGGTATTAACAATGACAGATATTTGTTCTCTCTAGTATCTCCAGAGAATAAAGTTGTTGCAAAATTATCAAAACAGTTAGAAGTAGGAGCGAAAGGGAAATATAAAAAGTTAATCGTATCTACAGTAAAGGGATTTGATGACTTATTTTACTTTTCACTAATTAGTGATTCTGACATTGTTAATTCTGGTCATTTAATCATTATCAATGTTGTTGACGGAACAGTATACCCGATTAGGGATAATGATGCCGACATGGAAAAACTTGTGAGACTAAGTAAATCTTACGAAGTAATTTCTTTTATATCTGGGAGTAAACTTAGATTGTATTCACACAAAGGAGAATTGTTAAATACAATATCAAGTTATACAAGTGTAGTTGAAGGTGAAAATTATGTTATTATAAATAAAGACCAGGTAATTAAAGCTTCAGTAGGAGGTGATTCTAAAATATATCTTAGCAACCTTAATATTCATACTCCATTTGGTCAAACAACAACAAATTGGACTAAGTCGTTTTCGATTTTGAATTGGACACCAAAAACTGGAGAAACACAAAATGTAGAATTAAAAATTTCTGATGATAAAGAAAACGCTATTATATCATATTCCGCAAAGGGTAAAAAATATGATGCGAAGGGTGATCTTCAAGATTATACAGAAACTGGCACTTTCAATGTAAGAAAGACCACAGGTGAATTAGTTAAATGATAAAGGAAGGGTCCATAAAGAAAGTGGCAACCAGAAGATAAATGAAGTTACAAATGAACTAATCCAAAAGCTATATCTGGATTTAAAGCAGGATAGCAGTAATGATTGGTAATAAAAAAGCCTTACAAATTATTGTAAGGCTTTTTTTTAATCCAAAGTATCTGCCAAGCTATCAACTTTACTTAATTCTTTATCAAAGTAAAAGACTTTGGAGTTTAAAATCTTCGCACCAAATCCATTTTTAGCCCTGAATTTATGTCTCATCATAAAACCTGTAAATTCGGGAACAAAAGACTTTTTTAAACTATCTCTGATAGTATTATAGTCTTCATAATTTCTAAATTTATCGTCATACTTTTCTTTATTTTCTAAATACTCTTTACTATAGGCGTAAAAAGTTTTAAGTGTATCCAGCTTATCAAATTCAACAGGTTCATAGCTCTCGGGATCATTCGCTGATGCTTTAATGTAATCATTAATTAAGCCCTTGGCTATATCTTCATTGGATTTCTGACAACCTACTAAAGCACAAGAAGCGATAAGTATGTAAATTATTTTCATAAGAAATTCGGTTTAAAATATATTCAAGATACAATAAAGAAACTAGATTTAAAAAATCAAGATACTTTTAATGATATCCATCGTTTTCATAGTCAACATTTCTGATGGCTGTCTACGTATCAGTCTCCAACCTTGTTCAACAAGTAAATTATTCTTTTCCATATCTCGAGCGATTCCGGTACCAGAGGAATGACCGCTATTTCCTTTCATCCAAATGCCACCCTCCTGCTCGATCGCGATCTTATACTCAGGAATAGCATAATCAATTCGAAACAGACGATCAGTAGAAAAATAAAACTCGGGCCAGACCTCGATTCCTAGCTCCTGCTCTACAAGCTGGATAAATGGATCCTTATATTTGTCTTTGTTTTTGATATTACGGCTATCATCAATCCACCCTGTTTTAATCCTTTTGGAACGTTTCTTTCGTTTTGCTGGCATTGATAAGGCTTGTTCTGAATTTGGAGGATACAGCACGCCTTTGACCTCTACGTAACCGCGTGACCTAACGTCTTTGATTAATGCTGTACCCCAACCTTTCATTTTTAAACACCTTTACCTTCTTGTAGTCTCTTACCAACATCAAAGAAGGACATTGATCCACTTACACTTTTATTATTAGATGAGCTTCCACCTTCTGAAGATGATTCTGTTGATACTTCTGGAATGACTGCATTATACATAATCAGATTGCGCCATGAGACTTTCCACTTTACATCGTGCTCACTCCATCGGTAGTATTTACATATACTTGCTACGAATCCCCACGGACTTCGGGCTCCAGGCTGAGGTTTAGATCCTGAACTTTTCTGAGTGATGCCGTAATGCCGAAAAAAGTCTCTACATCTAACCTCCGGTAGATGTCAAATGAAAGGCTTTCTAATTCTTTAATTGAAAATTGATTATTTAAAGCAAGGTAAAGCCATCGAGGTGGCACAGATGATCTATTATGAATTCCAATAGCTATAAAGCTGATTAAAATAGGAATGTTGGCTCGAATGATCTTATATAAACCTAGATCCTCTGTGTCTTGTTCATCCTTAGTTGTTTTCAAATCAATCAAAGTTCCAAGTAACCGGTAGACGGTACCAGGAAAAGGATCTGCTAAATAAATCTTCTTGAATCTTGGAAGTATAAAGAGGAAAGACAGTAGTTTATGCCATTTCTTAACATAATCGATCTTAACCTTTTTAACGAATTGTTTACGATCGGTGATGGTATCAACAATTTCTTGGCCAACTGGATTAGCCGATTCTGTATTTTCTGTGATCATGTGGTTAGGGTAAAAAAGCCCTACTTACCGCCTAACCTCGGCTTTCAGGCTCGTTTAAGATTGTTATTATCCTTCTGGAAGGGTTACATCAACATATTTGAATCCAAACGCTGGGACTGCAGCACCTGTTGCGTCTGAAGGAGTTGTTGCGTCACCGCTTAAACTCAAAGCAACAAAGCCTGATTTCGTAAAGTTATTTACAATACCTGTTGAGATTGCTGCAACTGGAATTTCCAAAACGAATTTCTTTCCTTCAAATGGTTTTGAAGTGAAACGAATAGCCAAATAATGAATTTCATCATTGATCGGTGCTTTGAACTCAGTTGCTGCGGTTGTAACTTCACCTTTAAACAATAAGTTCGCGTTGTCAATGGACATATCCAAAGAGTTTGCTGCAAATGTTGGTGGATCTGTTTCGCCAGGTAATACCCAACGAACACCGGATTTATCTTCTACTCGGAAACGAACTTTTTCTAAAGGTGGAATGGTCATGTTAACCGAGTCCATCTCGATATCAACAATCTTTTTCCAGCCTGTGGTTGGCATGGCCCCATTCAATCCGATTGGAGCTAACTCAATACTTTCAACACCTGTTACAGCTGCCATAATATTTTATGATTTGTGGCCTGCACTGCCATGTTAATACTTTTATTAATTTTTGTCCCTACGTAAGTAGGTATATTTTACTTTGAAGTTGAAATACCAGTTCTTTCCATCGGGAATTACCTCACCACCACTATCAAGTTGAAGGATAAAATCAAAACCTCTGTAATCGTCA
>Ga0213825_1003075_pt1 | contig 10215 bp, 7 predicted proteins | sample MC6MC0900MG_FD_179896 | JGI IMG/M metagenome (GOLD analysis project Ga0213825, IMG submission 179896) | Enriched soil aggregate microbial communities from Iowa State University, Ames, United States - MC6-MC0900-MG | ecosystem: Environmental > Terrestrial > Soil > Unclassified | place: USA: Iowa... | reverse complement strand
TGCTGTTGCTACAGATGAACCAATTATTGTAGCAACATCACAAACACATAGTTCATCTTCTACTGTTAAGGCATACGCTATTTTGAGTCTTGTTTCATCAGATAATGCCTTTAAAAATTTGGCGACACCTGATAAGTCTGGCATTTGCTGCTGTACTCTCGTGACTGCTTGCTCATTGACATGCGTCACATCACATACTTCTTTCGTCAATTCCTCACCTCATTCAAATATTCGTTTGATTGTTCTCAATATAACATAATATTCCATCATATTCAAACAGACATTTGAATGTTTAGGATAACCATCACGAATTACAATAAATTGTTTGAGTGCCTGGCACTTATCTTGCTCCTAAATTGCAAAAATCCACTGCACTTTCCGCGGGCACACCGTAAGCCGCAGGAGTCTACGTGGATTTTTGCTTGGTTAGTCAAAACATTTATTAGCAAAATTGTTTGAGTGCCTGGCACTCAAAATAAAAATCAGCGCATAAAACATGCGCTGATTTTTATTTTATTGTGCTTGTAATATTACTGTATTACCTTTAATGGCTTCTTTTTGAACAAAGGTTTCATGATAATTACCGTTTGCCCAGTCCATTACTTGATCTTGATACCAGTCTGATTTGACATGACCACTTTGGCCAGGTCCAACAATATGATAGGCTGAACTTAAATCACCTACATCCGCAACAAAACGCCATGATGCTCCGTGATTAACGTTACCTGCCAAATCATTATCGGCAGCCTGCACCGTCACCTTGGAGCCACCAATCGGCACTTTCTTCGCATTAAAATATGCCGCAAGTATCGGTGAAGCACTACCTAATGAATGATCAAACGTGAGTTGATGGAAGTCACCCCATTGCCACTTCGATACCGTTTTCCCGAACTGGTCTTCAATTTGTGCCACAGTGCGCTCAAATGCTTTATAGACGGCGGCATCTACGCCGCCTTGCTCATCCATCCAAATACTTGTCTCGCCAGCATATGCCTTACGCAAAAGCTGATCCGTAATATTATACTTACCGTACATCATGTTATACATATCTTCTGGCATTTGCTCTTTAAACAACACTTCTTGTAATTGCAACATTAACGTATGGAATACTAGTGGGGCCCCTAACTCTTTAGCATCAACCATATTCCAATCCTCTAACAATGCAATAACGTCTGAATACTTTTTATCTTTATCCAACGATTTGATAGACGTTAATAAATCCGGCAAAAACTCACGCGCATATAAATTATGCTGATCCATCTGTAGATTCATCATATCTTCAACCGTTAGCGAATCATTTGCTTCTAGCACTTCCTTAATTCGTTCAAAGCGGTAAGGTTGCGCCCAAAAATCCGTAATATGATATGGATATTCTTCGCCAATGACTTCATTATTAGCTGTTGCAATAAAGCCTTCTTCCGGATTAATAACAGTCGGTAACTCATTCCAAGGAATAAAACCTTCCCAGCCATAGTCACTTGAATCACCAGGTACCGGCAATTGCCCATCCCCTTGCTTGCGCAACGGAATTTGTCCGTTCGCTTTATACGCTATCGTGCCATCTTTAGATGCAAAGACAAAGTTTTGCGCCGGTGCTTTAAAATCTTCTAAAGCCTGTTCAAAGTCATCCCAAGATTTTGATTTATTAAAACCAAGCACTGCTCGTAATTCAGTAGTTGGTTGCAGTGCCGTCCACTGCATTGAAAACTCAGCAGAGGGCTCCGTTTCTTTAAATACTAAATCGGTCATAATTGGACCGTGCCTTGTGACGGTAACTTCAAAATCTACCGTTTCGCCATCCTTTACCTTTATCGGTTCTTTGCGCACCTCTGCTTGTTCCCACTCACCGTCATAACGGAATTGTGTTGGATTATCTGGATTTGGTATTTCAATATATAAATCTTGTACATCGGGACCTACATTCGTTACACCCCATGCAATTTTATCATTATGACCTAAAATAATGCCTGGAATTCCTGCAAATATAACACCACTTACATTTTGCTCTGGTGATTGTAAATGCATTTGATACCAAATGGAAGGTGTGCTTAACCCTAAGTGCGGATCATCCGCTAAAATTGGCTTGCCTGACTTTGTTTTGTCGCCAGATACTACCCAGTTATTACTGCCATTAAATTCGTTGGGTAATAATTCTGTATTAAATTGCCCTGCAACAGACACAGGATTATTTTTATTTGCTTCGATAATCGATGAAGCATTTTCAGGATATGTAATAAACAATTCCTTTGCCTTGTCTTCATCGAAGTTTTGTAAAGCCCAATGACGGAAAGCAAGTGTATTCCAGTTACCACCTAAATCGTATGCCATATATTTGCCGATTGTTAAAGAGTCTATAACCGTCCATTGTTCTGGCTCGTAACCTAGTAAAGCAAATTCATAGCTTAATGTATTCGTACTCTTCGCTTGCTCAATAAAAGCATTTACTCCCTCTGCAAACCATTCAAGTACTTGCTTGCTATCAGCATCATACGCTGCTAATGATTTTTCAGCGGCATTACGGAGACTAAAAGTACGGAAGTGCTTATCTGTATTGATGGTCGCCTCCCCAATGATTTCAGACAAACGACCACTCGCCTGCCTCCGAGCTAAATCCATTTGAAACAGTCGATCTTGCGCCTGCACAAAACCTTGTGCACGATATAAATCCGCATCTGTCTTAGCAAATATATGTGGAACCCCTTTGTCATCCCTTGTGACTGTTACATCTTTGTCAAGAATACTAACAGCAAGCTCCCCATCAATAATTGGCTTTGATTTATTCATAAACCATGTAAAAACAATAATAGCTGTTATGGCTATGACAGCTAGCACCCCAGCGCATGCCAATAACCACTTTTTCCATTTAAACTTTCTCAACTGACAACCCCCTCTATAAGAATATATTCTTGATTTATCTCCCCAAATCCTTTTTCAGTGCCTTTTTCGGTGCCTGACACTCACACAATTCTGAATTTTGACAGTGATGCCTTTATAAAAACAAAAGAAAAATCCACATAGTCTTCTGCTGAAAATGCTCAAAGCAAGACGCTGAACCTTCGCATGATAGGGATTACGGCTTACTTTGTGCCTACAGAAAACGTAGTGGATTTTTCAAATTGTGTAAGTGCCAGGCACTCACACAATTCTCACACAATTTATATATTTAGTTGTAATTCTATCGGACAGTGATCACTACCCATTATATGCGGATGAATAGTAGCCACCTCAATTTGTTCCTTTAATCGCTCAGACACAATGAAATAATCAATGCGCCATCCGATATTTCGTTCACGCACTTTATTCATATACGACCACCATGTAAAATGATCAGTCTTATCCGGATGCTTGTAGCGGAATGAATCTACAAAGCCACTCGCTAATAAATCCGTCATTTTAGCACGTTCTTCATATGTAAAACCAGAATTACCAATATTCGATTTGGCATTTTTTAAATCGATTTCAGCATGGGCCACGTTTAAATCTCCACAATAAATAACTGGTTTTTTGGCGTCTAGCTCTTTTAAATACAACGCCAATCGATCCTCCCACTCTAATCGCAAAGGTAATCTCGCTAAATCACGTTGCGCATTCGGTGTATAAACATTTACTACGTAAAAGTTATCGTATTCTAATGTAATAATTCGACCTTCGTCTTGCGACTCATCTTCACCAACACCATAGTGTACGGAAAGTGGGGTATGCTTTGTAAAAATGGCTGTTCCTGAATACCCCTTCTTCAGCGCATAATTCCAATATTGCTCATAGCCATCTAATGCAAGCTCAATCTGCCCTGCTTGGCATTTTGTTTCCTGAACACAGAAAAAATCCGCATCCACACTATGAAAAAAATCTAAAAAACCTTTCCCTACACACGCTCGTATACCATTGACATTCCATGATATAAACTTCATTTGCTCACACTCCTCAAAAAAACGCCCTTCGCCAATAGCGAAGAGCGGCATTGTTTTTATAGGTCGTCACCGACAATTTTCACTTCTGTTTCCAAATCGATATCAAACTTTTCTTTTACTACTCGTTGTACCATTTGGATTGTTGCAATATAGTCAGTAGCCGTTGCATTTCCTTTATTGACAATAAAGCCTGCATGCTTTGTCGAAACTTCTGCACCACCGACTCCTTTACCTTGTAGACCGCTATCTTGAATAAGCTTGCCTGCAAAGTGTCCTGGCGGGCGCTTAAAAACACTACCTGCCGAAGGATACTCTAATGGTTGCTTCGATTCACGTTGAAACGTTAAATCAGCAATTTTTGCATCGATTTCTTCCTGCACACCTTTAGCTAATTGGAATTCAGAAGACAGTACATAGTAACCTTTCTTCGCAATGCTACTTTGACGATAACCTAATTCAAGCTCTTCTTTTGTTAAAATTAAAATATTTCCTTCTTTCGTTAACACTTTAGAAGAAATAATAATATCTTTTATTTCACCACCATAAGCTCCCGCATTCATCGCCATCGCTCCACCAACGGAGCCCGGGATACCACACGCAAACTCAAAACCAGTTAAAGATGCTGCAGCGGCTAGTTTTGATACGTCTTTAATTAGTGCACCGCTTTGTGCGTAGACATGATCACCGTTAATATGAATTTCATCTAAATGTGCAAATGTTACCACAATCCCGCGCATGCCTCCATCGCGGACAACCATGTTAGAGCCATTTCCTAACATTAGTAATGGAATATTATTTAAATGTGTATAGCGAATAACTGCAATTGCCTCTTCCTCTGTTTCAGGGAGAACAAACACATCTGCTTTACCACCTAATTTTGTCATTGTATATTGTTGTAATGATTCATCTAGCTTAATATTGGCCGGATTTATATGTTGTGCTAAATCCGAAGCCCATTGTTCTTTTGTCATGAGAGCTAATTCCTTTCTAACGTCCTTCTTACTCTACACTAGTATGGATTTAGAACCTCGATTTGACAAGTAAAATGAAGGGTATTTTTCGAGCATTAGCGGGCAGTATATTGTCCCTTTATAGTTATAGCGTGCATTTTGCGCAACATTTAGGGCTTAATAACTGCCCGATATGTTCAACATATCATCTATGCAAGATAGTGCTTTCACTTGATAGTTTTCATATAAAAGCGCATTAACAATTACAACCAGTTAGTTGCCCATGACTCAATATTGCGAATAGCGCCTTCTAATGCTCGACCTTTATCGGTTAAAGAATATTCTACTCGTACGGGCACCTCTGAATATACTTTTCGTTCAACAAGCCCTTCTTTTTCAAGCTCCTTTAAACGTTCAGATAATAAACGACCACTTACTGGCAATGCTGATTCAATCTCATTAAAGCGCTGTGATCCGTCTAATAGTTGATATAAAATTAGCCCAGTCCAGCGTTTTCCAATCAAATCCATTGCCTTAGCTAAACGAGGACATAAAGTTGTCTCATTCATATTTTTCACCTCTTATGTATCTATTGTAACGACTTATTAAGAAAAAGTAAATTTAAAGTAACTTATTTACTTGACGTAATGTGTTTACTATTCTATATTTAATTACAAAAAGTAACTTAATAGTTGGAGGATTCATTCATTATGACATTTAAAATTGATACTACATTACAGCTTGAACATTTACATTTACTCGTACAGTCATTAGAGACAATGACTGATTTTTATAAAAAACTTGGTCTTCAAATACTCAGCCAAACTACGAGCGAAGTGACATTTTCGATTCCGGGCAATACAAACCCTATTTTAAAATTATCAACTGATGATGGGGTGACGATTCGTCCAGCTCGGACGACTGGTCTATTCCATTTTGCGATTTTAGTTCCTTCAAGGGAAGATTTAGCTTATGTGATTGGCAATTTATTGAATACAGGTGTACCTATAACAGGGGCCGGGGATCATATTTATTCAGAAGCCTTTTACTTAAATGATCCTGAAGGTAACGGTATCGAAATCTACCATGATCGCCCTCGTACTGAATGGATTAGCGATGGTCATGGTGGACTTGTCACTACGACAGAAGCGGTGGATATAGAAGGTGTCATGGCATTATATGACCGTCAACGTCCTTGGACAGGTTTCCCTAAAGGCACTATATTAGGTCATATGCATTTAAATGTGAGCGTAATTAATGATGCAACAACTTACTTCTATATAGATGCACTCGGTTTTGATATTATGACTAACTTCCAAAATAGCGCACTATTCATTTCTGCTGGTGGTTACCATCATCATATTGCAGTCAACATCTGGCAAGGTGCCGGTGCACCAGTGCCACCGAAACAAACAACGGGATTACTAAGCTATACATTATCCCTATCTTCACAGGAAGAATTACAAAAGCTACTTTCTAATTTAAAAGACAAGGAAATCCCATTTACATTCGACAATGAACAGTTAGTGATTTCAGATTTCAACGATGACAACATGATTTTTTATGTTCGTTAATTAATAACGAAATAAATTTTACCAATTAATAATTTCCTATTTGCTAAAAACTCATTGAACCAATAAATGTATTCATTTATCATTCGGGTATAGATGCTGTTCAAATTGCACAGTCATTTGTTTCGAACACGCAGCAGTCTGAATAGGAGGACTACAATGTTTTGGTTTGATGAATTTTCATTTGCTTCATTTTTTATTTCAATAATTTTTATCATCGTCTTTGGTACTTTTGCCTTCGTTATCCTTAACGGTATTAGACAATGGGCACAAAATAATAATTCACCTGAGTTAACAGTGCCAGCTAAAATTGTCACAAAGCGGACAAATACACGAGGCGGCGCTGGCAATTCTAGCGCTCACACCTCCTACTATGTAACTTTTGAAGTTCAAAATGGGGATCGAATTGAATTAAAGCTCGATGGGCGGAACTACGGGCTGTTAGCTGAGCATGACTTTGGCATATTAACGTTTCAAGGTAGTCGTTTCAAAACCTTTGAACGCCACAAAAAAGAGAGCAACGAATAATGATCGTTGCTCTCTTCTTTTTACATATACAATATTACTTTATTAAATATTTTCCGAAGCCGCCTTCAGTGTCACCAAGATACTCAATATTGCTACCAGCTGGAATGACTTTTTGGGCATCCTTTGCAGAATGGTAAATAACTTTAGTATTTGCTGGGAACGGTACAAATGACCAGTTGTTATCCGCAGCAGGATTTATTGTTTTGTTCGCCATAATATAGTCAATTACTGCTTGGCGGTTTTCATAAGCGTAGTTTGTCACGTTTGTGCCTTCCGCATTTTTAAACGTTGCACCATATGACCCACCCACACGGTAATTGTTTGTAATGATAATAAATTGTTGCTCTAAATCGATTGGCTTGCCATTGTATTGTACATTTTTAATACGGTTTGCTTTGTCATCAACTAAATTACCACGACGGTCGTACTTTGCAGGTGATGTAACATCAATTTGATATGTTAAGCCATCTAATACGTCAAAGTTGTATGAACGTGCTTCCGCATCAATAATGTTTTGCTCTTCTGTTTTATTCGGATCAATTGTCGCGAAAATTCCAGCAGCCATTTCTAACCATTCGATTGCTTGTGCACCTGTTACTTTAATTGTTGCAACAGTATTGTCGTAATGATAGATATCCGCCATATTTTTAATAGCAAGTGGTCCTACTGGAATATTTGTAAAGTCCGCAGGGTTATTGCGTGAGCCCGCTTTGAAAGGAGCACCAGCAGAAAGAATTGGTGTATTTTCATCAGCAGTCCCTTTTAGTTCTTTTTCAATATACCATTTTTGTGCTTGTGTTACGATTTGAATAGATGGATCATCTTGAACCATTGAGAAATAGCTATGGATAGGTGCAGTCGTTTCACCTACAGCTAGACGAATATACGTTAATGTACCTTCATGTGCTTCTTTAATAGCATTCAAGACAGTTTGTGATGGTTGTAAGCCTTCTTGTTTAATAGAACGGATTGACCCTTGTCCATCTGTCACAACCCATTTAGAACCTTGTTGCTCTAGTTTTAAATCAATAACTCCTAGATGACTTCCATAGCTACCTGCCATTACAGTAGGCACGCCATTAATTGTCCCTTTTTCTTGATCTACATTTTTAAGGTCTTTATAGTCACCTGGGAATGTTAAATGCGAGTGACCTGTAATTAATGCATCAATTCCTTCGATTTCAGAAATTTGATAGCCTACATTTTCAGCCCCTTGTACATTCGTATCTTCACCGATACCTGAATGTGAAAGCACTACGATAACATCTGCACCTGCTTTTTGAATTTCAGGTACAATTTCTTTAATGGCCTCTACAGGCTCTTGCATTTCAACTTTACCTTCTAGATGAATAGCATCCCATTCAACAATCTTCGTTGGTACAATACCTGTAACACCTACTTTAAGTGAATGTTTTTTCCCTGTATTGTCCACAACCTCTTTATCGATTACAACAAATGGTGTATACATATGTTTTTTTGTTTTAGCGTCATAAGTGTTTGCATTCACAACTGGATATTGTGCATCATTTAAAACTTCTGTTAAAAAGTCTAAACCATAGTTGAACTCGTGGTTCCCTAAAGTACCACCATCATATTGAAGGGCATTTAAAGCTGCTATAGCTGGATGAACCTCACCTGGCTTTAGTACATTTTCTAACGCTTTATAAGAACCTAGTGGTGTCCCTTGAATTAAATCTCCATTATCAAATAATAAAGTATTTGGATTTTCAGAACGGGCTTGTTCGATAAGTGCAGCAGTGTTTGCTAATCCGACATCAGCAGATTCTGCATCTAAATAGTAATTATAGTTTGCTAAGTTAGTATGAATATCTGTTGTACCTAAAATTTGAAGATCTACTGTTGTTGCACTACTAGGCACTTGATATTCAGCTACGAAACGTTTAATAATGCTTTGCATTTGCTCAGCCGTTACATAGTCACGTGGACGAATCGTATTATCTTCGTACCCTTGTAAAATATTTGCCGCTACAGCATTTGCTAAATCTTGCTTATGCGTCTTGGCAACTTGATCGGCATCCTTGAATTTGTCTAATTCGCTAAGTGAAGCATTGTCTGTTACTAAGCCACGTGCTGAAATAACAAATGCTTGTTGACGAGTTAATTTATCATTTGGAGCAAATAATGTTGCTGATTTACCTTTGATTAGTTTAAGCTCTACCGCCTTTTCCACATAAGGTGCTAAATCCTTAGGGACATCGGTAAAACGAAGTGAAGATCCGTCACCAAGCTCGACGTTCAAGCTTGCTACTAGTTCCTTCACATAATCCCCACGTGTGACATCATTAGATGCAGCCTGTGCAGTTAAGTTAAATGGTAAGACAGTAAATAGAACAAGTAATACGGCTAACATTTTAGTTAATAATTTCTTATTCAAGCAATTACCTCCCTATAAATATAATATTTTCCTACGTTTTCTATTATATTATACTAATGATGAAATTCACTGAATACTTAGACCTAATTGTATGTACTTTTTAACTAATAGCTAAACACTTTTTACACAAATCATATATTATTATTATTTCTAGTTCATTTCTTTTTATAGTATGTTATTTTATGTAAATACTTAATAAATGCATAGCACCAATATGTCAGACCTTCATACCTCTACCATACCTTTAAAAATTCAATAAAAAAAGCCCTCTCCATATTGAGAGGACTTTTAGTAAAAAAATAGGTAACTTAAGCTGTTACTACTTGAAGAGATTTCGCTACTTTTTTAACCGCTTCTAGGCCGTTAGCAATAATTTCTTCTGCTTTGTCTGGAGTAGCGTTATGACCTTCGATGATTACTTCTTCGATAACTTCCATACCGAATACGCCACCTACTACGTTTTTAATGTAGTTTACTGACATTTCTAATGGTTGTGCTTCTGGTGCTGAGTAGTATCCACCACGAGCATTTAAAATAACAGCTTTTTTATCGCCCATTAAGCCAACTAATTGACCGTTTTCATCATATTTGAAAGTGAAACCAGCTTGATATACATAGTCAATGAATGTTTGTAATGTAGCTGGAATTGTTAAGTTCCATAATGGGAAAGCAAATACCACTACATCAGCTGCAGTGAATGCATCCATAGCTTTTTGTTTTGCAGCTAAAATACGTGATTCGATATCAGATAATTCTTCACCGTTTTGTACTTTACCAAATGCGTTGAAAAGATCTTGACCGAAGTAAGGCATATCTTCCGCATACACATCGAAAGTTGTTACGTTTACACCTTCTACGTT
>Ga0213825_1003074_pt1 | contig 10216 bp, 8 predicted proteins | sample MC6MC0900MG_FD_179896 | JGI IMG/M metagenome (GOLD analysis project Ga0213825, IMG submission 179896) | Enriched soil aggregate microbial communities from Iowa State University, Ames, United States - MC6-MC0900-MG | ecosystem: Environmental > Terrestrial > Soil > Unclassified | place: USA: Iowa... | reverse complement strand
GCCCTCGGTCTGGATGAAGTACACATGCCAGGCACCGGTGATGCGCAGATCGGCGGCCAGGGACTGGAGGCGGGATTCAAGACGTTCGCGGCGGAACGGCGAAAGGGCGGATGCGCCCTCGAGGACCATCATGTCCGGGGAACCGTGGTTGGGAACGGGGCCCACTATTGTACCGGTCCGCGCCCCCCGGTGGTCGCCGCCCCGACCCCGCGCCGCCCGGGGTGGGCACGATCGGACGCTCGGAACCTTGCGCTGGCGCACGGATTGCCATGGCAATCCATGACAACGTTGCCACGACCCGCCGGGCACACCGTCCCGGTGGGGTCCCATGTCCGCCCCCTGAGCTGTCGCCGGCCTCTCTCACCGGCCCCGGACCTGCTGCAACGCTGGGCGGCACCCCGCCGCCCAGTGCCCATCACCTTGATCGGAGTACGACCATGGCTGACCCGAGTGCGCGCAGTAAGGTGACATCGTTATCTCCCCATCGACCGGCCCGGCATCGGCGCTGGCTGCTGGCCCTGGCCTTGGGCTCGGCGGCCCTGAGCCCGGGCCTTGCCCTGGCCGCCAGCTGTACCGGCGTGCCGGTGTGGGACGGCAACGTGATCTACAAGCAAGGCACCACCCTGCAGAAGGGCGGCGTGCTGTACCGGGCCAATCAGGACATCTGGAATGCCCCGCCCGACCACCCGGCCGGCGCGCCGTACTACACCAACCTGGGCGCCTGCGACAGCGGCGGCAGCAACCAGCCGCCCAGCGTCAGCCTGACCTCGCCGGCCAACGGCGCCAGCTTCAGCGCGGGCAGCACGATCACCGTCAGCGCCAACGCCAGCGACGCCGACGGCAGCGTGAGCAAGGTCGAGTTCTTCCGCGGCGGCACCTCGCTCGGCGTCGACACCAGCGCGCCGTACAGCGTGAGCTGGGCCAACGCGGCGGCCGGCACCCATACCTTCAAAGCCGTTGCGACCGACAACAACAATGCGGTGACCTCGTCGGCCACGGTCAGCGTGACCGTCAACGCGGCCAGCAACGACACCACCGCGCCCAGCGTACCGGGCGGCCTTGCCTCACCCTCGAAGACCGCAACCACGGTCAACCTGGCCTGGAACGCGGCCACCGACAACAGCGGCGGCAGCGGGGTGGCCGGCTACGACGTGTACCGCAACGGCAGCCTGGTCGGCTCGCCCAGCGCCACCCAGTTCACCGACGGAGGGCTCACCGCCAGCACCGCCTACACCTATGCCGTGCGTGCGCGCGACAACGCCGGCAACGCCTCGGCCCGCAGTACCACGATCAGCGTGACCACCAGTGCCGGTGGCGGCAGTGGCGGCAACAAGCGGGTGATCGGCTACTTCACCCAGTGGGGCATCTACGGGCGCAATTACCGGGTCAAGAACATCGACACCAGTGGTTCGGCCAGCAAGCTGACCCACATCAACTACGCCTTCGGCAACGTGCGCAACAACCGCTGCGAAGTGGGCGTCACCCAGCCGTCCGACCCGAACACCGGCGCCGGCGGCGATGCGTTCGCCGATTACACCAAGGCCTTCCAGGCCGGTGAAAGCGTCAGTGGCAGCGCCGACACCTGGGACCAGCCGCTGCGCGGCAACTGGAACCAGCTCAAGCAGCTCAAGGCCAAGCACCCGAACGTGAAGGTGTTGATCTCGCTGGGTGGCTGGACCTGGTCGCGCGGCTTCTCCAGCGCGGCGCAGCCGGCCAACCGCCAGGCCTTCGTGGCCTCGTGCATCGATGCCTACATCAAGGGCAACCTGCCGGTGACCGACGGTGCCGGCGGCGTGGGCGCGGCGGCGGGTGTGTTCGACGGCATCGACATCGACTGGGAATACCCGGTGGCGTGCGGCATCGCCTGCGGGACCCCCGCCGACAATGCCAACTTCACCGCGCTGATGGCCGAATTCCGCCGCCAGCTCGATGCGGTGCGGCCGGGCCTGTTGCTGACCGTGGCGGTAGGTGCGGGCATCGACAAGATCCGCGTGACCGATCCGGCGGCGTACCACCCGTACCTGGATTTCATCAACGTGATGACGTACGACTTCCACGGCGCGTTCGACCCGAAGACCGGGCACCATTCGGCGCTGTTCGATTCGCCGGCCGATCCTTCCACCGGTGATGTGAAGCTGTACAACAGCAACGATGCGATGGAAGCCTTCCTCGCCCGCGGGGTGCCGGCCAGCAAGCTCAACCTGGGCATCGGCTTCTACGGTCGCGGCTGGACCAACGTGCCCAACGTCAACAACGGGCTGTACCAGACGGGCACGGCCGCACCGGGTACTTACGAGGCGGGCATCGAAGACTGGAAGGTGTTGAAGAACCTCAACCATCCGGTCTTCACCGACGCCACGGCGCGGGCCACCTGGAGCTACAACGGCACCACGTTCTGGAGCTTCGACACTCCGGCGATGGTGACCGAGAAGATGGGCTACGTGAAAACCCAGGGACTGGGCGGCGCGTTCTTCTGGGAGTTCAGCGGCGATGACACCCAGGGCACGCTGGTCAACACGATCAGCAATGGCCTGAAGTAAGCGTCACCGCGCCCGGGGCCGCCATGGCCCCGGGTGCACCTGCATGCCGCCATGCATGACGTAACTGCAACGCAGACGCGCAACGCCACGGTTGCACCCCGCTCGCGCAGGGACGCGTCATTCGCGACTGAAAGCGACGCAGGGATGCGCGCATGCCAGTACCTGAGCATTTTCTGGAAGCCGACAGGGACTGCCTTTCAATAATGGCGGTCCCTTTTTCCATGGCGCCTTGCATCCCATGCGGACCCCCACCGCCCTGCTGTGCATCTTCGCCGGCTTCGGCAGCCGGAGCGCACAGACGACCCTCAAAGACCGACGCGCGGTCAAGACGCCGATCCTCACCGCCATCCGCAACGACAACCGGAAATGGAAGAAAGACCGCGAAGAGCTCCGCAGCTCATTCGACCCGCCACGGTCCGACCCTGGGCCCCGCGCAGGCGCGCCATCCTTTTTCTTCCGTGCCGTACGCTCGCCAGGATGGGCCGCGCCGCGGGTAACCGCGCTGCCCGACAACCACAGTTGGCTGCACCATGGCTTCGGCGGAAGCGCACTGCGGGACTTCCTGGATCCGCGCTGCGACAGCAGCACCGCCGATCTGTTCGGTGAATCCAGGCTGGCTGGCGCTGGGGGCGCTGACGACCTGCCCGACGACGGCGACTACCCCGCCAGCGACGCCGAGGGCGAATGGGATGCGGTGAGCGTTACGGCGCCACCCTCGTCACCGCACGAGACGGCGCACACGCTGTTCACGACTCCCGCGCAGGACGACCTGATGACGGACATCCTGGCAGAGCTCACGCAACGGTACGGGGTACGTGTACGACTGCTGGGCGACGTGGTCGACGATTCGACCTGGCGTGAGGCGCCGCTTCGGACCCTGTGATCCAAAGCGGCGCTGGCTCAGTTCGCCTGGCGCTCCAGCGCCTTGAGCAGCTGCGCCGGCGGCACATAGCCGCCCAGCTGGGTACCGTCGGCGGCGAATACCGCCGGGGTGCCGCTCACGCCCACCTGCTGGCCGAGGTTGTACTGCATGGCCACCGGGCTGGTGCAGTTCTTCGGCGCCACCGGCTGGCCCTGCTTGGCGCTGGTCAGTGCCTGGCGGCGATCGGCCGCGCACCAGACCGAGATCATGTCTTTGAAATCCTGGCTGGCCGTGCCCATGCGCGGGAAGGCCAGGTATTCCACGGTGATGCCGAGCTTGTTCAGCTCCGGAATGTCCTGGTGCATCTTGCGGCAGTAGCCGCATTCGATGTCGGTGAATACCGTCAGGGTGTGCTTGGGCTTGGCGGCGGCGAACACGATCCGCTCGCCACGCGGCACCTTGTCCAGCAGTGCCTTGCGGTAGGCCAGCAGGCCGGCACTGCTGGCCGGCGCGCGGTTCTGGATGTCATAGGGCTGCGACTGCATCAGGTAACGGCCGTCGTCGGAGACGTACAGCACCTGGCCGCCGACCAGCACCTCGCGGAACCCGGGGAACGGCGCGGCGCCGATGTAGTCCGGCTTGAACTTCGGGTCCAGCCCGGCCAGCGCGCTGCGCACGGTCTGGTCGGCGGTCGCATTACCCTTGGCGGCGGGGGCAGCAGCGTTGCTGCCCGGCTTGGCGGCCGGCGTGGCACCGGGGGCGGCCGGCTGGGCGCAGGCACTCACGCTGAGCGCACTGAACAGGGCCACGGTAAGAACTCGACGCATCTGTACATCCACGGAAGAGAGTGGCCGGATTCTCGCACAGCCGCGCGGGTGAGGCCCGTGACGCCGAGCGATTCCTGAAAGCCGGCGCCGCCCCGTGCGGGGATGATTCCATCCCCCGAATCGATTCCCCGCCGCATGCGCATTCCTTCCCCACTGGTCTGGGTCAAAGCACAGCTTGGCAGCACCGCAGCCAAGGTGGAGCTGAGTGTCCGCTCTCCCAACAACGGCCGCTTCGACACGGCCCTCATCGCGATCAAGAACCGGGAAGCGCGTTTAACCCAGGCGTGGCGTGGGGGCCACCTGACCGCAACGCAGCTGGTCAACCGCAGCCGCTACCTGACCGACCTGCGCCAGACGCTGTATCGGGATCGATCGCCCATGGCGCACAGCCAGTCCATGCAGGACATGCTGACCCGCATCTGCAACCCTTCTCCGGTGTCCGCCACGCACAGTCTCTCCGGTTCGCTGGAGTCGCTGGCGTCACGCACGTCGGTCACCTCGCGGACCTCGGTGGCGTCCATCGAACAGTTCCAGGACCGCGCCATGGCGAGGTTGGCCGAAGGCGTGTGGGACGGCCGGTTAAACTCGCTCAAGGAGCTGCGCGCTGAAGTGCTGGCCACCGCAAGACTCATGGCCGACGCGGATCCCACCCTGCGACCGATGCAGGCGGTCGCAGCGGTCTTCAACGAGCTGAAAGTGCGTGCGCCAGTGGGTTCGGCCCAGGCAGGCCCGGAGTCGAACGTGGTGCGTTACCTGCGGCGGGAAATGCTGACCAACAGCGACGGCCCCGGCGGGCGGGTCGCGACCGCCCGGCTGGTCGATCCGGTCGACGCCGACCGCCACGCGTCGTGGCTGGCACGGCCGTTGCCCACCGGCCCGGCGCCGCCGAAACCGCCGCGGCTGGGCGAGCCCCGCGCGATCAGCCTGCCGCGCGACTGGCGACCGGGTGAATCCAGCGCCTGAGGAGTCGACCCTACCCGCGCGGGTGGTGCTTCGCGTGCAGCTTCTGCAGGTGCTCGCGCGCGACCAGGGTGTAGATCTGGGTGGTGGACAGCGAGCTGTGGCCCAGCAGCATCTGCAGCGCGCGCAGGTCGGCGCCGCGGTTGAGCAGGTGGGTGGCGAAGCTGTGCCGCAGCCCGTGCGGGCTGATCCGCACCGGATCGATCCCGGCCAGCGCGGCGTACTTCTTCACCAGCGTCCAGAACTGCTGGCGGCTCAGCGGCTGCAACGAGGGTTCCAGGAACAGCGGCACCTCGCCATCGCGCGCCGGCACCGTGCGCGTGCCGACCAGCTGCGGTCGCGCCTCGCGCAGGTAGCGTTCCAGCCAGTGCTGCGATTCCTCGCCCAGCGGCACCAGCCGTTCCTTGCTGCCCTTGCCGGTGACCCGCAGCACGCCCTGGCGCAGGTTCACCGCATTGGCCGGCAGCTCGACCAGTTCGCTCACGCGCAGGCCGGCGGCATACATCAGCTCGAGCATGGCGCGGTCGCGCAGGCCCAGCGGCTGCGCCACGTCCGGCGCGGCGAGCAGCGCATCGATCTGGCTCTCGGCCAGCGCCTTGGGCAGCAGGCGCGGCAACCGTGGCGGGTCCAGCAGCGCGCTCGGGTCTTCGCTGCGCTGGCCGCGCCGCAGCGCGTCACCGAAGAAGGCGCGCAGCGCCGACAGCAGCCGCGCGTTGCTGCGCGGCGACCAGCCGTGCTTCGCGCGCCACGCCAGGTAGTCGAACAGGCCGGCGCGGTCGATGCCGGCCAGGCCGCCACCCGCGCCGTCGCGCCAGCGCGCCAGGCCTTCCAGATCGCGCCGGTAGCTGTCCAGGCTGGCCCGGGCCAGGCCCTGCTCGGCCCAGATCGCATCCAGGAAGTGTCGGATCAGCGTGGCATCGTCGGCGCGCAGCTCGGGCAGGTGCTGCACCAGCTGGCGGCGCGCGGCGGGGGTGGTGGTGTCGGGCATGCGCACAGGATACGGAAACCGGACGCCGGCGCAGGTATGCTCGGCGCATGAGCGCACCTACCGCTGTGGCCACGGATACCGCCCGCCCTGCATCGCTGCTGGTGTGGCGACTGCTGTCGCTGCTGTATGACTTCTTCCCGGCACTGGCGCTGTGGATGCTGGTCGGCGCGCTGTTCACCGCCGGCTATGCGGCCGGCCATGCGCTGCGCGACAACATCGCCCCGTTCAGTGCGTTGCAGTGGCTGCTGTGGGGGTGTTGCTGGGCGGTGACCGGGGTGTATGCCGTCGAAAGCTGGCGGCGCGGTGGCCAGACCCTTGGAATGCGGCCGTGGCGATTGCAGGTGGTAGGCGCCGATGGCACCGCGCCCACGCGGCGGCAGCTGTGGCTGCGTTATGCGGTGGGTACCGCGTCGGTGCTGCTGGGCGGCCTGGGGCTGTGGTGGGCGTTGATCGACCGCCAGCGCCAGACGTGGCATGACCGGATGTCCGATACGCGTATGCAGCGGTCGCCGAAGCGCTAATGGCGCTACTTCGATCAACGCCCATGCGTCAAAGGGCCGATCATCGGTATCGGCAGTCGTTTGGGAACCGACCCTACCCCCTCGAAGCCCATGGTTGGTTGATCCGGATCCCAATGGGCCTGTAACAATCCGTAGCCCCGGCCGTTGGCCGGAAACCGCGCGCAGCGCGGCTCAAGCATCCAACACCGGTCCAACACCGGTTGCGACCATCCCACCCGCGTTTAGACCCGACCGAAGCCGCCGGTCAGCCCATCACCCCGACTTACGCCGGAACAACATGCCCGACACCACCAGCATCACGATCGGCGGCAGCGCGTAGGCGATGCGGTAGTCGAACTTCAGGGCACCGGCCATTCGGCCGAAGAACAGCTGCAGCAGCCAGAAGCCCAGCGCGAACAGGATGCCCAGGAACAGGCGCTTGCCCATGCCGCCGCTGCGCAGCGACCCGAACGCGAACGGCACCGCGGCCAGGCACAGCGCCAGCACGTTGAGCGGGTAGAACCAGCGGCTCCAGTAGATGTCCTCGAAATCGCGCGCATCCAGCCCGTTGCGCTTGCGGTACTCGATGCTGGTGCGCAGGTCGCGCGCGGCCAGGTTGCGCGGCTTGGAGAAACCGGTGGCCAGCGCGCCGGCATCCAGCTGCGAATCCCACTTTTCCGAGGCTGCGGTGGTGCGGGTGGCCGAGCGCTCGCCGAAGGTGTCGCGACGGACCTGGTTCAGCGTCCAGCCGTCCGCGCCGTGCACCACGGTGGCAGCGTGGGTCAGTGTCGCAATGCCGCCGTTGGCCGCGATCTGGTACAGCCGCACGTCATTCAGGGTCAGCTGGGTGCCCCCTCCGGGCAGCAGCTGTTCTTCGCCACTGCCCGCGCTGAGGAAGGTGTCGCCCTCGCGCACCCAGATTCCCGAATAGCGGGAGGCGGACAGGCTCTGGCCGGATTTCGCGCTTGCCTTGATGTTGTCGGCACGCTCCTGCGCCCACGGCGCCAGGGTTTCGCCACTCAACACCATCACCGCGGTCATCAACGACAGCGCGATCGCCACCGAGGCGCTGAGCCGCTTGCGCGACAGCCCCAGCGCGCGCAGCGCGGTCAGTTCCGAGGTGGCCGCCATCTGCCCCAGGCCCATCAGCGCGCCGATCACCGCCGCGGTGGGGAAGAACGTGTAGGCCCGGCGCGGCACGGTGTACAGCACCCAGGCCACGGCATGGCCGAGCGTATAGCCACCCTTGCCCACGTCCTTGAACTCGCCGGACAGCGCCATCACCACGTCCAGGCCGATCAGCACCGCCCAGGTCAGCAGCACCGTGCCGAACACCGCACGGCCCAGGTATACGTCGAAACGCATCGGGAGCAGCCTCATGCGGTCCTCCGCGGGCGCGACAGCCGGCCGTCACGCAGGTACATCCATATCGCCAGTGCCAGCAGCGGCAGGCTCAACCACCACAGGCCAAGGTTGGCCGGCAGCTTGCCGTCCGCGATCCAGCGGGTACCGATGAACATCAGGTTGGTGCCGACCATGTAAGCGAGGAAGGCCAGCATCATGCGCCCATAGCGCTGCTGGCGCGGCGAACTGCGCGCCAGCGGCAGGGTCATCAGCGCGAACGCCAGTGCGATCAGCGGCGGGGTCAGGCGGGAATGCAGCTGCGCCTGGGCCTCGGGCCGGTCGTCGCCGAACAGCTGGGTGGTCGGCAGCAGTTCGGGGTCATCGGTGTCGCGGGTGTCGGCACCGTCAGGCAGGGCCACGTCGTTGCTGGCGAAGGTCATCAACCGGTAATCCAGCCCGCCGTTGCCGGGGCCTTCGATCTGGTGGCCGTCTTCCAGCCGCAGGTAGCGCTGGCGCTCGCCTTCGAAGAACATCTTGCCGCGCTCGGCCGAGGCCACTTCAATGCGGTCGCCGCGGGTGCGCTGCACGAAGATCCGGCCCAGGCTGCTGCCGTCGGTGCTCACTGCGGACAGGTAGACCACCCCGCCGTTGGGCAGCATGGTGAACTTGCCCGATTCCAGCCCGGCCATGACCAGGCTGCGGTTGGCATCGGCGATCAGCCGCTCGCTGGTGCGGTCGGCCCACGGGCCCAGCCACAGGGAGCACAGCGCCACCAGGCCCACCACCGGCAGGACCAGCATCAGCACCGGCCGCAGCAGCCGCCTGGGGCCGACCCCGATGGCGGTCAGGACCGCCATTTCCGAGTCCCGGTACAGCCGGGCCGTGGCCAGCAGCAGGCCCAGCATCAGCGCCAGCGGCAGGATCAGCGGCATGTAGACGATGAACTGCAGGCCCAGCTGGGAGAACAGCAGGCGGGCCGGCAGGCGGCCGTCGGCGATGTTGCCGAGGATGTCCACCAGCACCCCACCCACGCTTACCACCAGCAGGACGATCAGGGTGGCCAGGAAACTCTGGACGAAATCACGCAGGAGGTAGCGATCGAGCTTCGACATGGGGCGGTGGTTTAAACTCTCGGATTCGTTCGCGTGGCTGCCCAGTCTACTGACGGGACGTAAACAGCTCGCGATTGTACGGATTTGCCAACGGAATCTGATCAATGGCCCTCGAATTTACCCTGAACCACGCTGCCCCGGCCTCCGCCGAGGTCGACTGCGTCATCGTCGGCGCCTACGCCGACCAGACCCTGAGCCCGGCGGCGCAGGCCCTGGACGCCGTTTCCGGCGGTCGCCTGACCGCCCTGGTCGCCCGCGGCGATGTCAGCGGCAAGACCGGCGCCACCACCCTGGTGCATGACGTGCCCGGCGTGACCGCACCGCGCGTGCTGGTGGTCGGGCTGGGCGAGCCGGCCAAGTTCGGCGTGCCTCAGTACCTCAAGGCCGTGGGCGACGCCGGCCGCGCGCTGAAGAGCGGGGCCATCCGCCACGCCCTGTTCACCCTGTCCGAGCTGCAGATCAAGGGCCGCGACGCCGCCTGGAACATCCGCCAGGCCGTGATCGCCGCCGACCACGCCAGCTACCGCTACACCGCCACCCTGGGCACGAAGAAGCCCGAGGCCGCCGGCCTGGCCAGCCTGGCCATCGCCGGTACCGATGACCAGGCCCTGCTCCAGGGCCAGGCCATCGCCGCCGGCGTGCAGCACGCCCGCGAGCTGGGCAACCTGCCGCCGAACCTGTGCACCCCGGCCTACCTGGCCGAGTCCTCGGTCGCCTTCGCCCAGGCCCACGCCGGCGCCGAGGCCGAGATCCTGGACGAGGCGCAGATGGAAGCACTGGGCATGGGCTCGCTGCTGGCCGTGGCCCGTGGCTCGGCCAACCGCCCGCGCCTGGTCGTGCTGAAGTGGAACAACGGCGGCAGCGCCAAGCCGTACGTGCTGGTCGGCAAGGGCATCACCTTCGACACCGGTGGCGTGAACCTGAAGACCCAGGGCGGCATCGAGGAAATGAAGTACGACATGTGCGGTGGCGCCAACGTCATCGGCACCTTCGTCGCCGCGGTCACCGCCAGGCTGCCGCTGAACCTGGTGGTGGTGGTGCCGGCGGTCGAAAACGCCATCGACGGCAATGCCTACCGTCCGT
>Ga0213825_1003072_pt1 | contig 10219 bp, 9 predicted proteins | sample MC6MC0900MG_FD_179896 | JGI IMG/M metagenome (GOLD analysis project Ga0213825, IMG submission 179896) | Enriched soil aggregate microbial communities from Iowa State University, Ames, United States - MC6-MC0900-MG | ecosystem: Environmental > Terrestrial > Soil > Unclassified | place: USA: Iowa... | reverse complement strand
GAATAAGTTCTAGCTTTTGAATGTTTCGATTAAAATGGTTAAACAATTTTTCCGCGAACCTCGCGGCTTTTGGTGAGTAGTTTCATTGCATGCAAAATTCGATCATCACATGGTAAGTCTTCATAAAATCCTCCTACAAACAATTTTTTTAACATTCAGATTGTAAAAAAATTATACTCTATCCCCTATTATTCCGCAATTGTTCATCATGATTAGTGCGGATAATAAATGAAAGAGTTATACTAATAAAATGGAGGTGGACATGATGAGTGAACAAGAAAAAATTCGCCTGACTTCTTTATCAACAAAAGCTGGTTGAGGTTGCAAAATTGGTCCGGAGGACCTGGCGCAAGTTTTGCGTCTATTACCAAAACAAGAACCTGTTCCCGAATTATTAGTGGGACTTGATACATCTGATGATGCCGGGGTATATCGTTTAACCGACTCCATTGCACTGATTCAAACCGTTGACTACTTCACTCCTATAGTAGATGACCCCTATATGTTTGGTCAAATCACAGCTGCAAATGCATTAAGTGATGTCTATGCAATGGGCGGGGAACCGAAAACCGTATTGAATATTGTCGGCTACCCAATTAAAAAGCTCGGTGCGGAGATGCTTTCCGAAATCCTTCGCGGTGCCGCTGATAAAGTTAAGGAAGCGGGAGCAATAACGGTTGGCGGTCATTCGATTGATGATCAAGAACCAAAGTTTGGACTATCGGTTACAGGAATCGTTCATCCTGACAAGGTATGGAAAAATGTTGGTGCAAAACCTGGTGATGTTCTTGTATTGACAAAACCAATTGGTGTGGGAATCATTACTACCGGGATAAAAAGAAGTGCGGTAACCCTTTTGCAGGAACAATTGGTAACCGAAGCGATGGCGATGCTCAATAAGACAGCTGCAGAAGTGTTAATGAATTATCAGCCACATTCTGTTACGGATGTAACCGGGTTTGGCTTACTTGGCCATGGCAGTGAAATGGCGCGCGGTAGTGCTGTGAGTTTTGAAATTTCATTTAGTCAAGTTCCCATTCTTGAGGGAGCAGTTGAATTAGCAAGAGATGGTGTGGTACCGGGAGGATCTAAGTCCAATCATAAATGGTTAAGTGATGACGTCGTTTATGAAGGTATTGTTCCTGAAGAACAGCTTGTCCTTTGTGATGCCATTACATCGGGTGGTCTTCTTGTTTCAATTAGTGAAGAACATGCTGCTGAGTATGTTGACAAGCTCAAATCTAAGGGATTAACTCAAGCTGCAATTATTGGCAGGGTGACTGAGAAAAAAGATAAACTTATTTATGTTAAGCGATAACAGCGGAGCTTTCGTGAGCTTCGCTGTTTTATTTTTACCATGATATGGAAAAACAGCTATAAATCGTTAAAAATGAGCTAATGCGGGATAAAAATGAGCCATAACCTAATGGAAATGAGCCATCACCTAATGAAATAGAGCCAAAACCTCTAGACAATGAGCCATTGTTCCTCTTATGAAAAAATCCTGAACCATTTTGGTTCAGGATTCATCAATTATAGTTTTTGACGCAGCTTTTCAAGCATATCCTTCGTCATTCTGTCTAAATCATACTCGAATTTAAAGCCCCATTCCTCTTTAGCAGCCGAAGCATCAATCGAATTCGGCCAGCTATCGGCAATTTTTTGACGGGCAGGATCCACAGCATAAGAAATTTCAAAGCCTGGAACATACTTGGCGATACTTGCAGCAATTTCTTCCGGTTCAAAGCTCATCGCAGTGACATTAAAGGAATTGCGATGAATCAATTTTGAGGCATCTGCTTCCATTAAATCAATGATCGCATGTAAGGCATCCGGCATGTACATCATGTCCATGTAAGTGCCCTTATCGATGTAGGATGTATATTTGCCGTTTTTGACAGCTTCATAATAGATTTCAACGGCATAATCTGTTGTCCCGCCGCCTGGAAGTGCAACGTAGGAGATTAAGCCTGGGAAACGCAATCCACGTGTATCGACATCAAATTTATGGTAGTAATAATCAGCAAGCAGTTCACCCGCAACCTTATTTACTCCATACATGGTAGTAGGACGCATGATAGTATCCTGTGGGGTAAGATCCTTTGGTGTGGATGGACCAAAGGCACCAATCGAGCTAGGTGTGAAAAATTGGGCATTTAATTCTCTAGCTGTTTCCAGAGCATTCATTAACCCACCCATGTTTAAATTCCAAGCAAATACAGGCTTTGCTTCTGCTGTAGCCGATAAGAGTGCGGCTAAATGCATCACCGTATCAACCTGATATTTTTTGGCTGTCTCAACCATTTTGTTTAAATCGGTAACATCTACAGTTTCAAAAGGACCACTATTGGCTGCCTCACTGTCATTCTTTTTGATATCAGTAGCAATGACGTTATCTGCACCATAAATATCTCTTAGCTTTAAGGTTAATTCTGATCCAATTTGTCCTAATGCACCTGTGATTAAAATTCGCTTCATCGTTGTTTCTCCGTCCTCTTCAGTTATGCTGAATAAATCTGTTTTCCATATAGATATTTCACCCAATTGCCATGAGTGCAATCCGCTTTACTTTTTAATTACGCCCATTTCCTTGCCGACTTTTTCATAAATTGCAATGGCTTGATCGAGCATTTCTTTTGTATGGGCAGCTGTTGGCATATTGCGGACACGGCCGGTCCCTTTTGGAACAGTAGGAAACACAATCGCCTTCGCATATACTCCTTCTTCATTTAGGCGTTTACTAAATTGCTGCGTTAGTGTTTCATCGCCAATAATACATGGAGTAATTGGGGTTTCACTATTCCCTATATTAAAGCCTAATTCTTTTAAGCCTTTTTTCAAGTAGTTGCCATTTTCCCATAGCTTTTTGTTAAGCTCAGTACTTTCCATTAATATTTCAATGGACTTCTTACTTGCAGCCACATCTGCAGGAGTTAATGAAGTCGAGAATAGGAATGGACGGCTCCTGACCTTTAACCAGTCAATTAGGTTTTTCTTACCAGCGACATAGCCGCCGACCACACCAATTGCCTTTGATAAAGTGCCGATTTGGAAATCAATTTTATCAGAAAGTCCGAAATGCTTGACTGTCCCGGCTCCATCACCCAGGACACCAGACCCATGGGCATCGTCAACATAAGTAATGAGATCGAATTCCTCTGCAATCTTGACGATTTCAGGTAATAATGCTACATCGCCATCCATAGAAAATACCCCGTCAGTAATAACCATAATTTTATTATAGAGGCCTGACTCTTTTGCCTCTTTTGCTTTCGCACGTAAGTCTTCCATATCAGAGTGATTAACACGAATAATTTTAGCTTTGGATAATCTGCAGCCATCAATTATGGAGGCATGGTTTAATTCATCAGATAAAATGGCGTCATTTTTGTCCATTACTGCAGAAATAGCCGCCATGTTACAATTAAAACCGGATTGATAAGCAATCGCTGCCTCGGTATGTTTGAATTCAGCTAATTTTTCTTCTAATTCGACATGAAGCTTAAGTGTCCCATTGATCGTCCGAACTGCTCCAGCTCCAACTCCATATTTTTCAATTGCATTAGCAGCTGCTTTTTTAAGACGGTCATCTGTTGCTAAACCTAAATAGTTGTTTGAAGAAAGATTGACAAGTTCTTTGCCATTAATCGTAATGACAGGTCCATTTGGACTTTCTAACGGGTCAATGACATTGTATAAACCTTTTCCTTTTAAATCTTCAAGATTTTCATTTAAAAATTGCTCCAAAGTGTTACTGGACACATTTCATTCCCCCTTATTCTTTTTAATGATAAAAAACACGATTGTCCGCACGGAGAGGACATATCAATATTTATCAAGCTGTGGTATGTATGGATTTCTATAGTATACTTTATCATACTTTTTTGCTTTTGTTCATTACTAGTGGACAAATATTTTTAAATCCTTCTTTTAGTGTACCCATGTTAATTTTAGGTTATTTCCTTATATTTTCATTTTTAACAATCCGACAAAACATTTTTAAAGCATGTATCTTTTCGCTATAATACTCCTTGTACCATTTCATCAGCTATTAAGAAAGGATGTTAAAATTGTCAATCTTATCGTCTGCACTTTATGCCATCATTTTGGGTGGGCTGTTTATTTATATCTTTATTTTTTTATATGATTTATTTTCTGGTGAAAAACACGAAAAACAAATAAAAAAAATACAAAAACATTTTCGGAAAGAAACAATAAAGAAAATTGATATGCTAGAACATCAGCCGCGAAAATTTACGATGTACCAGGTTATAACCAACAATGGAACCATGAAGATAAAAGTAAAACCAGGTTATAAAGTAATAAAAATTGTATCAAAGCAGAAAAACAAAAAAAGACAGAAAAAAGGAACCATACAATGAATTGGTTCCTTTTTCTAATTATATTTTTAATTGACCTTAATGGTACTTAATTTCCCTGCATTACGGTTAATGGTTTCAAGTGATTTTTGGTATTCTTCTTCCAAACGGTTAATAATATCAGCTGTTGATTCTATTCGATCAATAGCCCCAACGCCATGACCAGCGGACCAAATATCCCGCCAGGCCTTTGCATTTGTTTCCTTTTGCATATCGTCAAAGTTAACCTTGTCTTTCCTCACCAATTGTTCCGGGTCAAGACCAGCTTTCTTAATACTAGGTTTCAGCATATTCGCTTTTACTCCTGAGAAAGCATCCGTTAAAATGATATCTTCCTGCGTAGCCTCTACAAGCATTTCACGATATTCATCAGTTGCCATACTTTCTGTTGCAACAATAAAGCGTGTACCCATGTAGGCTAGGTCTGCTCCAGCTGCTTGTGCTGCTAAAATGCCCTTGCCGGTTGAAATCGAACCTGCTAGAACAATAATGCCTTCCCAGAAGGTTCGCACCATATCAACAAAAGCGAAGCTATTAATTTGTCCTGCATGCCCGCCAGCACCACTAGCTACTAAAATCAGACCGTCGACACCTGCCTCTGCTGCTTTCTTGGCAAATTTTATATCACTGACATCTGAGAAAACGAGGCCGCCATATTCATGAACAATGTCAACTACTAGTTTTGGACTACCCAAAGAAGTTATCACCACTAGTGGCTTATGTTTCTTAATCAAAGCCAATTCATCCTGCAAGCGGCTGTAGGAGCTATGTACCACCATATTCATCGCCCATGGAGCAATTTTTCGGTGTGGATCATTGGCTCGAGCCTCCTCAAGCTCTTTGTTTAATTGTCCCATCCATTGATCAAGAACCTCGATTGGTCTTGCATTTGGAGCGGGAAATGAACCAATAACACCATTTAAACAACAATTTTTAACAAGCTCGGTGCCTGACACCAAAAACATAGGCGCCGAAATGACCGGTAACCTTAGTTGACTCCACCAGTTTTCAGGAAAAGATTTTTTCATAACGTTCACCTCTTAGTTTTGAATTTTCAGAATAGAACACTTACTCTTATAGTACCTGAAACTGAATGAGTATTCAATCATTTTTTGGAAACTAATGACAAGTTGGAATCGTTTTTAAAAACCGAACAATGATAATTATAATTTTTTTATCGTTCGCTTATTTTGAAATAAAGGGTTGAAATACACACATACCGTGTTATAATGTGTACATAAATTTATAAGGCTTCGCTCATATAATCGCAGGGATTTGGCCTGCAAGTTTCTACCGGATTACCGTAAATAATCTGACTATGAGTGGGTAATGAGAGAAAGACGCATTTTTTACTAGTGTGCTTTTTCTTTTTCCTTTTGGACACAAAGCCCAAAGGTCATTGCCTCACTCAATTTTTGATGTGAGCAATGACCTTTGGGCTTTTATTTTTTCACAGGGGGTAAACTATGAAGTTATTAGAAGAAACAATCAAAAAGGACGGTCTGGTCCTGAATGAGAACGTATTAAAGGTCGATTCGTTTTTAAACCACCAAATAGATCCTAAATTGATGCTTGAGATTGGGAAAGAGTTTGCAGAACGATTTGCTAATGTAGGAATAACGAAAATAGTAACGATTGAATCTTCAGGGATTGCCCCTTCTGTAATGGCTGGATACCATATGAATGTACCTGTTGTATTTGCTAGAAAAAGAAAATCTTTAACACTCACTGGAGATTTACTTACAGCAAGTGTTCACTCATTTACGAAAAATGAAACAAACGAAATCTCGATTGCAAAAAAGTTTATTAATGAAAATGATCGGGTCCTTGTTATTGATGATTTCCTTGCAAATGGACAGGCTGCCCTGGGGTTAGTGGAAATCGTGCAACAAGGCGGTGCTGAGGTTGTCGGGATTGGTATTGTGATTGAAAAGTCTTTTCAGCCAGGGGCACAAATTCTAAAGGAACAGGGTTTAAGGGTTGAATCCCTTGCAAGAATTAGCTCACTTACAAACGGAGAAGTAACATTCATTAATGAAAAATTGGAGGCATTAGTCTGATGAAACAAAACCCATTAAAAACTGCCTCTTTAGGGATTCAGCATGTATTAGCGATGTATGCTGGAGCTGTTATCGTACCTTTGATAATTGGCGGGGCACTTGATTTTTCTAGTAAAGAATTAGCTTATTTAGTATCACTTGATATTCTGACAAGTGGGATTGCGACTCTTTTGCAAGTGTGGCAAAATCGCTATTTTGGTATTGGTCTTCCCATTGTCCTTGGCTGTACGTTTACTGCGGTTGGACCAATTATTGCCATAGGCGGTCAGTATGGCCTTTCTGCGATTTATGGATCCATTCTGATTTCAGGTATCATTGTCATGCTTATTGCTAAGTTCTTTGGAAAGCTTATCCGGTTCTTCCCTCCTGTAGTTACCGGATCGGTCGTAACGATCATTGGGACTACTCTTATTCCCGTTGCCATGAACAACGTCGCCGGTCGTCAAGGCAGCCCAGACTTCGGCTCAGTGACCAATATTTCTCTTGCTTTTGGCACTTTATTATTCATCATTATTCTCTATCGTTTCTTTAAAGGTTTCATTCGAGCTATTTCCATATTACTAGGATTAATTGCCGGAACAATCGCAGCTGTGTTTATGGGGAAGGTTGATTTTACAGCTGTTGGCGATGCATCATGGTTCCATGTAGTAGCTCCGCTGCATTTTGCAACACCATCCTTTGAACTGGCTCCTATTATTACGATGACCCTTGTGGCTATTGTAAGTCTGGTAGAATCATCTGGCGTTTATTTTGCACTAAGTGACATTACTGGAAGGAAACTTACTGAAAATGATTTGGTAAAAGGGTATCGATCCGAAGGCCTGGCAAGTGTAATTGGTGCGCTATTTAATTCTTTTCCCTATACGACATATTCGCAAAATGTCGGACTTGTCCAGTTTTCAGGTGTTAAAGGAAAAAATGTTATTTATACAATGGCTGGAATTCTGATTTTCCTTGGATTTGTTCCAAAAATTGCGGCCTTAACAACTGTGATACCTACCTCCGTCCTTGGAGGCGCCATGGTTGCAATGTTTGGGATGGTAATTGCATCCGGAATTAAAATGCTCAGCAAAGTAGATTTTTCATCTCAAGAAAATCTTTTAATTATCGCCTGTTCTGTTGGCGTCGGATTAGGTGTTACCACCGTTCCGAATCTATTCGCTCAGCTGCCGGATAGTATCAAAATCCTAACAAATAGTGGGATTGTCGCCGGAAGCTTAACAGCGATTTTCCTAAACATAGTCTTCAATGTCGCAAAACCAATCAAGCAAAGTCAATCTAGTCAAAACTTAAAAGCATCTTAATCGTTTTTGTAAAAAATCAGCCGGAGCTAATCTAAGCACCGGCTGATTAAATCTATTACACTAGATACTCTAGTTTGAGTTGCGATAACTGCCCCTGTATTTTCCGAACCCGCTCCAGTCGTCGTTCTTGTGATTGAAATAGGAGCAATAACACCGGCTCCTCCAAAGTTGACAATTCCACCGGAAATTGTCCCAATTGTAATGCCATCTTTACTAACTGCTGCCACTCAATCCCCTCCTCCCCTTTTAACTTATTATATGTACAAGGAAGAGAGCTTGTCTAAACAGCTTTGAAAAATATGCTTTCATCATAAAGAAAGCTTTTTTACAGCAACTATTTCTACGTACAACCGGCATTCTTTTCTAGTTTACATATCCACTTATAATACCCCAATAATATCAGTAATAGGATTGGATTGATGACAGCAGTATGCCAAATCCTCCACCAACCGTAGTGAAAGTAACCCCATGGTTCGGGTAATAAGGTAACGAATTCGTATAGTAAAATAAAAAGGACGAAAAAAATCATATAAAAGATTTGTTTTGCAGCGCCTGTTTTATATGGATACCAATTTAAAAAGATCATATTAACTGCAGGAAGTAAGAATAAGTGCGGAACCAATCCTGGCAAATCGATTTCTTTATCAAAATACCAATATCCTTGGTATTTGAATTCGACAAACATATCGAAGATAACCTGAAAAGCAATCGTAAATGTCCAAATATGTACAATTTGATTGCCTGTAAGTAATTTATTTTTCTTAAAAGCAATCAAATTAAATATAAGAATGGCAATTATTAGTCCTATCATAGGTTATTTCCCTTTTTTCATTACAATACCCAAATGGATAGACATACTATACATTGGTTGCAAAAGGAAAACTGCTAAACAGCAGGTGGTTATTACATCTTATAAAAAGCTGCTGTTTCCAATTAATTTATCATGTTTTTCTTGTCAAAAATCTAGTCGAATCTTCGAAAATCTAGTATGATGTAATAATGGATTAATTCATGAACAAAGCGAGGATTACAAAAAAATGAGCTTACTAACTGTTGAAAATTTATCCCATACATTCGGGGACCGTACCTTATTTAAGGATGTTTCCTTTCGATTATTAGCTGAAGACCATGTTGGACTTGTCGGTGCAAACGGCGTTGGTAAATCTACGTTAATGAATATTATTACTGCGCAATTGATACACGATAGCGGTCGTGTCGAATGGACACCAGGTGTCCACTACGGATACTTGGATCAGCATACCGTCCTTACTCCTGGTAAGACAATGCGTGATGTTTTACGTGATGCCTTCCTTCCTCTTTTTGAAAAAGAAAAGGAATTAAATGACGTAACAGCACAAATGGCTGATGCCTCTCCCGAGGAATTGGAAGTATTGCTAGAAAAAATGGGCGAAATCCAAGACGCATTGGATGCTGGTGGTTTTTATTCTTTGGATATAAAAATTGAAGAAGCAGCACGTGGTTTGGGTCTAGATGCGATTGGGTTAGACCGTGATGTTGCTGCACTAAGCGGCGGGCAGCGTACAAAAGTGCTTCTTGCTAAGCTTCTTTTGGAACAGCCTAAGGTTCTTTTGCTCGATGAGCCGACCAACTATTTAGATGTTGAACATATTCGCTGGTTGACATCTTATTTAAAAGATTACCCATATGCGTTTATTCTTATTTCCCATGATACAGAATTTATGAATCCTGTATCCAATGTTATTTTTCAATTGGAATTTTCTAAGCTAACCCGCTATACAGCAAGCTATGAGAAATTCCTGGAACTTGCGGAAATCAATAAGAATCAGCATATTAATGCCTATGAAAAGCAAAAGGAATTCATCAAAAAACAAGAAGACTTTATCGCTAAAAATAAAGCGCGCTACTCCACAACCGGCCGGGCGAAGAGCCGTCAGAAGCAGCTGGATCGTATGGAGCGAATTGACCGCCCTGAAACGGCAATGAAGCCTACTTTCGGTTTCAAAGAGTCGCGCAGCAGCAGCCGCTATGTTTTTGAAGCGAAGGATTTAGAAATTGGCTATTCTCAACCACTATTACCAAAAATGAATATGACGCTCGAACGCGGCGAAAAAGTAGCGATTATCGGCTGTAATGGGGTTGGAAAGTCCACTCTTCTTAAAACAATGCTAGGTAAAATTGATCCATTGAACGGTAAGGTTGAACGCGGAGATTTCCTCTTCCCTTCTTATTTTGAACAAGAAGTAAAAGCAGGAGGAATTACTCCGATTGATGATGTCTGGAATGCCTTTCCTTCTATGGACCAGCATCAGGTTCGGGCTGCCCTTGCCCGCTGCGGATTAAAAAATGAACACATTTCCCGTCCAATGAATCAGCTCAGCGGTGGTGAGCAGGCAAAGGTTCGCCTTTGCAAACTAATGATGAATGAAAGTAACTGGATTTTATTCGATGAGCCGACCAATCACTTGGATATAGATGCTAAAGCAGAATTAAAGCG
>Ga0213825_1003066_pt1 | contig 10227 bp, 10 predicted proteins | sample MC6MC0900MG_FD_179896 | JGI IMG/M metagenome (GOLD analysis project Ga0213825, IMG submission 179896) | Enriched soil aggregate microbial communities from Iowa State University, Ames, United States - MC6-MC0900-MG | ecosystem: Environmental > Terrestrial > Soil > Unclassified | place: USA: Iowa... | reverse complement strand
TGCCATTCTGGTCTTTTTACCGATATTACTCAACGATCATTATCATATATCATTACAAAACATCGGATTATTATACTTACCTTTAACTGTTAGTATGATTTTTGGGAGTATTATCTTTAAAAAAATACAGAAGAAAGTTGCATTGAAGAAGCTGTTTATCACTATTTTATTTTTCATTCCCTTGTTAATTATTGCCTTTGGTTTTCTACATACCAAATCAATTATTGGATTAAGTATCATATTGTTTATGTATGGCTTAACAATTGGGTTTGCACCTCCACTATTTTCAACTATTATAAGTAATGAATATAGCGAACATAGGGGAGCTGCCTTAGGACTGTTTAATTTTATCCGTTATTCAGGTATGGCAATTGGCGGGATGTTTACTGGATTAAGTGTTGTTCTGCCAAGTACTCTCGTCTTTATTTTTTTTGGAGTTTTGCTTTTTCTTATTTCTCTCTACCAGTATCCTAGTATAAAGAATAGATCTATGTAACAAAAAATAAATCCGAACTGTCACCTCCCACCTACCTTTATCATAGAAAAATATTGCAAGTTAAAAACTGGATAAAATAAAAAATCTGCAAGACCTTAGCGGCTATTCCCACTAAAAATCGAGCAGATTTCTGAAAATTTTTTAACTATTAATTATTACTTACGAATCGCTTCAAAGGTAACCAATCCACTTTCAATAGAAGGCTTCTTGTTATGGATATACTCTGCTGAACAAGTTATATCGGAAAAACCTATAAATTCGAATTTTGAATCTAAACAAGTCATTCTATATCCAAAAGTGTGTGCTGTAGCCCATTCTTGTCCATTGACTTTCCAATGGGCTACACCTAAAACCAAAGAAATCTGTATTTATTCGAGTGCTTGGTCGCCCAAAGTCGCCTCTTTTTTCTATATGAAATAAACTTTAAGACCACACATCATGAATGGTCTTTTTATGAGTTATTTAAGTAAAACATCTGTTACTTAAACAATAGATATGCGCATATCACTGAATTAGAACATTCCCTAAATATTGAGCATATCCAGCTGAAATAATAAATTCAACTTCTAATACATAATTCCCTTTATCTGATGGGAATTGGAATTCTCTAAAGTCACCCCAAGTAAGTTCTGTCCGTTTGCCATCTTTTAATAAGGCAATAGTTATTTTTGGATCAGTCCATATATCCCCACCATTATTTTTATTCTCTCTAAAGTCCAACTTCACCTTTTGACCTGGAAAAACCTTTATTTCATCCAATGATGATGCGTATTTGATAATATCTTTTTTTGTTTTCTTCACTTCTTCACTTTCCGTTTTCCAGCTGATATTTGCTTCTGTTAATTGAAACTCTGAAGATAACCCTTCAAAATATATATGAGCAGTTGGCACCCCTACATCATAATCTTCAGCAATACAACCTGTTAATATGGAAATTAAAAATAACCCTATCAATAATTTGAACAATCCTTTCATATTCGACCTACCCTCCTTTATCAATCGAAAGTATATATCATAAATTGTAACATAATGGAACAATCCTGCTCCGTAAGTTTAATAATACCTTGTGTTACCTTCATTTAGATATATTTCACCACCCTACCATTTCAACCAATTCTCTAACGATGGTTCACCATGCACTTTAATTGTGGAGGGCTATCACGTTCATTATGTATAGAAGATATTTTGGAACTTGTTGAAGACAGATAATTAATATTGCTTATCTGTTTTTATATAAAATAACGGAAATTGTATGATTTGTATTTTGTTCAGTATTTGTTGAGTAAGATGATGTAATCTACAAATATAGTTACCTAGTTTGGTGATTATAAAGGGGGATTACAATTGGAAAAATTATTAATTATTTGTTGGTACATACTAACAGGGATTGCGATAGTATTGTATATACTTATACCTACTTCTTATAAATTTTGCCTTGTATTATTTACTGGGATTTGTGCTATTTCATCTCATCGACAATACAAGGTGGGATAGTTAAATGGTATTTCACGCCAGGCTCTAAACTCACTTGTAAAGCGTGGTAAATTAGTTCCTGTAAAAGAATTAAGTCGTGATAGGTTATATTTGAGAGAAGATATTGAAAGTCGAAAAGAGGCAGCTAAGGAGCTACAGACAAAATATAGACCATATGATGAATAAACACAAAAAGCTCAGGTGAGTATCTGGGCTTTTTAGGTATAACAAAATTATTTACTTTGAGACTTACTTATATTTCTCACGTAATCCATTTTTATAAATACCATCATTGTAATAATACCGTACATTAAAGTTTCTTTACTATCAAAATAATAATCGTCTTTATTATAAAGTAACTTAGAAATATTTATAATTATCGCTCCGATTAGAAAATAAATTAGAGAGTTTCTTATTAATTTCATAATTTTATTTTTCCTTATTCACAATTTGAATCTCCAGGGAATTGTTTGTCCATCTTAGTAGAACAACTTACCGAGATAACACTAAGATTTATTATTAGGCCCGGAACTGTTGCTCCTGCAACCTTTTTAGGAAACTCTTTTATAATAATTTTTGCTGCTTGTTTGAAATTCGATGTTCTAATTGCATCAACAATAATCGTAGATGATTGATGGTGGTATCGGCATCGGTATAAAACCCCTTAATAAATTTTACGAATAGTGTATCAATCAGAAAGGTGCGTGTCTATATAAAGATGTAAAAAAGAGCAAATTTTACATTTTTCAAGAAGATAAACTGTAAAAGAAATTTTTAGGGATTTTAGACAATAAAAATAACATTAAGCTTCTGCTTGCGCCTTAAATTCTTGCCCAGTGATTTCTTTATATTGTTCTTTTGAAATTTCTCCAAATGGATTTGTTTCTGTTTTTACAGCTAATTTTAATTGATCTGTTGTTACCCACTTGTACATAAAAGCGATTTGCCAAAACTGCATTATGCCCCACCTTCCTTCAATGCCATTACTTCTAGTTTTAACTGTGTAACTGTTGCTCCAAGGCTATTGATAATTAAATCCTTCTGAATGCCCACTATAAAATTATTCAAGAACAATTAGAACATAGTGACATTGGGTTAACTATGGACACCTACAGTCATTTCACTAAAGAGGTTAAAAAAGAGGCTATTGATTTATTTAATAAAATATTAAAGTTTGGTCGCTTCAAGATCCTCAATCTCAATTGTAATTAAACGTGTTGGGGACTTGATACCAAAACTTTATTCTCTCTTTCAACAAAAAAATATGGCAAGAAAGAAATCAACTAAAATAAAGAAAACTGCAAGAATTTAGCGTTTTTACACTAAACCGAGCAGTTTTCGAAAAGTTTTTAACTGTTAATTATTCCTTACGAATCGCTTCAAAAGTAACCAATCCACTTTCAATAGAAGGCTTCTTGTTATGGATATACTCTGCTGAACAAGTTATATCAGAAAAACCTATATTTTTTAATATTTGCTGAAATTCTTCAATTCCATACCATCGCAATGGGAATCTCTGCAGTTCTGTATCCACCAATTTCCAACTTTTCCATTTTTCATATTTTAAAACGGTAAGAGTGGTTTGATTGATCCAATCCATCTCTACAGATTTACTTTCTAACGCTATTCCCTCGGTGTCTGATAGCTGATAATAGGAGGTAGAAATTTCTCCTGTACGCCAATGTAATGGCAGTAGCAAGTCCACTATTAGACGACCACCGGGAACCAAATGATGATATATACATGTTAATGCATCAATTGCTTCCTTCGATTGCTCAATTAAACAAAATGACCCAGTTGGCATGACCACAGCTTCATATTTTGAATGCAACGAAAAATTGTTTAAATTACCTTCATAAAGCCTTGCAGGTAATCCTCTATCTGCGCATCGTTTTCGACAAGAGGCTAGCATCTCTGGTGAGTAATCAATTCCCTCCGCATCAAAACCCTTCTCTAATAAAGGAATAAGGAAACGACCAGAACCTACCCCTGCTTCTAGAATCTTACCATTCGTTCCTGTTAAACGATGAAGATAATACTCAATATCCCCATTTATGGAATGGCCTACTGGTTTCGTAAAATCATAAAGCTCTGTACTTATTGGACCATAATAACTATACATGTCAATTCCTCCGATTTTATGCAGAAGAATCTAGTAAATTTTAGTTCTTCCACACCTCAAATTTGTTTGATAGAAAAATAGAGCTGACTGTCATCATAAATCCCTCGCTTTCAGTAAAATATAACAAAATTATACATTTAATTTCGACTGTAATCAACATTATAATATTTTAGTAATGAGAGCTGCACTGTCTTGATTTTACTTCCCTTATATTTCTATCAATCATTCGCTTGCATTTTCATTTACAATATTAGCACAAATTATCAAAAGGTAATGTTCGATTGCCGTTATCATTAATGACAGGAAGGGGCTATGATATGGATTATTTTGAAAGAATACAAAACGCTATTGAATACATTGAGGAGCATCTACAAGATGAATTAATCATTACTGATATATCAGCAAAGGCTTATTTCTCTGCATTCCATTTCCAAAGACTTTTTCAAGCTATTACTGGTTTTTCTGTTCAGCAGTATTGTCGAAATAGGCGGTTATCTGAGGCAGCCATACTATTAGAAACTACCACCAATAACATTTTAGACATTGCAATTGCCTTTCATTATAGCTCACAGGAGGCTTTTACGCGTGCTTTTGTCAATTACATTGGTGTGACCCCCGCAAAATATCGAAAAGAAAAAAATGTCGTTCCCCTTCAAAGTAAACTAAACTTTTTGGATTATAAAATGAAGGGAGATTTCATCATGAATAAGCCTGAAATGATTTATTTACAGAAAAAGTTTATTATTGGATATGAATACCAAACAACCTTACTAGATGAAAAATATTTTATAGATATTCCTGAATTTTACACTGATTTTGGAAAAAATCATTATTATGAGCGAATTCCTCATAAGCTTACTCCCAATTTCGCTTATGGACTATCCACTAACTTTCATGACGATGGACAATTTTCCTTTATTATTGGTGAAGAAGTAACGGGCAATACGGAATCACTGGACAATGGCTTTGTCAAATTTGAAATCCCTGAGGGCAAATATGCGGTATTTTCCATGAAAGGAACTTCAGAGGCAATTCAAAATATACGACGCTATATTTATGGTGTTTGGCTACCAAATTCTAATTATGAAAGAAATGAAGGCCCTGATTTTGAAATAACAGATGTAGTCAATTCAGCTTATCCAAACGATATGAAAATGAAAATTTACATTCCAATTAAAGCGTAACAAAGGAGAGAACATTATGAATTTAACAAAGGTATTTGAGGAATTTCCAATATTACGTTCATCCAAGCTAGAGCTAAAAAAAATTGAGGATCGCCATTTACAGGAGCTATTTGACATTTATGATAATGAAAAAGTATTTGAGTTTTGCGGAATTATTCCAAAGCACAATCTTCCAACTGTTAGTAAAATGATTGGCCATTTTGATAGAGACTATCAGAAGAAAAGCAGAGTAAAATGGGGTATTTTTCAAAAATCTCAGAATGATACATTGGTTGGCATTATTGAAGCAATGGATTTTAATCAGAAAGTGGATATGGTAACAATCGGCTACTATTTAGCTGAGGCATATTGGGGTAAAGGCATTGCCACTGAAGCTGTACATATGATTGTAAAATATTTATTTGAGGAGGTTGCCATTAATCGGATACAAGCTGAAGTGATGCCACTGAATGAACCGTCAAAAAAGGTACTCCTAAAAAATGGCTTCCTCAAAGAAGGACTAATAAGACAGGCTTCACTTTGGTCTGGTAAAGGTATAGTAGATTTAGAAATATACGGTTATCTTAAAGAGGACTATGGTGCCAGCAAATAAATTTCTTACAGACTAGAGCACTTTGTGGTTCTAGTCTTTTTTATTAAATAGCTATTTTTAGTTTTCCCCCATTTTCAAAAAGTAAAATCCTAAATGGACTTTGTACCAGTTCTACGTTGCCTTCATATCATAGACTAATTATAGAACTGGTAACAGCAAATATTCCAACAATAAGGGAGAACATAAGGTATGGAAGATAAACGTTATCTTGATCGTATCAATTGGAATTTTGACAACTATCATAAATTTGATAAATGTTACTGTCAATCCAAAACATATTATTGTAATCATGACAAAGGCTCTACAGAAGATAATGAATTTGATGAAGCCGATACTTATAACATAAAATATTATAATTCTAAGGATGTTAAGCAAAAACAGAGAAATGACAACCTGAATAATCATCATGGTCAAGAAATAAATAATTGCAAGAACTGTCCTTGTCATCTTTTACAATGTCTTGATCCTGGAACATTGGTAGACGTTTTTCTTGCAAAAGGTGGTAATTTTTTAAATGTTTACTTCTTGTATTTCGATAAACCAACTAGCTGTGCGTACTTCCTTCAAATAGGAGCAGCAGCTATGCCTATTATTATAGATTGTGAAAGAATTGAGGCTATTCGTAAAATTTAAGGTGGACTAAGTAGGCTCTTCCAAATGAGCTTTATGCCAAAGTGATGTTGGTCTCCAAGGCGTTTTCAAGGAGGGAAAAATCGGTTTAATCTAATGAAAGTATTCTATAAAAAAATGACCAGTTATTCTCATTCTTTAGAGAATAACTGGTTTTTAGTAATCCATTATTTATTATTAATCCAACTGATTAACTCTCTATCAAAAGTTTCAGGTTCTTCATACATTGGATTATGACCACTCTTTTCAAAAATAACCTTTTTGACATTTTTGTCTAGTCCATCTAATGAATCCCAAAGCGAAACAGGCGCAACTAAGTAATCATATCTACCTAACCCTACAAGAACAGGTTTTTCAACATCAGCCAATAAGTGAATCAAATTGCGTTCGGCAAATGCTACTCCCCAAAGATAATCAATGATTTGCATATTCGTATAGACGCCTTCCCACATATCTGTAGCATCAAATGTGTAATCATAGAAACTATGTGCTCCCATTCGAAGACACATATGGACAAAGCGTCTTTCAGGGTCATTCCGAATATCATTTTCTAAAAAAGCAATATCATGCTCAAATTGTCTTTTTCGCTCAGGACCTGCTGTTTCGTTAAAATAAGAAAAGCTTTGCTGCTGTCTTTCTTGACTATTTGTCGGTGCAGAATTCAATAGGATAACTTTGTCAATATATTGAGGATATTTTTTAGCATAGGCCAAGGCCATAAATGCATGTCCAGAATGACCTAAAATAATGAAATTCTCTAGCTTGAGAAATTTTCTCGCAGTTTCAATATCTTCTACAATTTTATCTAATGTATAATCCTTTTGTTTTAGTTCTCGAGGTGATTTTACAAATCCTCGGTGATCTAAAAAATAAAATTGAAAATGTTTATAGAGATTTTCAGAGAATAAGCGAGGGTAATAAACACTACTGCCAATTACCACTATTTTCTTCCCTTGTCCCTTTACACTATATGTTAAATCGAAGCCTTCACAATTGATGTTATTCATACTAATAGTCCTCTTTTCTAATTGTTTTAGAAGAGCTATTATGAAACTCTTCCTTCTATCACTCCCTTTCGATTTTACATTCCCGTGTCTTTTCCATTGAACGTTCAAGCATTCATGCTCACCTCAAGCATTTTTTATATCTATTATACCATTTAATCATGACAAGCTATAAATGATTTTCCAGATGCCGAGCATTTAAAGATTTTCTATGCTATGACGCTCTATAACTTAAAGGATCATTCAAAATCAATGGAAATATTATTAAATACTCTCTTATCCACTTCGAATCATGAAGGTATAAATGCATACAGCAAAGCCATTAAGTTTTATAGTGATAAACTTGATCAAATATTTGAGTAATCATAAAGCATAAAAGATCAGGTCACAATATGTAAACCTGATCTTCTTCTAATTAGTTCGCAATCTTTGTCTTTCTTGATAAAGTAGCTACAAATATAAATAAAATTATACCACTCAGGAAAAACAAATAACTTAATGGTATTAAAAAGAAATTTCTTTCCACAATTGTTCCATCTGCCATTAATTCATCTCCAATTATTCCCTTTGTAACTAAACATAAAATTCCTAAACAAATTGGCAATGTAGCAAATATATATTTTTTCATCTTTATCCTCCGTTGAGCTTTTGCTCCTCTATCAAATAGTAAACCAAAATTGAAATCTATTTTTAACACTTGCTATTGATATAGTAACTGCACTTACATTCTAAGTCAATATTTTTTTATCGAAAAACAATAAATAAATATTGTATTACCCCTTTCGTTTAATCCATAAATCCGCATGATAAAATAAGAACATGCATTCCCCCCTCTTTTAATTATTTTTACGTGAATTGATTTTTTGTATTTAATTTGTATGGTGCGAGTGTAAACATAGAATTTAATAATTATAATGTCGGATAATCTGTAATATTGATAAAAATTACGGCTGCTAATTAAAGCAACCGTCGGTGTAATAAAATTCACTTTTCTCTGATTAAAGTTACAATTAATTCTATATTGCCTTAGAAGCTTGTTGAATTAGTGCGGCTACCATTTTATCCATCTGTGCAAATCGATCATCCTTTGTTTGACCATTTGCATAGCGATAGTAAATTTGCTGACAAATTACAGCTAATTTAAAGTAGGCAAATGTAATGTAATAATCTATAGCAGAGACATCACGTCCACTTTTCTCTGCATAACGCTGTATAAATTCCTGACGTGTATAAAAACCTGGCAAAATCGTTACTGGTGGTTCTCCTAATGCGTATAATAGCATTTTAGGATCATCTGCATGCATCCAGTAGCTCATTGCCACGCCTAAATCAGCTAATGGGTCCCCTACTGTCGTCATTTCCCAATCAAAAAGTCCAATCATTTCAGAAAAGTCATTGGAAAACATAGCATTATTCAGCTTGTAATCATAATGAATAATCGTTGCCTCACTGTTAGTAGGAATATGCTTCTTTAACCATGTTGTCAACGCTTCAACCTCAGCATACTGTGCTGTTTTTGCTTTGTCATAGCGTTCGATCCAGCCCTGTACCTGCCGCTCCATAAATCCGTCTGGCTTGACCATTTCCTTAAGCTTTGTCTCCTGATATGGGATTGCATGAAGTGCTACCAGTGAATCAACCATCTTTTCAGATATCTGGCGTGCTAGTTGCTCGTTATGCTCAATGCCTTTAGGAAAATGTGTGTCTAACACGATGCCCTTCTTCCGTTCCATTAAGAAAAAATCACTACCAATAATTTCTCGGTCTTCAACGTAAACAAACGGCTCCGGAGCAGCAGCTAAAAATGGATGCAAGGCAGATAAAATCGTAAATTCACGTTTCATGTCATGTGCTTTTTTGGCGACTGGTCCATGTGGAGGTCGACGAAGAACGACTTCAAAATCACCTACTTTTAGGCAATAGGTCAAATTTGAATGGCCTGCACTAAATTGTGAAATTTCGAGAATGCCTTCTGGTAAATCTGGAAATTGCCTTTTTAAAAATGACTGTAATTTCACTTCATCAAGACGTTCACTTGCCCTTACTTGTATCGTATCCATCCAAACCCTCCTTTAAATAATTGAGCTCATGCCACCATCTACAACAATAACATCTCCTGTTACATAATCTGAGGCAGCTGCCGCTAAAAATAACGCAACACCTTTTAAATCATTCTCAGAGCCTAAACGCTTTAATGGTGTGGCACTCATTAAATACTCTTGTCCACGTTCAATTAAAACATTTGACATTTTTGTTGGGAAGAATCCTGGTGCAATCGCATTCACATTGACGCCATATGGCCCCCATTTTACGGCTAAATCCTTTGTTAAGGTAATAACGGCTCCCTTACTCGCGTTATAGCCAATAGTATCCATAAAATCTGGTAATGTACCGCCTAACCCTGCAATTGAGGCGATATTAATAATTTTGCCACTTTTTTGTGCCAGCATTTTTTTGCCAACTGCTTGACTCATTAAAAATGTACCATTTACGTTAACATCAAATACTTTTTGCCAAGCCTCATATGGCATTTCAACAGCAGGAGTTCCCCAAGACGCTCCACTATTATTTACTAAAATATCAATATTGCCGAATGTATTGATAGTTTTTGATACCACGTTTGCTACATCGTCTGATTTTGTTACGTCGCAGGCAAGAGCCAATGTTTGTACACCTAATTTCGCTAGCTCTGCTGCTACCACTTCACATGCCTCTACCTTTCGTGA
>Ga0213825_1003060_pt1 | contig 10238 bp, 7 predicted proteins | sample MC6MC0900MG_FD_179896 | JGI IMG/M metagenome (GOLD analysis project Ga0213825, IMG submission 179896) | Enriched soil aggregate microbial communities from Iowa State University, Ames, United States - MC6-MC0900-MG | ecosystem: Environmental > Terrestrial > Soil > Unclassified | place: USA: Iowa... | reverse complement strand
TGGTACAGCACAAAAGTGGGGGTGATCGACCTGAAGAAAAAGTCGATCACCATGGGTAAAGGATGTTAAAAAGTGTTCACCATGTCCCCGAACACCTGTCTACCATGTCCCCGGACTGTACACCCGCCAGCGGGAGAGGGAATATTTAGAGGGTGCAGCCCGCACGGTTTGTTCCCTCTCCCGCGAAGTGGGAGAGGGCCAGGGTGAGGGCAATAACCATCACGTCACCGGCGCCGGATTAAACACCGCCAGCTGATTACGAATCCCCCAACGATCCGACCATGTCTGCTTGCGCCCGCTGGCAATCTCCAGAATCAACTCAAACAGTCGCCAACCGACCTGTTCAATACTCTCTTCACCCGTTGCAATGGTTCCGGCATTAATATCCATCAAATCATGCCAGCGTTCGGCCAGCGCATTGCGCGTTGCCATCTTGATCACCGGAATGGCGGCCAAACCATAAGGTGTGCCGCGCCCGGTAGTGAACACCTGCAAGGTAATGCCTGATGCCATCTGCTGCGTGCCACACACGAAATCGCTGGCTGGTGTGGCCGCATAAATCAGCCCGCGTTTGGTGGGGCGCTGTCCGGGCGACAACACTTCAACAATTGGGCTGCGACCTGACTTGGCAATCGAACCCAGCGCTTTCTCCACCACATTCGCCAGCCCGCCTTTTTTGTTGCCCGGCGAGGGATTGGCGCTGCGATCGGTTTGGCCCTGGCTGAGGTAATCGTCATACCACGCCATCTCTTCCAGCAGCCGTTTGCCAACCGCTTCATCCACCACGCGCGGCGTCAGCAGATGTATGGCATCCCGCACTTCGGTCACTTCCGAGAACATCACCGTCGCACCGCAGCGCACCAGTAAATCAGAAGCAAATCCCACGGCGGGGTTCGCCGTTACGCCCGAGAAAGCGTCGCTGCCGCCGCACTGCGTGCCGATCACCAGCTCTGATGCCGGACAGGTTTCGCGCTGACGTTGATTAAGCTTTTTCAAATGGCGTTCGGCGACCTGCAGGATTTCATCCACCATCGCGCCGAAGCCCACCAGCCGCTCATCCTGCAATCGCACAATGTCGTTGTCATCCAGCGAAATGGCCTGCACATCCGGTGTGCCGGTCAGCAGACGTTCGGGCTGTAACTTCTCGCAGCCGAGGCTGACGATCATCACTTCGCCACCAAAATTGGGATTCAGCGCCAGGTTATGAATGGTGCGAATCGGCACCACCGCGGCGGGCGCATTGATTGCCACGCCGCAACCGTACAGATGATTCAGCGCCACCACGCCATCGACATTGGGATAACGCGGCAGCAAATCACGCTCAATGATCTGCACTACATAATCCACCACGCCCGCCACGCAGTGAACGCTGGTGGTGATGCCGAGCAGGTTGCGCGTGCCCACGCTGCCATCTGCGTTGCGATAGCCTTCGAAGGTATAACCTTCCAGCGGCGGCAGCGCGGGCGGCACATTGTTTGCCAACGGCAAACTGTTGAGTGGCGGCGCTTCGGGCAGCGCTACCAGTGATTCTTCAATCCAGCTACCTTGTGGGATGGGGCGCAGCGCGTAGCCAATCACTTCACCGTAGCGCAGGATCGCGCCTGCTTGCGGGATATCGCTGAGCGCGACTTTATGTCCCTGCGGCACATGCTCAGTCAGTTGCAGTCCGTCGTCGAACCGGGTGCCGGACGGTAACCCCTGATTGTTGACCACGATCGCCACGTTATCGGCATCGTGCACTTTGATATAGAGCGGTTTTTCTGTCAGAGGACGGTTCATTGCTCACCTTCCAGTTCGTCGCACCGTACGTAGCAGCGCGGTTTAAAATACGTCCATCACGTCATCGTTTTTTGCCAGCCTCAGTATATGCAGGGGTATTTGCCGTATGCATTGTGCAACTGACTGGCTTTAAGGAGATTTATCAGGGGAATTTGGTTCGTTTATCCAAACACAAGTGAAGGGACTCACAAACTGCCGTTGTCCTGTACGTTAACCAGGCAAAATTAGGGAGCAAAAAAGCGTTCCGTGAGCCACGCCGCAGCGTTATGTGCAGATGCCATAAAATCATTCTCTTTCACCCTTAATCCTCATGCGTTCTTCCAGTGTTTCGCCGCCAGGCTGTTCCTATACTGATTCTCGTTCTTCAACGTTAGGTTATTCGTCACGACGCATCATCGTATTGCCAAATATAAAAATCGCCGTGTTTAACCCGACTTCATTCTGATACCCAACGCGATGTGTATGCAGTCAGAGTGGATGTAGCGTTCGCTATATTTCAGGAGTGCATCATGAATAGTTTCAGCCAGACAGCGGAAGCAGTGCAAAAGCGCACCAATGCCCGTTACTGGATTGTGGTGATGTTATTTATCGTCACCTCGTTCAACTACGGTGACCGCGCAACCATTTCGATTGCCGGTTCGGCGATGTCCAAAGAGATCGGCCTCGATTCGGTCGGCCTGGGCTATATCTTCTCCGCCTTTTCCTGGGCGTACGTGATTGGGCAGATTCCGGGCGGCTGGCTGCTCGACCGCTTCGGCTCGAAACGTGTCTACTTCTGGAGCATCTTCCTCTGGTCGCTGTTTACCTTACTGCAAGGCTTCGTCGATCTGTTCAGCGGTTTTGGCATTATCATTTCGCTGTTCCTGTTGCGCTTCCTGGTCGGTCTGGCTGAAGCGCCATCCTTCCCCGGCAACAGCCGCATTGTTGCGGCCTGGTTCCCGGCGCAGGAGCGCGGCACCGCCGTCGCAATCTTTAACTCGGCGCAATACTTTGCCACGGTAATCTTCGCGCCGATCATGGGTTGGCTGGTCTCCGAAGTGGGCTGGGCGCACGTGTTCTGGTTCATGGGCGGATTGGGCATCATCCTCAGCTTTATCTGGCTGAAAGTGATCCACGATCCCACCGATCATCCGGGCGTCAACAAAGCCGAGCTGGAGTACATGGAGCAGGGCGGCGCACTGATCAACATGGACGTCAAAAAGGATGACCGCAAAGTGAGCTGGAGCGAGAAGTGGTTCCAGATCAAACAGCTACTAACCTCACGCATGATGCTGGGCATCTATCTCGGCCAATACTGCGTCAACGCCTTAACCTACTTCTTTATTACCTGGTTCCCGGTGTATCTGGTGCAGGCGCGCGGCATGTCGATTCTGAAGGCCGGCTTTATTGCTTCGATTCCTGCGGTGTGTGGCTTCCTCGGCGGCGTATTGGGCGGCGTGATTTCTGATTACCTGATGCGTAAAACCGGTTCGCTGAACATCGCGCGTAAAACGCCCATTGTGCTCGGTATGCTGCTCTCCATCTCGATGGTGATGTGTAACTACACCGACACGGAATGGGTGGTGGTGTTCTTTATGGCGCTGGCATTCTTCGGCAAAGGCATTGGTGCGCTGGGTTGGGCGGTGATGGCAGATACCGCACCGAAAGAGATCAGCGGTTTGAGCGGTGGCTTGTTCAACATGTTCGGTAACTTCTCAGGCATCGTCACGCCAATTGCCATCGGTTACATCATCGCCACCAGCGGATCCTTCGAGGGCGCGCTGATTTATGTCGGTATCCATGCCTTTGTCGCCGCATTTAGTTTCCTGGTGATTGCCGGCGATATCAAACGCGTTGAACTGAAAACCAGGCCATAAGGACGGAATATGACTACGCAAAGCACGCCGGTCATCACCGATATGCAGGTGATTCCGGTTGCCGGTTACGACAGCATGTTGCTCAACATCGGTGGCGCGCACAGCGCCTGCTTCACCCGCAATATCGTGGTGCTCACGGATAGCGCGGGACACACCGGCGTCGGTGAAGCGCCGGGCGGGGAAACCATCTACCAAACGCTGGTTGAGGCAATTCCGCAGGTAAAAGGTCAGCAGGTTGCCCGCATGAATCGTCTGGTGCAGCAGGTGCACAAAGGCAATCAGTCGGCGGATTTCGATACCTTCGGCAAGGGCGCGTGGACCTTCGAGCTGCGCGTCAATGCGGTGGCCGCGCTGGAAGCGGCGCTACTGGATTTACTCGGCCAATGTCTCGGCGTGCCGGTGGCGGAACTGCTCGGTCCGGGCCAGCAGCGCGATGAGGTCACGGTGCTCGGCTATCTGTTCTATCTCGGCGATCGTCGCAAAACCGATTTGCCGTATCTGACTGGCGAAAATGCCAGCCACGACTGGTATCACTTGCGTCATCAGGAGGCGCTGACGCCGGAATCTGTGGTGCGTCTGGCGGAAGCGGCGCAGGACAAATATGGCTTCAAAGATTTCAAACTCAAAGGCGGCGTGCTGTCGGGCGAGCAGGAGATTGAGTCGGCGGTGGCGCTAAAAAAACGCTTCCCCGATGCGCGCATCACCGTCGATCCCAACGGTGCCTGGACGCTGGATGAAGCCATTCGCTTGTGTAAAGGCATGGGCGATGTGCTGACCTACGCCGAAGATCCGTGCGGTGCCGAGCAGGGTTATTCCGGCCGCGAAGTCATGGCCGAATTCCGCCGTGCGACGGGGTTGCCGGTCGCCACCAACATGATCGCCACCAACTGGCGCGAGATGAACCACGCGGTGATGCACAATGCCGTCGACATCCCGCTGGCCGATCCGCACTTCTGGACGCTGAGCGGCGCAGTGCGCGTGGCGCAGCTGTGTGATGACTGGGGGCTGACGTGGGGCTGTCACTCCAATAACCACTTCGATATTTCACTGGCGATGTTCACCCACGTTGGCGCCGCTGCGCCGGGTAAACCCACCGCGATTGATACGCACTGGATTTGGCAGGAGGGCGATCAGCGCCTGACCAAAGAGCCGCTGCAGATCCGCAACGGCAAAATCGCCGTGCCGGATAAGCCGGGCCTCGGCGTCGAGCTGGATTGGGATCGCCTGCATCAGGCCAACGCGTTGTACAAATCACTGCCAGCGGGCGCACGTAATGACGCCACCGCGATGCAGTATCTGGTTCCCAATTGGTCATTCGATCGCAAGCGTCCAGCCTTTGGTCGCGGCTAAGTTTAAGGAGCAGGAAATGAGTCAGACACCGAAAATAACATCGCTGCAGGTCATTCCGGTGGCCGGTCACGACAGCATGTTGCTTAACCTGAGTGGCGCGCATTCGCCGTTCTTTACCCGCAACATCGTCATCATTAAAGACAATGCCGGACACACCGGCGTCGGTGAGATTCCGGGCGGCGAAAAGATTCGTCAGACGCTGGAGGATGCGGCGGCGCTGGTGGTGCAGAAAACCGTTGGCGAATACAAGAACATCCTCAACCTGGTGCGCAGCACCTTTGCCGACCGCGATTCCAGCGGACGCGGCAACCAAACCTTTGATTTGCGTACCACCATTCACGTGGTCACCGGCATCGAAGCGGCGCTGCTCGATCTGCTGGGGCAGCATTTGGGCGTGAACGTCGCCTCGTTGCTTGGCGATGGTCAGCAGCGCGACCGGGTAGAAATGCTCGGCTACCTGTTCTACGTCGGCGACCGCAAGAAAACCTCGCTGCCGTATCAGAGCCAGGAAAATGACAAATTCGATTGGTATCGCCTGCGCCACGAAGAAGCACTGACGCCGGATACGGTGGTGCGCCTGGCGGAAGCGGCCTATGAAAAATATGGCTTTAACGATTTCAAACTGAAAGGCGGCGTGCTGCGCGGTGGCGAAGAGGCCGAAGCGGTGACGGCGCTGGCGAAGCGTTTCCCGCAGGCGCGTGTGACGCTTGATCCTAACGGCGCCTGGTCGCTGAACGAGGCGATTCTGCTCGGTAAGCAGCTGAAAGGAGTGCTGGCCTATGCGGAAGATCCGTGCGGTGCTGAGCAGGGCTATTCCGGGCGCGAAGTGATGGCGGAATTCCGCCGCGCCACCGGCATGCCGACCGCCACCAATATGATCGCCACCGACTGGCGTCAAATGGGCCACACGCTGTCGCTGCAGTCGGTCGATATCCCGCTGGCCGATCCGCACTTCTGGACGATGCAGGGTTCGGTACGCGTGGCGCAGATGTGTCACGACTTCGGCCTGACGTGGGGCTCGCACTCTAACAACCACTTCGATATCTCGCTGGCGATGTTTACCCACGTTGCCGCCGCCGCACCAGGTGCGATTACCGCCATTGATACGCATTGGATTTGGCAGGAAGGCAATCAGCGCCTGACTAAAGAGCCGCTCCAGATTAAAGGCGGCATGGTGCAGGTGCCGCAAAAACCGGGTCTCGGCGTCGAGCTGGATATGGATCAGGTGATGCAGGCCAACGCGCTGTATCAGAAACACGGTTTAGGCGCGCGCGACGATGCGCAAGCCATGCAGTTCCTCGTACCGAACTGGACCTTTGATAACAAGCGTCCGTGCCTGGTGCGCTAACTTTTCCGGCTCCCCGCGCGGGAGCCTGCTGTAACCGACAGGAGTGAAGACAATGAGCAATGCCTGGCCGAACCCTTTTCGTCGCCGTCTGCTGGCAGGAGAAACCCTGATTGGCAGCTGGTGCGCGCTGGCTAATCCCCTTACCACTGAAGTGCTGGGCCTGGCGGGCTTTGACTGGCTGGTGCTGGATGGCGAACACGCGCCGAATGACATCACCACCTTTGTGCCGCAGCTAATGGCACTGAAGGGCAGCCACAGCGCGCCGGTGGTGCGTCCGCCGTGCAACGAACCGATCATCATCAAGCGCTTGCTGGATATCGGCTTCTACAACTTCCTGGTGCCATTTGTGGAAACCGAGAAAGAAGCGATTCGCGCGGTGGCATCTACTCGCTATCCACCGGCGGGCATTCGCGGTGTGTCGGTTTCACACCGCAGCAACATGTACGGCACGCTGCCGGATTACAACAGCACCATTAACGACAACATCACGGTGCTGGTGCAGATCGAAACGCAACAGGCGGTGGACAACATTGATGCTATCGCCGCGGTGGAGGGGGTCGATGGCATCTTCGTTGGACCGGGCGATCTCTCGGCCGCGCTCGGCTATCTGGGCCAGCCTGCGCATCCCGAAGTATTGAAAGTGATTAAACACGTCTTCGAACGCGCCAAAGCAGCGGGGAAACCGAGTGGCATTCTGGCGCCGGTGGAAGCCGATGCGCGCCGCTATCTGGAGTGGGGCGCCAGCTTTGTGGCGGTAGGCAGCGATCTGGGTGTGTTCCGTAACGCCACGCAGGCGCTGTGTGACAAATTTAAAAAATAACTGACTGAGAGGAAAGGCAATGAAAATTGGATTTATCGGCCTCGGCATCATGGGCAAACCGATGAGTAAAAACCTGGTGAAAGCCGGTTATTCGCTGGTGGTGCGCGACCATAATGTTAGTAACGAAGCAGAGTTGGTGGAGCTGGGCGCCACCGTGGCCAAGACGCCAAAAGAGGTGGCTGAACAGGTGGATGTGTTGATCACCATGGTACCGAACTCGCCACAGGTTAAAGAGGTGTGCCTCGGCGCTAACGGCATCATCGAAGGCGCGAAGCCGGGCCTGATTGTTATCGACATGAGTTCCATTGCGCCGTTGGCCAGCCGCGAAGTGCATGATGCGCTGGCGGCGAAAGGCATCAAAATGCTCGATGCGCCAGTCAGCGGCGGCGAGCCGAAAGCGATTGAAGGCACGCTGTCGGTGATGGTGGGCGGCGATAAAGCGGTGTTTGATCAGTGCTACGACATCATGAAAGCGATGGCGGGTTCGGTGGTCCACACCGGTGACATTGGTGCGGGGAATGTGACTAAGCTGGCAAATCAGGTGATCGTGGCGCTTAACATCGCGGCGATGTCAGAAGCGCTGTCGCTGGCGACCAAAGCGGGCGTTAATCCTGAGCTGGTTTATCAGGCGATTCGTGGTGGTCTGGCAGGCAGCACCGTGCTGGATGCCAAAGCGCCGATGGTGCTGGATCGTAACTTCAAACCGGGCTTCCGCATCGATCTGCATATCAAAGATCTGGCCAATGCGCTGGATACCTCGCACGAGATCGGTGCGCATCTGCCGCTGACTGCCGCAGTGATGGAGATGATGCAGGCGCTGAAAGTGGATGGACAGGGCACTTCCGACCATAGCGCGCTGGCCTGCTATTATGAAAAATTAGCGAAAGTTGAGATCACCCGGTAGTGCAATCGTCCGGCGTCTACGGATGTCGGGCGGCTCGCTGCCTTCGCAGGACGGATGTCCGTCATCAACCGCGCTGGATTGCCTATGAAAATTGTCATCGCACCGGATTCATATAAAGAGAGTTTATCCGCCCTGGAAGTGGCTTCGGCGATTGAAGCGGGATTCCGCGAGATCTTTCCCGAAGCTGAGTACGTGAAAATACCGGTTGCCGACGGTGGTGAAGGCACGGTTGAAGCGATGGTGGCGGCAACGCAGGGAAACATTGTCCGGCTGACGGTTACTGGACCGCTCGGCAAGCCAGTGGAGGCGTTCTACGGTTTGTCAGGTGATGAGCGTACCGCATTTATCGAAATGGCGGCAGCCAGCGGGCTGGAGTTAGTGCCCGCGGCACAGCGCGATCCGCTGATTACCACCTCGTTCGGCACCGGCGAGCTGATCAAAGATGCGCTCGATCGCGGTGTCGATCACTTCATTATCGGCATTGGCGGCAGCGCCACCAATGATGGCGGTTCCGGCATGATGCAGGCGCTGGGCGCACAACTGCTGGATGAGCACGGCAAGCAAATCGCCTACGGCGGCGGCGCATTGCCGCAGCTGGCGCGCATCGATATCGAACAGCTGGATACGCGTATTAAGCAGTGTCGCTTTGAAGTCGCCTGCGATGTCAGCAATCCGCTCACCGGTGATAAGGGCGCTTCGGCGATCTTCGGTCCGCAGAAAGGCGCGACGCCGGAACTGGTGCAGCAGCTGGACAAAGCACTGGAACATTACGCCACCCTGATTCATCGCGATCTGGATATTGATGTTTTACACATTGATGGTGGCGGCGCGGCGGGCGGCATGGGCGCGGCGCTGCATGCGTTTTGTCAGGCCGAGTTACGCAGCGGCATTGAGATTGTCACTGAAGCCTTGGGCCTGGCCGAGCAGGTGAAAGATGCCGATCTGGTGATTACCGGCGAAGGGCGCATTGATAGTCAAAGCATTAACGGCAAGGTGCCGATTGGTGTGGCAAAGGTCGCGAAGCAGTTTAATAAACCGGTGATTGGCATTGCCGGAAGTTTAACCGCGGATGTCGGCGTGGTGCACCAACATGGGCTGGATGCGGTGTTCAGCGTGTTGTTTAGCATCTGCTCATTGGATGACGCGCTGGCCAACGCGGCGCAGAACGTGCGCCTGACGGCGCGCAATGTGGCGGCGGTGATTAAGCTGGGGAAAGGGAGATAGTTTTCCCTCACCCTAACCCTCTCCCAGAGGGAGAGGGAACCGATCGGAGCGATGGAATAAGTTTGCACGTAACTTCAGCATTCTCAGGACAACTCCCTCGCCCGCTTGCGGGAGAGGGCTGGGGTGAGGGGAAAACCGCATCGCACTAACCCAACGCCAACAATTTCCTCGCTTCACGCGCCACGTTCGCCATCTCATCGCTCAACTCCAGCAGCTCCGGCTCCAGCGCGTCGATATCGCTCTCCTGATGCAAACTCTTCTCCAGCTGCTGACACAGCTGCTTCAGGCGCGGCACGCCGCTGTAGCTGGCGCTGCCATGCAGCTTGTGAATAATCTCGCGCAATCCCACCACATCATTACTCGCCATGGCACTCTCTACGCGCTCTTCCACTTCCGGCAGGAAATCGAGCAGCATTTGCAGCAAATCGCGGGCTAAATCGGGTTTATTGGCGGCCTGACGTAGCGCCAGCGTCCAATCCAGTGACGGCGCCACGTGCGGCTGTTGCGGCTGTGGCATGACCCGGTTCGGCGCGTAACGCTGCAGCAGCTGGCTCAGTTTATCCTCATCAATCGGCTTCGCCAGATAGTCATTCATGCCAGCGTTGATGAGCTGCGCTCGTTCGCCATCCAGCGCATGCGCAGTAACGGCGACAATCGGTGTGGTGGCGTGCAGCGGCAGGCTGCGGATGATTTCGCTGGCACGGATGCCATCGATATCCGGCATCTGAATGTCCATCAGAATCACGTCCAGCTTGTGCAGGCGCGCCTGACGAATCGCCTGCTCGGCGTTATCACACAGAATGATGTGCTGCACCTGCTCCTCCAGCAGTGCGCCAATCAGTTTCAGGTTGGCGGGATTGTCATCCACCGCCATTACCGTCAGCGGCTGACGTGCACCACGCGGCAGCGCATCGCTTTGCCAGTCATGTAAGTCCAGCAGCATCGGCAGCAAGCGCG
>Ga0213825_1003059_pt1 | contig 10239 bp, 15 predicted proteins | sample MC6MC0900MG_FD_179896 | JGI IMG/M metagenome (GOLD analysis project Ga0213825, IMG submission 179896) | Enriched soil aggregate microbial communities from Iowa State University, Ames, United States - MC6-MC0900-MG | ecosystem: Environmental > Terrestrial > Soil > Unclassified | place: USA: Iowa... | reverse complement strand
GAAAGTCGTCCTTGTCCAGGTAATCGGAAATTTCGCTGCAGGCCAGGTTGCGGAATTTGTCACCGTCAGTCAGGTCGTCGACGGCGATGATTTCGGTTTCGTTGCGTTGGTTGAGCGCCTGAACGGTGCGGAGCCGGCATTTTAATCAAGGGAAAGTGAGGTGGCGTTAACCTGGGTCAAGGACTGAGCGGGTTTGGGGGCTTTTGGGATTGGGCTGGTTTCAAATCTGACCACCCACGGGCCAGGACCAAAATACGAAGGTTCGCATAATGCATATTATGTTAAATTAAGTTTGCGACGGCACGTCCTGAATCACGCCCTAAAACGACGTTTATCAATATCCGCTGTGAGGATCGAGGAAAAAATGGAATGCGCTTAGACGGAAGAAAATCTTCTGAGATTCAGTGGCTTGCACCAAGCGCCATGGTCAGCTTTTTGAGTTCATTGGAATCAACTCGATTTCACCCTCCGCTATAACATTGATCTAGCTGTATATTTTTTCTATGAGACGAGCAATGTTTTTTGGGGCGAAAGTGGAAAACTTCGAGAGCGCATTGGAAAATCCATAGCATTTTTAGACTTTAGTTGGAAACTCCTAAGAAGAATCGCTCAAGCTCCCCGGTGTCTTGCGCACCCCTGGTTAACCCTGCTGAAGGTATGGGGATCATGTGGTGCCACGCACCGCGGTGGATGCAAGGAGTTCCACCGTGGAACTCGAGCGCTTTACGCCTACCCGGAATCCATCGCCTGTAGTCAGGCCTACAACTCAAATGATAAGTAAAACTCTGCGTTTCCCCGCGCTGGCGTTGAAAATCAGCTGCTTAGGGTGCTCCGTCGCTGATCTCGGGTGCGACACCCTACCGCCAATGCCTTTAAAACCGATAAATTCACAGCTCCTAGGTCCGCTCCGCGGTAACCTAAAAAGGATAATTCCTCCGGATTAAAGATAATCTTTTTTATAGTATCCGCGCGGCACAGATGTGGCTGGGTCTTCACCAATCCTGGTCCTACCAGATTCAATCCTGCTCCGCGCCAGGCTCAGGATGAAAAGCTAGGCGCCGACTTGGATGCAGAAAGTTCCACCGTGGAACTCAAGCACTGTGGGCTCAGGCTTTTTAAGATGCTAGCCCATACTCAGCGCCCGGAGGCGCTTTGCGCACTCCCGTAGCGACTCATACGTTCCGTCGCTTATTTTCTCCAGCGGAGTGCTGCCCTCAAAGTAACCATTGTCATTTCTCATAGACATAAACCCTGCGATATTTTTAGGATTCTCAAATATCTTGCTTAAGTAGTCATTCATTTCAAAAACAACGCTTACACGGAGCTTGATCTCTTGAATGGCACAGTCGGGCAAGCCGATTATGCTGTGTGCGACTTGCTCTTCAGCGCCCCAAGATATCAATAGGGACAGAGCTGAGGAGCGAGCTTGAAGCGACTCACTGCCGGTAGCATCAGCCACGACTTGCCTCAGTCCTCTGCATGATGAATTGCTCATTGACCAGTTCGCCTAATATCCTCGCAATCCAGGCTTGATATGCATTCAGGACTGGATCGCTCGAGTTAGCATTTGATGCTTGATAAATGCTCCTCTCGCTCCTCACTGCCTTGAAAGGTATTTCATTACCATCAACATAGTAGCGACCACTCGCAATGCGGTAAGCGTACGCATCTAAGACTCTCTCAGGCTGCGCCACTGTAACCCTTGCGAAGTCAACAACGGGTTCCACCCTCCACTTTTGGTCACTACTGAAGCTCGGCGGCAGTGCGAGTTGAAGACCTACCACAGCGCTTGTGGCATTGGGTCTGTCGAGTTCGTTTAGGAAATCCAAGGTGTTCTGGCCAGTTTCAAATACCCTGATATCAATAATCTCTTTTTCTTCCAAAAGGTCGAGTACGCAAACGATTAGAAATGTCGATCCCGCCCCAAGAGATGTCACTTCTGAGAAGGTTTCAGGGTTTACTCGCAAGGTGGTCATAGCGCTCTCCCAAGAAAATGAACACTATAGATTGTAGCGCTATAGGGTTCAAAAAGGCTTCATCATTCCTTTTGTGGATTAAATACGCAAATGGAGCTCAAGACAGCCCTCGCTCAAGCGCTACGCAAGACCAGGACCAGCCGCGGCCTCACACAGGAGGATTTTGGCGATGTCAGCAGCCGTACCTACGTGAGCTCTCTTGAGCGCGGTCTCAAGAGCCCCACTCTCGATAAGCTAGTGGAGCTTGCGACACGTATGGATGTTCACCCGCTATCCCTACTCACAGAGGCCTTTTTGCTGATCGACAATGAGTCCGACATCGAAATGCTATTCTCCAGAGTTCGGCAAGACCTAAATCGGCAGTGAGCCGATGGGGAAGGAAAGGTCTTTCGGTGTGCAATATCCGATAACTGTCAGACCCGGATATTGCTTAATACCTCATTCGAAGGCATCCTTGATAGGTCTGCAACCTCGTCTGGGTAGTCCATGCGCGTACATCCACAACCTCTTTTTGATACCTTTGGGAAATTTAACCAACTCAATTTTCTCGGGATGCATCAGGAACTGCCACTGGTTCTTGATTATCTGAAACGATTCGCTCCTGATTGTAAGGCCTTAGAGAGTTACCTTGTGGTGCGAAGTTTTTTACGCTCATATGCCGGCAACCAGGCGACATTCAACTCGTTTCGTACACATGTCGAGCGTCTCTTGCTCTGGTCCTTGATCATGGCGAAAAAATCCATTCTTGATATTCGTCGTGTAGATGCTGAAATGTTCATGGAGTTTTGCCTGCACCCTCCAGCAGAATGGGTAGGGCCAGTAGTGAAATCGAGATTTGTTCGCCTGGGGGGTCGAAAACGACTTGAGTCAGATGAATATATTGTGAACAAAGACTGGAGGCCGTTCAGTAGTACGGTTACCAAACGAGATCGTAAAATCGCTGTAGAGTCGTCGAAAGACCTTGCAACTCGTCCCTACCAGATGGCGCAAGGATCGGTTGCACAAGTATTTGCTGTATGTGGTAGTTTTTTTCAGCATGCGATGGACGAAGGCTTAACCGAGTCGAATCCTTTCCGCGCAATAAAGCAAAAGTCCATCTACAAACAACGTACAGTATTGGACGTTTCCGCACGATCGCTTACAGAGCTTCAGTGGAGTTTCGTTATCGACTGTGCAGAGCAGATGGCTACGGAGGATCCGAGGCACGAACGCACTTTATTTATCGTGGCAACTATCTTTTCGATGTATCTCAGGGTCTCCGATTTAGTCGGCAGAGAAAACTGGCGCCCGTCAATGGGTGACCTGCGCCGAGATACTGTTGGCAACTGGTGGTTTCATGTTGTCGGGAAGGGAAATAAAGCAGCCCGAATTAGCGTGCGCGATGACTATGTTGATTGTTACTTAACTAGATATCGCCGCTATTTAGGGCTGTCTCCCCTGCCCTCACCTCAAGACGTCGCCCCCCTAATTGGAACGCTAAATGGTCGTGGCGGGCTGTCTGATCGCTACATCCGATCTTTGCTTCAAGTAGTGTTTGACCGCGCACTAAAACGAATGCAGGAGGAAGGCTGGAGCGACGATGAAATTGATCAACTGCGCTCGGCATCTCTACACTGGCTTCGTCATACATCCGCCACGTTCGATGCGCCTTTGCGAGATATGAAGGACTTGCAGGCAGACCTTAGGCACAACAGCCTAAGTACTACGCAGAACATTTATTACAATAGCTTGGATGAGCAGCGAGCTTCGTCTATGAAAGGGCTTAAAATACGAAAATAGCCGATCGGTCATTAATCAAATTTGAACTGCTTGGTCGACTGTGTGATGCAACGGCTTCAGGTCGTTCATCGTAACCGAGCACCGACTACAGTTATGCTTGTGCTCAAGATGAGTACTTGGCTAATACTCCAACTGATTAAGTGGACCGGTTGAAATGAAACCCTGCAAAGGTTCCCGGCGGGTGCTTGACCAAATCTGGTCCTGCAGAGAACTTAGCTCGCAGTCCGTCGGAATCGACCGAAGCGCTTGCGTCGTCTGATCATACACGTAAACGTGAAAGCCCAGCTGCAGTGCACGAGACATCTGCCGGTGCCAGTAGAATTTTCCATCGCCTGTGATCGCGCCCTCGCCTAGTAGGAGGTCATAGTGGGGGAGGATGTAGCCGAAAAGCACAGTTCGCGAAATTTCGGAAAGCGCTAGGGAATGATGCGTACTCGCCGATCGCCAGACCCGATGTCTCGCAATGTATCGGCTACTGACTTCAGGAACGCTGAGCAGTGTGACTTTGGCGTAAAAAGCCACGGAAGCCTTGGCATCGTCTACCAAGGCGATCTCGAAATCGTTGGCACTGCCTTCATGCGGCCGATGGTCGACGCGTATCAAACGGTAGCCGGGCTGAGCACTGTAGCCCGCGCTTTCACCGATATCGCTGATCCCGTCGACCCGATTAATGCCGGCGTAAAACGCAGAATTACCGGCAGTGCGTGTGAGCAGCTTCGGCAGCTCGGCGAGCTCTTTAGTAGCAAGGTACATAGTGGTGCCTCGATGAAAGCCTGATTCCATCTACAACCCTAATGGAAACTCCAAGACTTCACAAACTCTCACGATGGGGTACGTACTGCTGTTTTTGGAGTCCTATCATTGAGTGGCTCAACTCAACAGGCGAGGCTAGCGCGCTCATGCGATGTCCAGCCCAAGCCGCTCCCTCAGCACCTGCTTCCCGTACGCTTTTCCGATTTCCAGCATCACTGCCAAACTCACCCCCCGGCTTTCTCAGCGCCCGCTTTGGTGAGGCGCCACACCTCGGTGTCCCGAATCGTGTCTAAGTATTCGTGCCCTCTAATGGTCAGTTGGTGAAGTAAGTCTCAAGCTGGAAGACGTCCTTTACCGCCACTTGCAGATCATCGGCACGGTGATGAAGTCCCGTACACAGTCCGAAAAGCATGCGATGGTCAGACGCTTCCGCGAACATTGGCTCGATCGCTTTGAGGGTGGAGGCAGTCTCGAGCCAGTGGTTGATAGAACCTTCCCATTGGCCCGAGCCGCGGATGCACACCGGAAAATGGAGACCTCGCTCAATGTCGGAAAGATCATCCTGACAATGTCGGCAGTGACCTGATTCAGTTTCCTTTACTCAATTTTCACGGGGGTTGGGAGACTCTGAAGCCATCCCTACGTGTGATAGACCTTGCCCGCCTAGCAGCGGGCTTTCTTTTGCCTGTAGCCGCGACCGGCTGGCCAAGCAGGAACACTTCGTAGAATCGGACTACTCGGATCCGTCAGGACGGGCAAGCAGCTGGAGCAGCTGCTCAATCAGCCCTCGCGCATCCTGTTCGTACCCTTCACGCCACCGGTGCGACCAATTTTGAGGAGATCCATCCTCCTCCCATTCAGCCAATGCGAGGGCATTGACGATCTCTATCTCAAACCAGATGGTCTGCCACCCTTCAGCGTCTGACACTAGGTTTGGGATTTGCCAGGCGAATTCAGTCTGAGCCACGAAACGCGACCAGCTCATCAGAGCTTGGGGTGCTTCTTGGGCCAGTACCCTAAGCGCCGGAACTGTCAGCACAGCTTTCCTCCAGAGACAACGAAAAGGCTGCTCGGCATTCTGCCAGCGAGCGCTCGACATGCACGTCGACTTACCAGGGTCGTTGCGCTAGCTGAACCGACCTCACCTAGCGAAGTCCAAAACGTCATGCTCGAAATGGACGGAGCCTCGACATTGCTGATTCGATTGACCACCCTCTCATTGGCGATACTGCTGACTGCCTGCACTCAGTACCGCTACATCAACCCAGAGACACCGGGAGGTATGAACTGTTTGAAGAAGCTCAAGGCAAAGGTGAATGCCTGCGAAACCGATGTCAAAAATCAGCAGGACAATTTCGACTCGCTGCACGAGACACAGGTACGCTCCACGCAGCAGTGCGAGCACTTCAACACTCTCAATATGCCCAATGCATGTCCTCCGCCCCCTAGTCCCACCAAGGTAGCCAATTACTGTCGCTCTGGTTATCGCGAGAAGTTTGTGGAGTGCGGAGGTAGGGTTGAAGAGGTCAAGTAGAGGCGACTGTTGATCGCCCCAGGGCGTGCCCCTTCCGGGAGCGGCTGTCGTGAACCGCACCCTGCCGTTGGCAGGTTACGGCCCTGGCGGGCTTCCATCCTCACGCCTTTGCCCATCCATGGGCCGGCGCGCTCCGCTTGCGGTGTCACATCGCGCCGATCTTTATCGCGCGATACGTTACGCTTCACGACCTTTCGCGCGCTGGTCATCCGTGCATTCCTGAACCCAAACAGGCCATCCAGATTGAAAATAAGATCTGAACCAAGCTGAGCGTTGATTTCGGCCTTAAATCACGGATGATCACTCGTAAACTTGGTTAGCTTGAGACAAAAGACATGACCCCCGGGGATATTGCAAACTTCATTGCTGCTTTTTCAGGCTCGGCGGCTGCCATCGCGGCAGTTGTAACGATTGCTGTGAGCGCGCGTGAGAGATCTGACGAGCGTATGGCCGGCTACGCCGCTCGAACGCTTGAGCGGGCGTATACCGCCCTGGTGGGCAATCAGAGCACCGATGGAAAAGCCGTATGTGACCGTCTGGCCTGGCTAACGTCCGCCCGGCTGATCCAACAGTACAAGGATACAAAATCGAGGATCAAAAGCTCTGTCGTCTTACACGAGTGCGAAGGTCATGAGGAGCACTGGCGACATCAGTTTTTTCTGGCGCTGACTCACCTGGAAAACATCAGCCCGGAGTATTATTCAATCGGCAAAGGTAAAGGCCCTATCGCTGATGTCTCAGCCATCATCGTTCACGCTTTCGCGTCATGGCCAGACGGCAAAACCGATCCGCTTGATGTGTATAAAAGCGCCGACGATGCAGTGCGCGGCCTAGGAGTGAATCTTTGGTGGATCACTCTTCGCAGGCATCTAAAGCTCCTTTGATTTCCATGACTAACATCTCCGCCCCTCAGAGAAAATCGACTCTCTGTCGCCCAACCACTTGAGGGTAGAGCTCCGCTCACCGGAATGAAGAAGCGCCGCCAGATTCCGCAACAGCACTGCCGCTGCTGCGGGCTCACGCCTTGCGCGCTCCGCTTGGTAGCGGTACCTGTGGTAGATGCAGGTAGGGAAGTTCGGAGAGCTTCGGCCTATTCGCTTAAAAAGCAGTAGGCGCCAGCTGCTGATCGACAGTGCTAATGCTTGCATCTCAGCCAGCAGGTCGCTCAGAAGCTCGGACGGTTCTTGTCCAAAAAATCGGTAGGTAAGCCGTGTTCGGCTAAGTCATCTTCCCTGCTGTAAACGCCGGGTTGACTCGACACCCTGCGGAGCCCGAAAGATGGCTCCAAACATGCCCTTCAAACGTTCAGTGATAAGAGGTTGCCCAGAGTGATGCCCTGCTTCAAGTCTCTGGATCTTTGCGATCATTCTCACGATGCTTTCCCTTGCGCGCTGCCGACTTCCTGTCCTTTTCATTGGTGCCTCGAGTTGGGGTGGATGGCGTCCCGCAGGCTTCACCCTAGCATTTTGCAAAACGAAGCGCCTACCCCTGGCAGACCCAAGAAAATGCCTTAGCCAGCCTTGCTGTACATGCATACAGTGTTTATTTTCTCTCGATTAATTGGCCACCCAGAGCACGCTCCCGTCTCATAACCGTCCAGAAAAGGCAGTCTGGTAAGCATGGAAGGCCCGTAATCAGGGGCTTGGAGAAACTATTGGCTTCGACGGATTCGCCTGCTGCGTGCTGGTAAACCAGGCACAATTTGCTCAAGTGGTATGCGTTTCACCGGGATGCATACGAACACTGTATTTATGTACAGTATTCTTGGATCTCTCTCTCGACCTGAGCGTATTGCTGGTCGTCCCCATCACACCAGTGCTCTGATTTGCTGGGGGCTGCGCAAGTTGAGTGATGAGCGGAGTGCGTCCCAGTCCCTCGGGTCGTACCTCTGTCTTAGCGCCAGCCGGTTTTCTGGACATATATGCGACTCTTTTCAAGCTCTGCTGCCCTACTCCTCTCCACACGCGATGACCCCACAGGTGTGCTCGGGTAAGCTCGAGTGAAGCGAATTCCAGGACATCTCAATGCCCCTCAGTACCATCGTTAAGCTGTTGCAGGAAGCAAAGCACGTCGTCATTTTCACCGGCGCCGGCGTATCGGCAGAGAGTGGAATTCCAACGTTCAGAGATGCGTTGACCGGTCTCTGGTCTCAATTCGATCCTGGCCAACTAGCAACTGCCGAGGCATTCCGAGCGGATCCGAGCCTTTGCTGGGGATGGTATGAGTGGCGTAGGTTGAAAGTGCTTCAAGCGCAGCCGAATGCAGCTCATCTCGCGATAGCAGAACTCACTAAGCACGTTCCTAAGCTGACAGTCGTGACTCAAAACGTAGATGACCTGCACGAGCGAGCTGGTAGTCAAGACGTGATCCACCTTCATGGCTGCCTTCACGCCCCCAGGTGCATTGACTGCGGCAAGGCACTCATGACGCCCCTTCCTTCTGATGACTTACCCGTGGATGGTTGCCGTCTTGAGCCCCCGCGGTGCACTGGGTGTAACGGGTACATCAGACCTGGAGTGGTCTGGTTCGGGGAGATGCTTCCGGAAGCAGCCTGGAGCGCTGGCCTTACGGCTGCAGGTGACTGTGACCTGTTCTTCTCGATCGGTACGTCTGGGGTCGTTTATCCAGCCGCGGAACTGCCCTTGCGGGCCCTAGGGGGTCGTGCCACGGTCGTGCATGTCAACCCGGTTCGGTTTGAGGTCAGCGGCCAAGAACGATTCCTGGAGTGGCCCGCGTCTTCCATGCAGGCGCTGGTCATGGAGGCTTTCGGATGAGCCCTACTTTGCAGGAACAGGCTGATAGCGTTTCTGCGCTCATTCGACTGCATGATCACGGTAGTGACTGATGCCCAAAAGTACGACTGGGAGCTGTTCTGCGAACTCGCGTACAACGAAGGTAAGTGGCCGCAAAACGTGTTCCCGACGCCCACCAATGCGCTCCCACTCGAGCCGCTGAACGACGGATCAGAGCTCCCTCATCGTAAGCGTCCGGCGAACTCACCTTCCGAACTCCAGCTTTAAGGGCGATGGTGTCCGCGTATTTTTAAGCGGACGCGATCACCCTTATCGTTAGGATTTCCATGCGCCAACGAAGCTCTTATCCCAAAGCGTTCAAAGCCCAGGTCGTTCAGGAATGCCTGCAACCTGGCGCAACTGTGTCCAGTGTCGCCATAAGCCACGGCATCAATGCCAACGTCATCCGCAAATAGATGCCGCTCTATCGAGACCAGCCCGCAACAACCTCACTGCCAACCTTCGTCCCGCTAAAAGCCGCACCTCAACGGCAAGCCGATGCCTCAGTGGTCATCGAACTGCCCATCGCCGGGCGACTGATCACGGTGAAATGGCCAGCCTCAGATCCTGAGGGCTGCGCGCAATTTATCCGGGCTGTCACTCAATGATCCGCATCGATGCGATCTGGCTGGCCACCGAACCGCTGGACATGCGCGCCGGTACCGAGACCGCATTAGCCCGGTTGATCGCGGTGTTTGGTGCGGCGAAGCCGCACTGCGCTTATCTGTTCGCTAATCGCCGGGCTAACCGGATGAAAGTGCTGGTACACGATGGCGTGGGTGTCTGGCTTGCCGCGCGGCGACTGAATCAAGGCAAGTTTCACTCGCCCGGCATTCGCCATGGTTGCGAGGTCGAACTCGACAGTGAACAACTCCAGGCGTGGGTACTGGGCTTGCCGGGGCATCGAGTCGGCGCAGGTGGTGTGATCAGCATGCTGTAATCGCCGGCCATTTGACCGGTCTGCTTGTCGTCGTTTCGGGCCTGCTCTGGCACAATCGGCGGTATGACTTTCTCGCCCAACCTCGACCAGATGACTCCGGAACAGCTTCGTGCCTTCGCGGCACAGGCGTTGCAGTTGCAGTCCCAGGTCGAGGCGATGAGCAGGAAGATCCAGAACGATGAAACCATCATCGAACAGCTCACGTACGAAATCGCCCTGCTCAAACGCCACAAATTTGCCAAGCGCAGCGAGCAAATCAGCCCGGCACAAGGCAGCTTGCTGGATGACCTGCTCGATACAGACCTTGAAGCTATCGAGGCAGAGCTAAAACAGCTTCTTCCCGCTTCGTCACAGGCCGAGCCACGGCAATCGCCCAAGCGTGCGCCATTGCCGCCGCAGTTTCCGCGCACCGTGATTCGCCACGAGCCCGAAAACACTCAGTGCGCTTGTGGCTGCCAACTTCAG
>Ga0213825_1003057_pt1 | contig 10240 bp, 10 predicted proteins | sample MC6MC0900MG_FD_179896 | JGI IMG/M metagenome (GOLD analysis project Ga0213825, IMG submission 179896) | Enriched soil aggregate microbial communities from Iowa State University, Ames, United States - MC6-MC0900-MG | ecosystem: Environmental > Terrestrial > Soil > Unclassified | place: USA: Iowa... | reverse complement strand
GATAAAATCCGGGGAGAATTAGGGGAAGAGAAGGAACGTGCCGGACAATATAAGACAATCGAAGTGGAAACCCCTTTTTACGGAGTATATTATGGGCATTCTGCTCTTCCAATGAAACCGGATAACCTGAAATACCTTACCAATGATCTCATAGATGCCTGTACCGTTTATAATTGGGAGACAGGAAAAACTACGACTGTATATGATACCCAAAAGCTTACGGGAAATGACCCTTATGACGTATATTTATCCGGTGCGGCGGCTCTTTTGGAAATCACCAATCCTCATGTAAATAATGGAAAAGAGTTAGTGATATTCCGGGATTCCTTTGGAAGCAGCCTGGCGCCCCTTTTGCTTGACGGATACTCCAAAGTGACCATGGTCGATATCCGTTACATTGCCAGTGATTTAATCGGTGATTACATCACCTTTGATGATCAGGATGTGCTTTTTGTATACAGTACTTCCGTATTAAATTCCAGTGCAATGTTCAAATAAGGCGGATTATAGTCTGCATTTAAAAATTCATCGTCGCAATAATATGAAAGGAAGACTAAGGGGATGAAAAAACTAGACAGAGAATTCTATAATAGGGATTCGGTCCAGGTTGCCCGGGAGTTATTGGGGAAGGTGCTTGTGCACGAATGGGAAGGACAGAGGATCGCCGCTAAGATTGTAGAGGCAGAGGCATATATGGGCGTTGGAGATAAAGCGGCCCATTCTTACGGCGGGAAGAGGACACCAAGAGTGGAAGTGATGTATGGAGATCCTGGTTATGCTTATATGTTTCTGATCTATGGGATGTACTGGTGCTTCAATGTAGTGACAAGGGAGAAGGGGATTCCGCAGGCAGTCTTAATAAGAGCTGCTGAACCAATGGAGGGAACCCAGTTGATGGCGCAAAAGAGATTTGGAAAGGAGTATGAGCAGCTTTCTAAAAGCCAGCGCAAGGGCTTTATAAACGGCCCGGGAAAGTTATGCATGGCATTATCACTGGATAGAAGCGTTAACGGCATAGACCTATGCGGTGATCAGGTATATTTTGAGGAAGGCACAGACGAGAATTTCAATATCATAGCGACAAAACGAGTGGGAATCGATTACGCGGAGGAAGCCAAAGACTACCTCTGGCGGTTTTGTATCGAAGGGAGCGAATAAGCTCCCTTTTTTTTCTTTCTGATACTGGTTATTTTTTCCTTGCTGAAATGATCAGCATCATGGGCCTGCGAAGCTCATCTTCCATGCCTTCCACGGTCTGAAGAAGGTGTTTCGATGGCTGAGGCTCCACAACACCGGTGATTTCAAACCCTGCCTTTATCAAACCGTTCAAATAGGTGGTCAGGGTCTTATGATATTTCGTGACCTGTTCTCCGAGAAAATTGGCCTGTCTTTGTCCCTCAAAAAAGTAATTGTCAACTGGAAAGTGAAGAATCTTACCCGATTCGTCGTAATACCATTCCTGGCTGCCGTACGCAGTAAAAACCGGATGCTCCACAGAAAAGACAAAAACCCCTCCCTTTACAAGGCAGCAGGACACCTTTTCAACAATCTGCTCAAAAGATTCGATATAGTGAAACGCAAGAGAGCTGATGACTGCATCAAAAGAATTTTCACTGAAAGATATTTCTTCAACTGGCATCTGGTGATAGCAGATTTTATCACTTGTTTTTTCCTTTGCAATTGTAAGCATTTTTTCAGAAATATCAATGCCTGTGACAGATTTTGCACCATGCTCTATGGCATACTGGCAATGCCAGCCAAATCCACAGCCCAAATCCAGCACCCGCTTGTCTTTAAATTCAGGCAGCATTGATTCAAGAGTCTTCCATTCCCCTGCACCGTCAAGCCCTTTTGTGGAACGGTCCATTTGGCTGTATTTTTCAAAGAATACTTTGTTATCGTAGGGGTTCTGTTTCATTGTTAATTTCTCCCGTCCATATAATTTTATCGTATATCTGCATGGATATGTTTTTCTTTTATTTGTAGATTTAAAGAAATTATATCACAATTATATTCATAAAGCTTAAAATTCCGATCATGATTCGTAATAGTCATACATTTGCTCGATATCATTCTGTCAGTCTATAACATAGTAAAAAAGGATGAATATATAGTATATAAGTAGGAATTACTATTGTTATTATATAAGATTTAGTGTAGAATTTATATAGCATTTATCCCATGGTTTTTGGGATCAATCCTAGCTGGACTGATTCAAAAACCAAAAGCGGAAGGAGGCCATTATTCTGGAGAAAGAACAATTTTCAATCCGGCGTCCAGGAATGATCGGAGAAGAAAAATTCAGACAGTATGCAGTACTGATTCCCCTGATCCGTATTTCAGGAGTCGATTATCTGCTTTTTGAAAAAAGGTCTAATGAGTTAAAACGGCAGCCGGGAGAGGTTTGTTTTCCAGGCGGAAAGCTGGAAGCCGGGGAGTCCATTCAGGAATGCGCGGTGCGTGAGACCGTAGAAGAACTGATGGTATTGCCGCAGCAGATTGAGGTGATGGGGCCGGGAGATATTTATCTGTCCCCCTTTAACTTGATGATCCATCCTTTTATTGGCGTTATAAGCGATTATCATGATACATTCAGCAGAGATGAAGTAGAAGAGATCATAAAAATACCACTGGATTTCCTCCGCAGTCAGGAGCCGGAGAGGTTTGTAAGTAAACTGATTTCGGAGCCGCCTGAGGATTTTCCGTATGAATGGATTCCGGGAGGGGCAAAATACCCTTGGGCAAAAGGAACTTATGACGTCTTGTTTTACAAATATGAAGACTGGATCATATGGGGCATGACGGCTCAGATCGTAAAGTCTGCAGTTAAGCTAATGGAAGAATATCATTTGATACCATAACAGAGAACGAGGTGATCACTATGAAGAAGGAAATTTATCTGGCAGGCGGCTGCTTTTGGGGAACAGAAAAGTATCTGGAAAATATTCCGGGCATCCTGTTTACAGAGGTAGGATATGCCAATGGAAATACAGAGAATCCAACTTATAAGGAAGTGTGCAGCCATAATACCGGGCATACAGAAACGGTGAAGGTGGAATACGACGACAGTATAATAGGTCTTACCTATTTGTTGCAGCTTTATTATGACGTGATCAATCCCATTAGCGTGAACCGCCAGGGAGGCGATGTTGGTTCCCAGTATCGGACAGGAATCTATTTCACGGATGACAGGGATGAGGCGGTAATCCAGGATTCCATCAATGAGCTTCAGAAAGAATATAAAGAAAAGATAGCGATTGAAGTAAAACCTCTTTCCTGCTACTACCGGGCAGAGGAGTACCATCAGAAATATCTGGATAAAAACCCAGGCGGATACTGCCATATTGGTGCTGATAAATTTGAGAAAGCAAAGAAGGCAGAGGATAAAAGCAAAAAGTACGGTAAAAAGCCAAAAAGTGAATTGAGAGAAAATCTGACTGATTTACAGTTTGAAGTAACCCAAAACAGTGCAACAGAGCCTCCCTTTCAAAATGAATATTTTGATAAATTTGAAGAAGGGATTTATGTGGATGTTACAACAGGGGAACCGCTTTTTATGTCCACTGATAAATTTGAATCAGGCTGCGGGTGGCCCAGCTTTTCTAAGCCCATTGACTTAGAGACCCTTAATAATGTTGAGGACCGGAGCTTTGGAAGGCTCCGCACAGAGGTCAGAAGCAAGCTGGGAGATGCCCATTTAGGCCACGTATTTGAAGATGGTCCAATAGACCGGGGAGGACTGCGCTATTGTATTAACAGTGCTTCTTTAAGATTCATTCCCAAAGAAAAGATGGAAAAAGAAGGATATGGGGATTATTTAAAGCTGTTTTAATGGCAGGACTGAATAAACATGCGGAAGAAGAATGAAGGATGATTAACGAAATACTGAAATATAATAAGGAATTTGTTGAAAACAAAGGATATGTAAAATATATAACCAATAAGTTCCCGGATAAAAAAGTCGCAATCGTATCCTGTATGGACACTCGATTAACGGAATTACTGCCCATGGCCCTGGGGATTAAAAATGGGGACGCCAAAATTATAAAAAATGCCGGAGGAGTGATATCCCACCCATTCGGAAGTGCCATGAGAAGCCTTCTGATCGGTATTTATGAATTAGATGTCAAGGAGATCCTCGTGATCGGTCATACCGATTGCGGGGCCAGACATACGGACAGCAAAAAAATCATAGAAAAAATGAAACAGCGGGGGATCGAACAAAAGAATATCGACCTGGTAAAATACTATGGCATTGATTTTGATTCATGGCTGGGAGGATTTAAAGATTTGGATTTGTCTATTAAAAATTCCGTTGAGCTGATACGCAATCATCCATTTGTCCCGGAGGAGATCATGATATACGGTCTGGTAATAGATTCTGTAACCGGGGAATTAAGAAAGGTTATTTAAGCATTTGGGAATGGTAAGATCATATGGGATAAAGGTATCACAAATTATACTTGAGAGGTGATAAGGATGAAATTAGGTATTGTTGGATCAGGAATGATTGTAAAGGAGTTTCTGCCAATCGTTCACCATTTAGATAAGATGGAGCTTACGGCCATTTGCTGTACGAAAAGAAGTGAAGCAGTGGGAAGGGAGCTTGGAGAAAAATATAGCATCAAACATATTTTTACGGATTATCAGGACTTCTTAAACAGCGACGTAAATACGGTTTATGTGGCGCTCCCCAATCATTTGCATTTCCAGTTTACAAAAGAGGCACTGGAGGCAGGAAAGCATGTGATTGTTGAAAAACCCTTTACTTCAACCTTCAAGGAGTCCTTGCTATTAAGCGGACTGGCCAGAGAGAAGAGGTTGTTTTTGTTTGAGGCGGTTACAACCCTGCATTTGCCGAATTATAAAAGAATAAAAGAACTTCTGCCTTCCCTGGGAAACATAAAAATTGTGCAGTGTAACTATTCTCAGTATTCCAGGAGATATGACAGCTTTAAAGAGGGCCGTATTCTGCCCGCCTTTGATCCCAATTGTTCCGGCGGTGCACTCATGGATATTAATATTTATAACATCCATTACGTTGCAGGATTATTCGGCAGGCCGCTTAAGGTGGAATACTTCCCCAATGTAGAGAGAGGGATTGATACCTCGGGAATTTTGATTTTGGACTACGGAACTTTTAAATGCACCTGCGTTGGCGCAAAGGACTGCAAGGCCCCGGTTGCAAATTATATTCAGGGGGAGAAGGGGGTTATCCATCAGGATACGCCTTCCAGCATCTGCAAAGGTTTTGAGTTGATCATGAATGATGAGACTAAAACCGTTGTGAATGAAGATAACTTTGAACACCGTATGATAAATGAATTCATGGATTTTCAGGATATGATCTGCGGCAATGATTTAGAAATGTGCTATCAGCTCTTAGATCATACCCTGCTTGTAAGTGAGATACAGACAACTGCAAGACAAAAAGGAGGAATCCAGTTCCCGGCTGATGAGGAAATTTAAGTACTTTTAGTAATTGACAATTTCTTCTGCCTGTGTTATTATTGCGGAAATAGTGAAAAGGCAATGAAGAGAAATAGTACATATACAATGAATTTCAGAGAGAAGATGGTTGGTGCGAATCTTTATTTTAGTATATCGAAGCAGTCTCGGAGCTTTGAACCGAATTATGGTTTCCCTGATTCCAGGGAGATGATTTAGTAGGCTTCAACGTATTCCCACGTTACAGGGGCTCGATATGCTTGTATCGTAGAGAGTGCAGAGATTTCTCTGAATTTAGGTGGTAACACGGATTGTACATTCGCCCTAAACGTTTCGACGTTTAGGGCGTTTTTTTATTACCTTCACTTATTAAATTACTTAGAAAGAGGAGAGCAATGATGAGAAATTTTGAAAAATCCAGTAAGTTGGATCATGTGTGTTATGATATCAGAGGTCCGGTCATGGATGAAGCAAACCGGATGATCGATCAGGGAGTTGATATATTAAAATTAAATATTGGGAATCCGGCTCCCTTTGGTTTTCGCGCACCGGAGGAACTGCTTAAGCGAATGAACGAAAATCTGTCCCATACGGAAGGCTACTCAGATTCCAAAGGGCTGCTGTCAGCCAGAAGTGCCATCGTAAAATACTGTAAGAAAAAAGGGATTGAACAGGTTACTGTGGATGATGTATACACAGGAAATGGCGTAAGTGAGCTGATCACCTTAGCCATGCAGGGGCTGTTAAACAGCGGGGATGAGATTTTGGTCCCTTCTCCAGACTATCCTTTATGGACGGCATCGGTAACCCTTTCGGGAGGAACCGCAGTCCATTACATGTGCGACGAAAAGGCGGAGTGGTACCCGGATATCAACGACATAAAAAGTAAAATAACAAGCAGAACCAAGGGAATTGTCATCATCAATCCCAACAATCCTACGGGTGCCCTGTATCCCAGGGAAGTTCTGGAGGAGATTGTGGAAGTATGCCGGAAACATGGGCTGATCATCTTTGCAGATGAAATTTATGACAGGCTTGTCTTTGACGGCTTGGAACATAGATCCATTGCCTCTTTGGCACCGGATCTTTTGACCATTACATTCAACGGCCTTTCAAAGTCCCATTTAATTGCAGGATACCGTTGCGGCTGGATGAGTCTCTGCGGCGATAAATCCTTTGCAAAAGGCTATGTAGAAGGGATAAACTTATTATCCTCCATGAGGCTTTGCTCCAATGTTCCGGCCCAGTCCGTGATCGAAGCTGCACTGGAAATGGAAGAGGAAACAGAACGGTTGATGATACCGGGCGGGAGAATTTACGAACAGAGAGAATACACCTATCAGGCGTTGAATGAGATTCCGGGAGTTTCCGTAATAAAACCCAAAGCAGCCTTTTACATGTTTCCTAAAATACAGACCAGTAAATTTAACATTTATGATGATGAAAGGTTTGTATTAGACTTTTTAAAGGATAAGAAGATCCTCTTAACTCATGGAGGCGGGTTCCACTGGGAAAAACCGGATCATTTCCGGGTCGTTTACCTTCCGGAGCTTGACCAGTTAAAGATGGCATGTGATAAGCTGGCGGATTTCATGTCCTATTACATACAAAAATAGTGACAAAAGAGCATTGGAGACAGCCTGCTTTCCAGCTGCCCCAATGCTCTTTACCTGTTAATTCTGTTCCGTCAGTTTGAGATAATTTTTTAACTCTTTGTTCCAGCCTGCAAACAGATCATCCTTACGATGGTCGGTTAAGTCTGCGTGCTCTGATAAATAGTTTCCCATGTAGTCGGACACCTTTTTTGCTCCAAAGTAGTTTAAGTGATCACCGTCATCCCGGGAGTCTTTTGCCCAGTCAATGCCAAGGGTATCGATATCTAAATTTAAGTCAATGTAAGTTAGCTGGTTTTCGTTGGCAAAGGCTGCGGCCGCATTGTGTTTGGCGTAGGACCAGCACTTTGGCGATGGTGCGCTGTATAGGATCAGCTGAATATCCTTATCCCTGCACAAGCTTGCAATTTTATTTAAATATAATAAGGGCTGCTCGTCAATCACATAAACATCATCTGTTTCAGTGACATAAGGCCCGCGTTTGTAGGGATTCACGATTGCGCTGTACTGATATCCCTTATAAACCGTGATCTGCTCCTGCTTTATCTTATGGCCTAATGCTTTCAGCATATAAAAGTGAAAGTATTTCCAATTATCATGGTATTTGTAAATGGGAAATATTTTTTTGACTGTTTCTTCAATGGAAGTTTCAAGGGTGTTGATGTATTTGAAATCCCGGTAAAATGCATTGGTTTCCAGGAAAACAACTTTCGGATGCTGGTTTTTAAGCAGCCGTTCCAGCAGATAGTAAGTATCCTGCAACTGCTGGCTTGGGACGCCGCAGTTATATCCTGTGTAGCCGTAATCATTCCACACCTCCATGGGTGAAATGCTGGCGCTGCATTCGCTGTCCCCGATCGCCACATAGTCTATGGTGTTTTTGGGTTCCTTTAGGATGCCGTTTGCCTTTTTATATAGGCTGTCTCCCATATTGTTGTAGGGAATAAGCAGGTATGAGGCAATGTACAATAAAAGAAAAAGTCCGGTTAAAAATGAAATTGATTTTATCCTGTTTTTGTTTTTCATCACATCACCTCTTAAAATCCGGCATAAATTAGTTTTGCAGGTAAGTATCCATCGCCGTAAGCCCCTAAAACAATGACAAGGAGAATGGCAACGTAAAGAAAGCTCCAGCGGGCAAACACATTCCAGCCGGAAATCCTTTCACGGATAGAGATCCCCCGTTCATGGATCACGCCCACCGTATATACCGCAATAAAACCAAAGAATACGGCAATGAAATCCGGCAGAGTCAGACCAAGTTTAAGCAGGGAACCGTCAGTGACCGCAGACCAGTGAAAGCCGGTGAAGATAGACCGGAACATATTCATGCCGGCAGTTAAGTTGTTGGCCCGGAAGAAGAGTTCTCCCGTAAACACGATTATAAGCAGCTTTACGGTCTGAAACCCTCTGTACAAGTTGTTGGTCCTGTCAATCCTTAAAGAGCTTGTAATCCGTTCCACCGCCGGTTCCAACAGATTGCCCATGAGAATGAGGACAAAATAATACATTCCAAAGAAAATATAGTTCCAGCCTGTTCCGTGCCACAGTCCGTTTAAAATCCATACGCCAAACAAGGCGACAGCAGAGGAAATGATCTGCCCAAAATGCTTTCCGAATTTAGCCCGGGACTTCTTCCCCAGATTCTTAACGAATTTGGTTAAGGATATGGGATAAAAAATGTAATCCTTTAACCAGGCACCAAGGGTGATATGCCAGCGTCTCCAGAATTCCGATGCAGTCTTGGAGAAAAAGGGCTGACGGAAGTTTTCGGGAATGGTTACCCCAAACATTTCCCCGGTTCCGATGGTCATGTCAATACAGCCGGAAAAATCTGCATATAGCTGAAAGGTATATAAAACAGCACCTGCGATCACGATGATCCCGCCGTAATGATTGGGGGTGTCGAAAATCGTTTCCACAAGCAGATTAAGACGGTCTGCAATCACAAGCTTTTTAAATAATCCCCATATCATTCGCTGAAGGCCGTAAGTAATGTTCTTGTATTCCAAAGGCTTTCCCTGACAAAGGGCTTCGGCAGTCTGAGAGTAGCGGCAGATAGGGCCTTCCAAAAGGGTTGGAAAAAAGGCGAGATACAAGGCCAGTCTGCCTAAATTGTCAACGGCTTCTATTTTTTCATAATAAACGTCAATCAGGTACGAGATCGCCTGCAAGGTGTAAAAGGAGATACCGATAGGCAGAGCGAACTTCATGGCAGGCAGAAGCCTTGGGAAAGATATTGCCTTTAATACCAGATTGAAGTTTTCAAAAAAGAAACCGGAGTATTTTAAAATCATTAAAATGCTAAGCTGCAATCCGATCCCAAACCATAAGATTCTGCGGCGTTTGGCCTCATAAGCTGCTTTTTCTGCCTTTTTATTCTCAGGGGCGTGAGCCGCCGATAAAAAGTCCTTTTTACAGGAAGTAAGCCATAGACCGATGTGGTGAATGGAAAGGGTAGAAAAAAGCAGGTATACCAGCAGCTTTCCGCTAAAGGAAAGGAAAAAAATATAACTGGCAGAAAGCAGTACTTTATAACGGAAGTTTTTGGGCGCAAGCTGGTAGGCCAGCAATACAGCCGGCAAAAAGATGAAAAGGTATAGGAGTGAATTGTAGGCCATCTTTTATTCCTCTTTTAAACGATGGATCATATCCCACATTGCTTGTGCAGAGTTAAAATTAGAGGGTACCATGTCTATGGGAGTAATCTCAATGCCGAATGCATCTTCAAGCTCCGGGATGAGAGAGAGAATGGAAAATGAGTCTAAGAGTCCCCCGTCAATGAGCTTTGTTTCTGTTTCATAATCAAGTCCTGGGTTAATATCGTTTAAGATTTCTAATAATTGTTCCATGGTTTTATCTCCTTTATAGTTGAAAATAATTTAAAACATTCGTTTGTAAATGAGGTCTTGCAATACGGAAGCCATCTTTTGCAGAATAGAGAAGAATCTGCGGTAAATCCCGGCTTAAAAATAAAGACATGCCTTCTGTTGCTGAATAAGCACCGGTTTTTTTGAAAACAATCCGGTCCCCCGCCTGGAGGTTTTGGAACGGGTATTTCTTTACAAGCACATCATTCACCGTGCAAAGGGAGCCGCAGACCGTCCATTCCTTTTGCTCCCCATCCCGGTGATTAACATGAAGTAGGGGCGGCTTTTTCATGGCGAGCATTTGCCCGT
>Ga0213825_1003056_pt1 | contig 10245 bp, 11 predicted proteins | sample MC6MC0900MG_FD_179896 | JGI IMG/M metagenome (GOLD analysis project Ga0213825, IMG submission 179896) | Enriched soil aggregate microbial communities from Iowa State University, Ames, United States - MC6-MC0900-MG | ecosystem: Environmental > Terrestrial > Soil > Unclassified | place: USA: Iowa... | reverse complement strand
TTCTGTGATTTTACTTTAAAGGCACGGTAAAAAATGCCCCATGCAAACATACTTAACCAACCAACAAGTAGCACGTGTGCGTGGATTGGTCGAAATTCATAACTACCTGACCCTGACATATGTGAACCTAAGTACGTACCCAGCAATCCGAAAATCGCAGCGAGTCGAATAAGACGTAAACTCCATTTTTGCTCCATACGACAACTCCCCCAAGTTTTTAACTTACATTTAGAAGTTTATCGATTGAACATGAACTTTACATGAACTCTATATTACAATTTTGGTAGTTGTATACAAACACTTGTCCCTACGTTCATAGCACTTTCCATTTGCACTTGGCCACCGTGCAATTCTATTATTTGTTTAACAATAGCAAGACCGAGGCCTGTCCCCTGTTTCGTTCTAGACTCGTCAGCTCGATAAAAACGGTCATATACTTTTTGCAATTGCCCCTCATTCATACCAATGCCACTATCCTCTATTAACACTTCTACGACAGTAGCTTGTTCTTGAAGATGGATGTGAATTTCTCCCCCATCCACATTATATTTAATGGCGTTTGTTAATAAATTATCCCAGACATTTTGCAGTAACCCGGCATCGCCGTTATATGTTACTGGCTCCATCTGATACGATAATTGCACATTCGCTTCCTCTAGCTGCCAACGATATTTACGCACCGTTTCCTTCAATTGCTCATCTAAAGAATACTGTTCTCTTTTCAGCATTCGAGTAGATTGGTCGAGTGAAGTCAGTAGCAGTAATTGCTTCGTCAGTGTCGACAGTCTTTTTGTTTCTAGCTCGATAATCGTTGCATATTCTTGCCGTTCAGGTTCTGAAAGCGTAGGATTTTTTAGTAAATCCACATAACCTTGAATATTCAATAATGGTGATTGGAAATCATGGGATACATTGCTTATAAACTGTTTACGTATTCGATCATTCTCTTGTAATTTTTCTGTCATTACATTGAAGCTATCTGCTAGTTGTCCAATTTCATCTGCTCGTTCAATTTCAAGTAACGTATCAAACTTTTCATGTGCCAGTTGATGCGTTGCTTCTGTTAACTGTGTTATCGGTCGAATTAGCGCTTTTGCAAACAGCAGCATGGCTAGTAAACTCAGCACCGCCATGACAAGAATAAGACCGCCTAATAACGTATGTGCTTCAGAGAACAGCAGACGAATATCCGGTCGAATAAACAGTGCATATTGTTGATTATTATAGGTGAATGGTACACCTATCGTATTAATGAGTTCATTTGCAAAAAAGCCTGTCATAAACGTCTCTTTTGGAAAATCCCGCATACCATGATAGACTTCCCCTTCTAAAACAAGTTCGATGACATTTGTGGACAGTCGTTTATCTCGGTATTCGCCACCAAAAAAGCGATGGTCCTCGCCCGTTGTAACATAAATTTGATAACCAATCTCCCCAAGTGTTGTCAAATAATTATCCAAATCCATCTGCTTTGACGATTCAATATAATTCACAATATCCTCTGCAATCGCAACGTTTTTAGCATCATTTTTTTCTTTTGTCACTTGATGATAATATGTATTGGTCATTAAAAATCCAATACATAAACTCCCAATCATAATGAGCATCGTTGTGATAACAAACTTACTATACAACGTCTTCATGTCGCACTTACCTCAAGCTTATAACCGACGCCACGCACCGTTGTAATCTCGACACCTGTATCATAACGATGCAAGCGCTCGCGAATCCGCTTCACATGTGTATTTAACGTTTGCTCGTCCCCTTCATAATCATAGCCCCATACTTGCTCCATAATAATGCTACGTGTAAATACTTGATTTGGACGAGAAGCAAGCAACGCCAGTAGCTCAAATTCCTTTAGAGGCAAAATGAGTGTGTCTCCATCAACTGTAACCTCAAAGCTACGTCGATCAATATCGAGCTTGCCTACTTGTATCGTTACTTGATTTTTTTTATCTAGCCTACGTAAAATGGCTGCAATGCGAAACAGCAATTCTTTTGGCTCAAACGGCTTCACAACATAATCATCTGAACCTGCTAAAAAGCCCCGCTCTTTATCTTCAAGCTCTCCTTTAGCTGTTAATAACAGCACCGGAATATCATAATCTTTACTTAAAATTTCCGTTAGTGTAAAACCATCCATTCCAGGCATCATCACATCGACAACTGCTAAATCGGGCATATTTCCATCAAGCAATTGCAAAGCTTGTTCGCCGTTCTCTGCCTGCATTACCTGATAGCCCTCGCGTGTTAAATAAATATTGACTAACTGCAAAATATGCACATCATCATCGACCACTAAAATTTTCATTCACACTTGCCTCCGTTCAATAAAGTGCTCTAGGAGTTCAGTTCCTAAACTTGCTAACATTAAATCTACTACGGTTTAGTGACGTCCCTAAATTTTCAGAATTGTTTGGGTGCCTGGCACCACTAAAGCGAAAATATAGAAACCAGCAGCAATATTAGGAATGGTAAGCCAATGACGATATAACCTCTTGGGTTTGCAAAATTCATTGTCCAGCCTACCCCAAAACGTTTTTCCACAAAAACAGATGGATCTTGGCGATTAATATAAATAAGACCGCCCTTCCAGTAACGATCCTCATCAACATCCATTATCTCTGATTTTACATTGTCTTTATAATGCACACGTAACTGTCGCTTTTTCCATGCATAAACAAGCACTGAACCTGTAATTAAAACAATAAAAGCCATAAAGAATGGTAGTAATTTTTTCCCCTCAGCCATCTCAGGGTAAATATTACTTAACTGCAGTATTGTCAATAAGCCTGTTAAACTATAGCTGACTAACGCTATATTCCAACTCATAAATTTTCGCGCTTTTAATTCGCTTTCTAAAGACTCCTGTTGACGATTAACAGACATGCGAATTGCTGAACGCTTTAATGAATCAGCAGTACCCCACATCATACATTGCATCATTAACATGACTAATGGTAGCGCAATTGCCGTAAAATGCGTTTTTTCTTGCCACGCATCTGCCGCTCCGCTTGGTCCCCAATGTACCGCGACAGCATTTGGTATTTGATCATAATGCAACAACGTAAATACAATGAGATAAATGGAGCCTACTATAGGCACAACATAAAATGGCCAAGGTAGTATTTCATCACGGCTACGAGCTGTTAAATCGACTGCTCGCATTTGTTTCAAATTCATGCCCCATTGCTCATGCATTTTCAGCCTCATTACTTTTTGATGGTTGAACCAGTATAACACCATACTGACGGCTAGCATTCCAAATAAACAGCTAAGTAAAAGAGTGCCTTGTGCACTTTCAGATGGCGCAAGCATCCCGTAAAATACAAACATAATAATTAAAATAAGCACGCCACAAAGGCCTACTATTTGCGCATAACGCTTTTTTGCAACTGCCCATGCAGAATGCTTTACATGTTGTTCAGGTACAGAAACACCAAATACAATTGTCTCACGTACGATAAAAGGGACAAAAATTTGCATAGCTAATGTCATAATATACAAAGTTGTAAAAATACCTAGTAGCATGCTACACCTCTTCTATTGGAAATTGCAAATCTGCAAACACCTTTTTCATCATGTGCTCAATTTGATCTACTGTTGCGCCGAGCACCATTCCTTCTGCCACAACAGGTTTTAAGTTTTTTTCAATTTGCTGCAACTGTTCTGGCGTTAATGCACGTTCCTCAGCTGAACGAATAATTGCACCCGATTTCGCACGAATGGTAATAATGCCTTTCGCCTCAAGCTCATGATAGCTCTTATTAACAGTATGCATATTAACACCTAAATCAGCCGCTAAACTACGCACAGATGGCAATGTATCACCCGGCCTCATATCGCCTCTTGCAATGCCCTCAATAATTTGCCGTGTCACCTGTTCATAGATAGGTACATCCGATAAGGGCTCTATTTGAATTAACATCTATATCAGCTCCATATTTGTTATACAAATAGTATAACAAATAACCGATTTTATGCATAGAAGTAGCTGTATCATACGGCATAGTTTTTTATCGCATCAATGAATTTTCTCACCAGCTCACTATGCTTTTCATTATTCCTTGTGCAGATAGCCACTTTATGTTTACTCTGTATCCCTGGTACATTGACTCTTGCCAATTGCCCAGTATGGACATACTCTTTCACAGCAAGAGATGAGATAAAGATGGCACCATAGCCGGCCATAACAGAGCGAATCGTTTCATTTATCCCACTAAATTGTAGTGCAATTCTTGGCGGCTGTATTTGGTGCGTTTCACAAAGTGAAAAAAGATGATCTCTCATGGAGCTACCTTCTTCTCGCATAATAAAAGGTTCCTTCATAATATCCGCTATAGAAATCGTTTGATTTGCATAACGATGTTCAGGTGCAACGACAAACCACAACTCATCTTCAAAAAGTTCCTCCCATAATACTTCGTCAGGTCTCTCTGCATATCCCCCTCCATAAATAGCGATATCCGCTTTATAGTGTATTAGTTGTTCAAATGCTTCTTTCGTATTGGCCGTTGTAATAACTAAATTCACCTCTTCGTTTGCTCCTTTAAACGTTGCTGCCCATGTTGGAAGCAAAAAATTCGCAGGTAAATAAGTAGCGACAATATGAATTGTTCCAGTCTTGGCAGTACGATAATCTTCAATAAATGAATCAATATGTTCCTCAAGCGCAACGAGATTTTGTGCCTTTTCAGCTAACGCCTCACCGAAATCAGTCAATACAATGCCTCTGCCTTGCTGTTTAAATAACGGTACACCTATTTCCTGTTCAAACCTTTTAATTTGGCTGGAAACTGCAGGCTGGCTTATATGCAAGTATTCTGCAGCCTTTGTAAAACTCCCTGTTTTCGCTACTTGGTAAAATAATTTTAATGCGTGGCTATTCATGTCTTCCCCTTTCTTATAACTTTAAGTTATAGATAAGTAATAATTATATATTTTTATTATGGTTTATTTTAGCATACACTTTAGTTGCAAGTGAAATCACCTAGGAAAAGAGGAGTTATCATATGTTAACAAACAATGTTTGGCATGATGTAGATGAATATTTTATTGAAAAGCTAATTCCAGTTGATAAGACATTGGACAACGTCTTACAAACAAATAAAAATGCTAACATTCCAGAAATTGATGTATCAGCGACACAAGGAAAACTGCTCTACCTACTAGCAAAAATAAAAGGTGCTCAAAATATTTTAGAAATCGGTACACTTGGGGGCTATAGTAGTATATGGCTTGCCCGCGCGCTTCCTGAAACAGGGAAAGTTTACACATTGGAGATTGACCCAACGTATGCAGAAATAGCGAAACAAAACATTCTACAAGCAGGCTGTGGCAATAAAGTCGAAGTAATGGTTGGCAATGCATTAGATTCATTGCCTATTTTAAAACAGTCAGGACCTTTATTTGACTTCATTTTCATTGATGCTGATAAACCGAATAATCCTCACTATTTAAAGTGGGCGTTAGAATTAGCGAATGCAGGAGCGCTGATTATCGCTGATAATGTAGTGCGAAACGGAGAAGTTATCGATGATAAAAGCGAAGATGAACGTGTACAAGGTGTGCGACAATTTATGGAACTATTACAACAGAATCCTCGTATTGAAGCAACAGCCATTCAAACAGTCGGAATTAAAGGCTATGATGGCTTCGTACTAGCAACTGTTAACTAACGAAAAAAGAGAGGCTGGCACAACACTTTAAGAAGAGTAAATTCCCGCTAAATCTAATGTAGTGGCATTTAGCGAATAGCAACACCCGCAGGAACAGCATAGAACGTTAGCCACAACTCAAAATTGCGACTAACGATGTACCGCAGAAAGCTTGCGTCGTAATGGACAACAACGCTATCAACAATAAAAAATGCCTTACAAGCCCCCATCAAAGCTCGTAAGACATCTTATACCCCATTTTTAAATCTCTTTACTCTATTAGCAAACCCCTTTTATTAAACAGTGTTCATTGTGTTTTCAGTGTAAGAAACGGGGGAACAGACCCCGTTTCTTACGTTAGTGGAATTTGTGAGCTGCATTCGAGTTCAGCCCACTAATAATGTAGGAAAGTTCGATATGTTCGTTAGTAGAAGCAGATTCATTAATTTAATTTTTCATACCCTGGAAGTGTCAAGAATTCCACGAACTCATCTTGCTCAATTAAAGATTTAAACAGTTCAGCAGCTTCATCATAGCGACCACTATTATATGCTTGTTCCCCAACAGCCTCTTTAATTTTCACAAGCTCTTCTTCCAAAGTTTCTAATACAAATGCTAATGTAATACCACGGCCATCATCTAAAATACCCTTCGGATGACGAATCCATTGCCATACTTGTGTACGTGAGATTTCTGCTGTGGCTGCATCTTCCATCAAATTATTAATTGGTGCAGCGCCATTGCCTCGTAACCAAGAAGCAATATATTGTACGCCTACACTACAGTTTATACGAAGACCTTCAAGTGTAATCGTCCCTTCTGGAACTGCTACTAAATCTTCAGCCGTAACGTTAACATCTTCGCGTTTATTATGAATTTGATTTGGTGTCTCCATAATCGCATCAAACTGTTCCATAGCGGTTGCCACCATGCCAGGGTGTGCTACCCAAGTGCCATCATGACCATTTGTTGCCTCACGGCGTTTATCTTCCGCAACCTTTGCAAATGCGACTGCATTCGCCTCATCATCACCTTTAACAGGGATTTGCGCCGCCATACCGCCCATAGCAGGTGCGTTGCGTTTATGACATGTTTGAATACATAAAGACGTATAAGCCTTCATGAATGGCACTGTCATCGTTACTTGACCGCGATCAGGTAAGATCACATCTGGTTGATTACGCAGACGTTTAATATAGCTGAAAATATAATCCCAACGGCCACAGTTCAGACCTGCTGAATGATCGCGAAGTTCATATAAAATTTCATCCATTTCAAAAGCAGCCAATATTGTTTCAATTAAAACCGTAGCTCTAATTGTACCTTGTGGAATACCGATATAATCTTGTGCAAAGACAAATACATCGTTCCACAAACGAGCTTCTAAATGGCTTTCTAGCTTTGGTAGGTAGAAGTATGGACCTGTACCTTTTGCTAGTGCATTTTTAGCATTGTGGAATAAATACAGAGCAAAATCAAAGAAACTACCTGAAACAGGCTCCCCATCCACAAGTACATGCTTTTCAAGTAAGTGAAGTCCACGAGGACGTACTAATAATACAGCTGTTTCATTGTTTAATTTATACGTTTTACCGTTTGACGCTTGGGTAAATTCAATTGTCTTATTAATAGCATCACGCATATTAATTTGGCCTGAAATCATGTTTTCCCATGTCGGTGCCGATGCATCTTCAAAGCAAGCCATGAACATTCTCGCACCAGAATTCAATGCATTAATAACCATTTTTCGGTCTACTGGACCTGTAATTTCTACACGTCGATCTTGTAAATCCGCCGGCAGTGGTGCAATTGTCCAATCTCCCTCACGAATATGCTTAGTTTCTGGTAGGAAATCAAGTTTCTCACCAGCATCGAGACGCTTTTGGCGTTCTTGACGAGCCTCTAAAAGCTCTTTACGACGAGCATCGAACTTTTCATGCAGGGCAAGAACAAACTCAAGGGCTTCCGGTGTTAAAATTTCTTTTGTTTGCTCGTTTTGTTCCCCAACAATAGTAAGCTTACCTGTAGTTACCTGTTCCATTAGTAGTTCCCCCACCTCTCGTGATTTAAGTTTCCCCCGCTTAGGAGGTGCGAGGGAAACTTATCTATGATTATGAATTTAGGAATTAACGTAATTGAATTAAACGAATTGTTCTGTTTCTGTTGAACCAGCCATAGCTGTTGTCGAAGAAGTACCACCTGAAATAACTTGTGACACATCATCGAAGTAACCTGTACCTACTTCACGTTGGTGACGAGTAGCAGTATAACCCTTCGATTCAGAAGCAAACTCAGCTTGTTGTAGTTTAGAGTATGCAGCCATGCCATTATCTTTATAGTCATGAGCAAGCTCAAACATAGAATGATTTAATGCATGGAAGCCTGCTAACGTTACGAATTGGAATTTGTACCCTAGTTTACCTAGCTCGCGTTGATATTCTGCAATTTCTTCTTCAGAAAGATTTGCTTTCCAGTTAAATGAAGGCGAGCAGTTGTAAGCAAGCATTTTACCTGGGAATTCAGCATGGATCGCTGCAGCGAACTCACGTGCTTCTTCAAGTGATGGCTTAGACGTTTCACACCAGATTAAATCTGCATATGGAGCGTAAGCTAAACCGCGCGCAATCGCTTGTTTAATGCCTGGTGTTGTACGGAAGAATCCTTCTGGTGTACGTTCGCCAGTAATAAATTCAGCATCACGTGGATCAATATCTGAAGTAACCATATCTGCAGCATCAGCATCTGTACGTGCGATTAAAATCGTATCTACGCCCATTACATCTGTTGCAAGACGAGCAGCAATTAAGTTACGAACAGCATTTTGTGTAGGAAGTAATACTTTACCACCTAAATGACCACATTTTTTCTCAGAAGCTAATTGGTCTTCTAAATGAACACCTGCAGCTCCTGCTTCAATCATACCTTTTACAAGTTCAAATACGTTTAATGGGCCACCAAATCCAGCTTCAGCGTCTGCTACAATCGGTGCAAACCAATCAAAATCATCTACACGGCCTTCAGCATGATCAATTTGATCAGCACGTTGTAGCGCTTGGTTAATACGCTTTACGACAGCTGGTACAGAGTTAGCTGGGTATAATGATTGGTCAGGGTACATTTGACCAGAAAGGTTAGCATCAGCAGCTACTTGCCAGCCAGATAAGTAGATAGCTTTTAATCCTGCTTTTACTTGTTGAACAGCTTGATTACCAGTTAATGCACCTAATGCATTAATGAACGGTTCTTCATGTAATGAGTTCCAAAGTCGTTTTGCACCTTTAGTTGCTAAAGTTTGTTCAATTACAACAGACCCTTGTAATTTAACTACCTCTTCAGCCGTATAAGCACGTTCAATACCAGCCCAACGTGGGTTTTCCGCCCATTGTTTTTCTAAAGCGTGAATTTTTTCTTGACGTGTTGACATTTTGAAATTCCACCTTCCCCTTTGTATAAAATATACTCTGTTAAAAAACTTTTTAATTTCTGTTCCATAACAGGTTTATTTGTTGTAAATTAATATATAACAGTACATCTGAATTTTCACTATTTTTAGATAAAAGACCAAATTTTAATGATGAAACTACCTTTTTCAGCGACAAAATTTGGTAAACTGTTTACACATAAGGGGGATAATCACAATGAATAATGAGTTCGATTCTTTACAAAAAGATATTTCACAACAATTTATTACGATGTTACAAGACTGGATCCCAGCTAACTCGTCCATCGCCATTGCTGTTCAAAACTCCTATATTTATTTTCACCCTGGAAATTACGGTATTCATTTTGAAGTAGGACGACAAGTCGAACCAGACAGCATTGCCCAACTAGTACTGCAAACAAAAAAACGCACAGACCCAATCTTAGATAACACACTATTTGGCACGCCTATTTACGGTATTGGCTATCCAATACATATACAAGAAACCCCAGCTGCTCTAGTTGTTGTTTTACCTTCGACAGCTACTACTCAGAAATTAGAACCTTATCAATTTTTAACAGGGAAAAGGGATGAAGAGTGGAACCCTGTTGCAATTGATCAAATTTCTTATATTGAAAGCCTTCAGAAAAGAACATGGTTTTATGTAGAAAAAGATCAATTTAAAACAAGTATTACACTCAAGGAATTACAAATGCGTTTACCACCGTTTTTTATTCGCATTCATAGATCCTATATAGTTAATATTCATTTCATAAAAAAGATGGCACGTGATCTCACTTCAAATTTTATTGTTACTTTAAAGGATGGAACAGAATTACCAGTCAGCCAATCCTATCTTAATAATTTGCGTAGTGCCCTTGAATTTTAAACAACAAAATAAAAACAGCTGCATAATACAGCTGTTCTAGATAATGAATTTGGCATTGCACTATAGACATTTAGACTCCTCTAACGGAAACGATGCCATTTTTCGTTTAATACAAAAAACCCGGAGAATAAAATTCTCCGGGTTTTACTTGCCTAGCGACGTCCTACTCTCACAGGGGGAAGCCCCCAACTACCATCGGCGCTAAAGAGCTTAACTTCCGTGTTCGGTATGGGAACGGGTGTGACCTCTTTGCCATCATCACTAGACTATTTACG
>Ga0213825_1003055_pt1 | contig 10246 bp, 7 predicted proteins | sample MC6MC0900MG_FD_179896 | JGI IMG/M metagenome (GOLD analysis project Ga0213825, IMG submission 179896) | Enriched soil aggregate microbial communities from Iowa State University, Ames, United States - MC6-MC0900-MG | ecosystem: Environmental > Terrestrial > Soil > Unclassified | place: USA: Iowa... | reverse complement strand
GCCAATATATGCTATAAATTTTTTAGTTGGAGGTACTAGTTTTAAAGAATTAATAATATTAACCATATTTTTTATAAGCACAACTATATATGTGGGATCTATAGGAATATTTATGTCCACTATATTTAAGACCTCAAAATCTTCAACAGTGGCAAGTATATTAACGGTTATATTTATTGTAATTGGAACTATTATAATAGGTGCTGTTATGATTAGTAGAGATTATTATAACGCAATATCTAATAATACTATATCAACATTTAAAATTACACTACCATTTTGGATTTATATAAATCCAACTATTGAGTTTATATATATTCTAATTAAACAAAATGGAATTTCACACTTTGCTCCCAATATAATAACCTATATGAATTTAAATAAAATATTTATTATATCTTTAATTAATCAAGGAATAGTAACAGTATTGCTAATATTACTTTCAGCATGGAGGTTAAATCCAGTAAGAAAATCAATTATTAAGGTGAGAAGATGAATAATCTAGATAAACAAATTAGAAAGTTTATAAAAAAAGGTGGAACAAGAATAAGGTTAAATATATTTATAGAGAATTTACTAGTGTCACTAATAGTGGCATTAGGTTTTTGCTCTATGGTAAGTATATTAGGATTATTTATACCCATATATAATTTATTTGAAGTATGCATTATTACATTAACAATATCTATGATTATATATATATTTATATATTTATATAAATTTAGGCCTGATGATAAAAAGATAGCTCTTAAGCTAGATTCTAAGGGCCTTGATGAGAGATTAATCACTTCACTAGAGTTAATAGATAAAGAGGATAACATATCAAATGCACAGAAGGAAGATACCATAGAAGTAATAAAAAAAATTAAGATTTCTAAAATTACATCATTTCATATAAAAAGAAAAAATCTATATAGGTTAATAGCTGTTTTAACAGTTTTGATCATAACTATATGTATTCCAACTACAGCTAAAAACCAAGCTAGAGAGATTAGAAAGATTAAGAAACTTAATAAAGAAGTAATGGAAAAAATAAAGGATGAGAAAAAGGATACTAAGAGTAGCAAAGAGCTATTAGAGGAAGATAAGTTAGATATAGTAAAGGAATTAGATAAGTCTGTAGATGAAATAAAGAAGAGTAAAAGTAAATTAGATACAGAAAAAGCTTTAAATAAGCTGGAGAAAAAACTAGACAATATAGAAAAAAATTTTGATAGTGTTGATAGTAAAAATAAAATACAGAATATTATGAAAAAATTAAATCTAAATAAAGAACAAACAAATAAGAAATTAGCTATTGTAAATAAAATAGCTAATGAGTTTTCTAAAATTGATAAAATGAAGGAGCTTAGTGAAGCTATAAATTCTCAGGATGAAGAGAAAATTAAAGAAGCTTTAGATAAGCTGGAAGAAGGCTTAAAGAATTTAAAAGATGAAGAGAAAGAAGAAATTTCAAGTAATCTTGATAATATAGCTGCTAATATATCAGATGAAAATTTAAAAGGTGTCCTATCTTCTACAGCAGCATCCATTAGTAGTGGAAACATAGATCTTAGCAAATTAGAAAATGCTTTGATAAGTTTAAATATGGATTCTATCAATGCGGATAATGGAAATAGCAATAATGGCACTGGTGCACAAAATAATCAAAGTGGAAATGGAGCAAACGGTCAAGGCAATGGAAAAGGCAATGGCTCAGGCCAGGGAAGTGGTAGTGGTTCAGGAAATGGAAGTGGATGGGATACTGGAAATAAAGAAAATGGAGAAGGAAAACTTAACAGTGGTGAAAAAGTATTCCTTCCTAATAGAGCTACAGGCAATGATGATAATTTAAGAGGGAATATATCAGAAGGTGGAGATTCTCAAAGTATAACTACGGAGAATGGAGTAAATATAGCTGGAGATTCTATAGACTATGAAAAAATTATTCATGAATATTCTAACAGTGCGATAGTGGGACTTAAAAATAAACCAATACCAAAATCACTGCAAGATTTAATAAAAAAATACTTTGAAGAATTGAAATAAGTATGAGGTGGAAGATGGAGATAAATAAACAATTAATAGAAGATACTGTAGAAAAAATAAATAAATGTGAAAGTGAAATATCCAAGGGCATCATAGGTCAAAAGGATGTAATAAGAAAGGTTTTAATAGGCATTTTATGTGGGGGAAATATACTTCTAGAAGGAGTACCAGGACTTGGAAAAACTCAATTGGTTAAAACTATTTCTAAGGTTTTAAAGTTAAGTTTTTCTAGAATTCAATTTACACCAGATCTTATGCCAGCTGATGTAGTTGGAACAAACCTTATTGTTAAAGAGAAGGATGAAACTAAATTTAAGTTTGAACAAGGACCTATATTTGCAAACTTAGTTTTAGCAGATGAAATCAATAGAGCTACTCCTAAGACTCAATCAGCTCTTTTGGAAGCCATGCAAGAAAAAACCGTTACTGTAGGAAGAACAACTTATGATTTACCAAGTCCATTTATGGTTTTAGCTACACAAAATCCAATAGAAATGGAGGGAACTTATCCTCTTCCAGAAGCTCAGATGGATAGATTCTTATTTAAGTTAAATATTGATTTCCCATCTTTACAGGAGTTAAAGGATATTATGGATATTACTGTTACTAATAATGATGTGAGTTTAGAAGGTATACTTACGGGTGAAGATATACTATCTATGAGGTCTATTTTAAGAGAAATACCAATGGCAGAGGCGGTTAAAGAATATGCGTTAAAACTTATTTTAGCTACTCATCCTGAAAGTGAATATTCTAATGAATTTGTAAAAAAATATGTAGAAGTAGGAGCAAGCCCGAGAGGAGCTCAAGGTATTTTTAATGGTTCTAAGGTTGAAGCTATTTTAAAGGGAAGACTTAATGTGGCTTTTGAAGATATAAATAATATTGCATATGCAGTGTTAAGACATAGAATATTCCTTAATTTTGAAGCTGTTTCAGAAGGTATAACTACTGATATGGTTATTAAAGAAGTTATTAAAGGTTTGAAGGTAACGTAAAATGAACAGTAGATTTGATAAAGAATTTTTTAAAAAGCTAAACAATATCAGTATAAAATTAAATCTTAAATTATCTAAAGGAACTCAAGGAGGGAGAAAATCTAAAGCTAGAGGAACTTCAGTAGAGTTTTCAGGCTTTAGAGAGTATGTATATGGGGATGATTTTAGAAGGGTAGATTGGAATGCCTATGGAAGATTTGAAAAATTATTTATAAAACTTTTCATGGAGGAAAGAGAAGGTAATTTTAATATATTTATAGATTGTAGCAAGTCTATGGATTTTGGAGAATTTAATAAAGGTAACATGGCCTTAAAAATAGCAGCATCCTTAAGTTATATCGCTATTAATAATCTTGATAGGGTAAGAATTGGTGCGTTAAAAGAAGAAGGAACCGAACTATTTAACAGGTCAATGGGAAAAGAATCTTTTATAAAGATAATAAGTGGATTAGAAAGCTTAGAGTTTAGTGGTAAAACAAATCTAAAATCAACTATATTAAAAAATAGATTCACTAATATAGGTATGTCTATTCTAATATCAGATTTTTTGATTTCTAATGGAGAAAAAGAAATAGAAGAAATAGTGAAGTATCTTACTTACAAAAAACAACAGGTGGTATTTATACAAATATTATGTGAAGAAGAAAGAAATCCTGAGTTTATGGGAACTAAGAATATTATAGATATAGAAACTAAGGATGAAGTTAAAGTATCAATAACACCAAAGGTATTAAAACTATATAAATCTAGGATAAAAGAACATGAAGATATGTTAAGAGGTCTAGTTAAAAAGTATGGTGGTACTTTTATAAAGGTAAATTCAGAAGAGGACATAGAAAAAATAATTTTAACAGATTTATTTAATCAAAAACTTTTAGGGTAAGGAGGAAATTTATGAGCTTTTTGAATATATGGCCATTATTTTTTTTAGTAACCATACCCTTTTTAATTTTATTATATATTTTAAAGGAAAAATCTGAGGACCGCCCAGTATCATCATCAATATTTTGGGAAGAAATTTATAAAACATTAGAAGTTAATAGTCCTTTTGAAAAATTAAAAAAAAATATCATGTTATTCCTTCAAATAATGATTATATTACTAATTATATTAGCTCTTATGAATCCATTTCTAAAATTTTTTGGTAAAGAATACAGTAATGTAATAATAGTACTAGACAACTCAGCTAGTATGCTAGGTATAAATGAGGATGAAACCTGTATTAATAGAGGAAAAGCTATAGCTAAAGAATATATAGATTCTTGTGCTAATGGTACAAAGATATCTATTATTACAGCAAATAAAGATGCGAAGGTATTAGTTACATCATCAGAAAATGAGAGCTTAGTTAAAGATAAAATTGACAGTATAACTAAAAGTTTTAATCCAGGGAATTTAAAGAATTCTTTAAAATTAGTTGAATCTATGACTAAGGAACTAGAAAATTATGAGGTATTATTTATAACTGATGAAGAATTAGATATAGGAGATATAAATGGACAAATAATTTATTTAGATAAAAATAAATCTAATATATCAATAGATAATATTGGGCATAAAAGAGAAAATGGCAATATATCAATAATATCAACCATAACAAATAGAGGGAATGATGATTATAGTGGTGATTTTTATCTTTATGGAGAAAATGACTTGCTAGAAGCTGCTTCCTTAGAATTAAAAAAAGGGGAAGAGATTACTCTTAATTTTAATATAGAAGATACTGATATAGATTACTTAAAAGGTAAAATATCAGGAAAGGATGCCATATTAGAGGATAATACATTTTATCATGTAATGAAGAATAATGATGATAAAAAAATATTGCTTGTAAGTAATAAAAATGTTTTTTTAGAGAAAGCTTTATCTGTAGTTAGTAATGCAGATGTAATAAAAACTAATGATATAACTAATATATCTGAAAAGGATAGATATAATTTATATATTTTTGATGGAATCTTAGGTGAATATATGCCTCATGATGGTAATATTTTAATAGTTAATCCAGCAGAAAATAATTTATTTAGTGTATTAGGTGAACAAGCTGGAGGAGAAGCAGTGGTAGTTAGTGAAGATATACCTAAATACCTTCAGGATATGACTTTCATAGCATCTAAAATAAAGAAGACTGAGATGCCATCATGGGCAAAGTCTTTAATAAATGTAGGGAATGAATCTGTATTATTTCTCGGGAAACATAATAATCAGAAAGTTGCTGTAGTAAATTTTGATTTTCATGATACTGATTTGCCACTTAAAGCAGAGTTTCCTATGCTTATTGATTATATATGTGAAGAGCTTATAGAAAGCAACATAGTTAATAGTAATTATATTGGTGGAGAGGATATAAAAATAAATGGAAGTTCAGAATATGATGAATTAATTTTAACTACTCCGAGTGGAAGAGTGCATACTATTGAGAATAATAGTATATTAAAGGAAAATTTAGAGCTTGGAGTTTATGATGTAGAAGATAGTAACCATAGTTTTAATGAAATATTCTCTGTTAATTTTCCATCTAGTGAGGAAGGAAATATAATGGATGATACTATAGAAGATATAGAAGCTAGATTCAATAACAAGGGTAGTATAAATGGAATGTTAAATATAACACCTTATATAATAAGTTTAATTATGCTTTTAATTATTGTAGAGTGGGTTTTATATAATAAGGGATATTAAGATATATATTATAAATAAAGTTTTTTTAAATTAAGTAGTCACTAGAAAGGAGGGGGAGAATGAATTTTGAAATTGAAAAAATATATTTATTATTTTTAATACCGATAATTCTTATGACAATGTACTTTATATCTAAAAAGATTAAATTTAAAGAAAAAAATATTAGTTTTATTAATATAAATAGAGTTATTATTGTAACAATGCTTATACTTGCTATGTGTAACATAAGTATATGCTTTAGGACAAAGGATTCATCAACCATATTTTTATTGGATTTATCTCATAGTATGAGTAATTATAAAGATGAAACAAAGGCGTTTGTTAAAAATGCTATAGAAGCTTCACCGTCAAATAATAAAATAGGAATAGTTACTTTTGGCGAAAATCAAGAGATAGAACAGTTCCTTACTTATTCAAAAGGTTTCAATGATATTCAAACTTCTCCAATTGGTAATACTACTAATATAGAAGAAGCAATAAAATTTTCTTTAAGTATATTTAAGGATAGTGACTATAAGAGAATAGTTTTAGTTACAGATGGAAAGGAAAATCAGGGTGATCTATTAGAAACGTCCACTTATTTTAGGGATAATCAGGTTGACTTTCAAGTATATAAAATAGATAGTGAACAAGTAGAAGATGTATATATAGAAGATATAGATATACTTGACAAAGTAGCTATAGGAGAAGAATTTTCTGTAACTGTAAATATTAAATCTAATATTAAGACGAAATCAAAGATATCAATATATTCAGGAAGAGAAAAAAAAAGTGAAAAAGAAATTGATATAGAAAAGGGCGAGAATACATTTTTATTTAAAGATATTCAGCATAAAGGTGGTTTTAAACCATATAAAGTAGTTATAGAGCCAGAAAATGATGGAATATCCTATAATAATGAATATACAACATACACTAATATAGTTTCGAAACCAGAGATTCTAGTAATACAAGGAAAAGCTGGTGAAGGAAAGGGGCTTGAAGAAAATTTAAAGGCTATAGGTAGTAGTTATACTATTATAAATCCTAGTGCTGCACCTAGATCTATAAATGAACTTATAGAATATAAGGGAATATTTCTTTGTAATACCCATATAGACGATTTACCTAAGGGGTTTTTAGATAACGTTGAAAGCTATGTAAAAGATTATGGTGGTGCAATTATAACTACAGGAGGAGATAATTCTTATGCTTTAGGAGGATATAAGGATTCTGTTTTTGAAGATATACTTCCTGTTAGCTCTGATAAAAAAGGAAAAAATGAAATTCCGGAGATATCTTTAACTTTAGTATTAGATAGATCATCTAGTATGTTATCTTCAGACCAGGGAAGTTTTAGTAAAATTAGTTTAGCAAAAGAGGCAGCAATTAGATCTTTAGATAATTTAAGAGAAACTGATAATATAGGGGTAGTAACTTTTAATACAGGGTATAACTGGGTAGTACCTATGCAAAAGCTATCTAATATAGAAGAAGTTTCTGATAAAATTAATAGTATTATAGCAGAAGGTGGAACTTCTATATATTCAGCACTAAATGAAGCTTATCAAAAGCAGAAGGAAAGCAGTGCAAAAATAAAACATATAATACTATTAACAGATGGACAAGATGGTATGGGACAAAATGAATATAAAACTTTAGTAAATGATATTAAGAAGGATAAAATAACTTTGTCTACAGTGTCTATAGGTGCTGATAGTAATAATCAATTATTAGAATGGATAAGTGCTAATGCTGGGGGTAGATACTATCATAGTGATATATATACAGATGTCCCAAGAATATTTGCAAATGAAATATTAATATCTACCGGGGAATATTTAATAAATGAAGAGTTTACTCCTAAAATATCTGCTCACCATGATATTTTAAATAATATTATAGAAGAAGGAAAATTTCCATCTCTTTTTGGTTATGTAGGTACGTCTATAAAAAATACAGCCATAGAAATAATGACGTCTCATATGGATGAACCAGTTTTAGCAGCATGGCAATATGGTATTGGCAGAGTAGTATCTTTTACTTCAGATGTAAATGGACAGTGGAGTAAAGAATTATTAGCCTTTGATAAAACACCACAACTTTTTAGTAATATAATATCATGGACAATGATTGATTATGATAATAGTGGCAATTTAAGTATTACACAAGAAGGAAGTAGTGCTAAAGTACAATATGAGACCAATAATCATGAGGATAATAAGAAGGTTAAAGGAGCATATACCTTTGAAGGAAATACCACGTCAGAATTTGAACTAAAAGAAGTATCACCTGGTAAATATGAAGGCCGAGTACCTATGAGTGATTTAGGATTTTATAGTTTTAACATTACGGAAGAGTTACAAGGTAATACTATAGCTAGTCAATTAGGAGGATTTGCATATCAATATTCTCCTGAATATAAATTTCAGGAACAATCTAATAGTTTATTAGCTTTAGTGGAAGATACTGAAGGGAAAATTATAAATTCTGTAGAAGATATATATGAGATAAAGAGCAATAAGGGTTATACTAAAAAAAATATAAGCAATTTATTATTAATAATAGCTATGTTATTATTTTTATTTGATATAACTTATAGAAGGTTAGGTCTAAAAAAATATGTAAATAAGCAATTGTTTATTAATATAAAAGAAAAAATATATAAAAAAGAAGAGTATGGAAAAGTTGATAATGTAGTTAAGAAATATAAAGCAGATAAACCTGTACTTAGAGAAGCTGTAGAAAATGATCTTAAAAATAATAATTTAGATATAAAACATAAAGAATCTAAAATAAAACATAGAAACTCATATAAAGATAGACTTAATAGGAGTAAATCAAAAGATGAAAATAGGGTATTAAATACAGGTGAGTTATTAAAAAAGAAGCGTGAGAGAAATGAAGATTAAACTAAGGAGGTACTAAGGATGACTATAAGGCATTTGAAGATTTTTATAGCTGTTGCTGATTACGGAAAGATGAGGTTGGCAGCAGAAAAATTATTTATATCACAGCCATCCGTTAGTCAGGCCATTGCTGAGATAGAAAATTATTATGGGGTTAAACTATTTGAAAGGTTATCTAAAAAACTTTATATAACAGATAGTGGAGAAAAACTATTAAAGTATGCTCGCCATATTGTGAATTTATTCAAAGAAATGGAAGTTGACGTTAAAAACTCTGGTGAGAATATATGTTTACGTATTGGAGGTACAGTAACTGTAGGCACATGTCTTTTATGCCCAATAGTTACTCAATTTGAGAGAAGGAATCCAGGAGTTTCTACAAAGGTTATAATTAATAACACCACAGTTATTGAAGATATGTTATTAAATAGTACCTTGGATTTAGCAATTATAGAAGGAGAAACAATAAGTTCAGATATAATAAAAATACCAATTTATCAAGATAAATTGGTATTAGTATGTGGGGAAAGTCATCCTTTTGCAAATGAAAAGGAGATTACTATAGATAAACTAGAGGATCAAGATGTCGTTGCTAGGGAGAAAGGCAGTAGAGATCGTAATATTTTTGAGCAGTTCCTAAATGAACAAAATATTTCTGTAAATGTAAAATGGAATAGTACCAATACTGAAGCCATAAAAAATGCAGTAATAGCAGGTCAAGGTTTAGCTATATTATCCAGTATTATGGTTAAAAATGAGCTACAGTATGGAAAATTAAAGATTGTTACAATTAAAGATATTAATATTACTAGAGATATTTGTTTAGTTTATCATAAGGATAAGTTTATATCTGAACAGATGAAGAATTTTTTAGATATTTGTAAAAATCTTAATTTAGATATCTAAAATATCATGTATGCAAGAGTACCAATAATTCCTGATCCGAATATAACTAAAATAGGATTAGCCTTAAATTTACGCAATGCTATAATTCCTGATATGAATAACAAGAATTCAATAATTCTAAAGTTGGATAGAACTATTGCAGATTTTTCTGCTTGGAATAAAGCTAAAGTAAGAATTGATAGTCCAGCTGAGGTAATTAGAGCAACTACAGCTGGGCGCAAACTACTAAGGATAGTCTGAATACCTTTAAAGTTTCTATATTTATAGTATAGATGTGCTAATGTAAGACATATAATGAAGGCTGGTAAAATACAACCTAATGTACAAATTATTGCACCAGGTAAACCTGCAACACGAGTACCAACAAAGGTAGCTGAGTTTATAGATATAGGTCCTGGTGTCATCTCTGCGATAGTAATTAAATCAGCAAACTCTTCCATAGACAATAGATGATGAATATCTACAATTTGACTTTGGATTAAAGGTATAGCAGCATAGCCACCACCTACACTAAACAGTCCTACTTTAAAAAAGCTTACAAATAACTCGAAAATCATATGCGGTTACCATCCTTTCTAAGATCTATAATAAGATTTATAACTCCAATGCCAGCACATATTAAAATAACAGTTATTGCACTAATTCCAAATACATAAGTCATTAAAAATGTAATAAACATCATAGCTATATACATTACATTACGAGTTTTAACTATGTTTTTTGCAAGGTTTAGAACAACATCAA
>Ga0213825_1003052_pt1 | contig 10253 bp, 10 predicted proteins | sample MC6MC0900MG_FD_179896 | JGI IMG/M metagenome (GOLD analysis project Ga0213825, IMG submission 179896) | Enriched soil aggregate microbial communities from Iowa State University, Ames, United States - MC6-MC0900-MG | ecosystem: Environmental > Terrestrial > Soil > Unclassified | place: USA: Iowa... | reverse complement strand
AAAGATATTCCAGATATCGAAGAGGCGCTAAAGCAACGTGCAGAAACGGTTCAAAAACAATTTGAACAATATCTTCCAGATCAATATGAAAATGCGAAAAACTATAAAGTCATTACAAAAGGAAATTATGTATTATTCGTTATTTCTGATCGTGCTGATGAGCTAATCAAAGTGTTCGATAGCTTCTTTGAAACAAAATAACAGATGGTATTTAGTAGCCTGCTGTTTCTATTCGTTTTTTTGCCAATCGTACTAATAATTTATTATATTTCGCCTCGTAAAATAAGAAATGTCATATTATTTTTTATGAGTTTAATTTTTTATGCATGGGGCGAACCAGTTTATATCGTCATCATGCTTGTGTCGACACTGACAGATTTTAGTTTTGGTCTATTATTAGATAAACCAACTATGTCGTCCGTAAAAAGAAAGGGCATTGTTGTATGCTCTATTATTGTGAATTTACTGTTGTTATCTTATTTTAAATATGCTGACTTTCTAATTCACAATTTGAATACATTACTCGGTACGGATATACCGTTAACGGACCTTCCTTTACCAATAGGCATTTCCTTTTATACATTCCAATCGATGTCATATATTATTGATGTTTATCGAGGGACAGCAAAAGCACAGCGAAATTGGTTGGATTTCGGGACGTTTGTTGCATTGTTCCCACAATTAGTAGCAGGGCCCATCGTGACGTATAATACGATTGCTGAGCAACTGCAACACCGAACGGAAAGTATGACGATGTTTGCTGAAGGTGTACGACGTTTTATTATTGGATTGGCTAAAAAAGTGTTATTAGCAAATAATATTGGATTACTGTGGGACACCATTTCTAGCTCTAATATAGAAACGATGCCGATGTTGACAGCATGGTTAGGAATACTAGCGTTTGCTTTCCAAATCTATTTCGATTTTAGTGGCTATTCTGATATGGCCATAGGACTTGGTCTAATGTTTGGGTTTCGCTTTAACGAAAACTTTAACAAACCTTATATTGCCCAAAGTATTACGGACTTTTGGAGAAGATGGCATATCTCTCTTAGCACTTGGTTCAGAGACTATGTATACATTCCACTTGGCGGCAATCGCCGAGGGTTAGCCGTGCAAATGCGCAATATACTAATTGTTTGGATATTAACCGGCTTTTGGCATGGCGCAAGTTGGAATTTTATCTGGTGGGGGTTGTACTTTGGTGTCATCCTAATAGTTGAAAAATGGTGGGGCTTAACAATGCTAGCTCGTCTACCTCGCTGGATACGACATATGTATGCCATCCTCCTCATTTTAATTGGATGGGTGTTGTTCGCCTTCGATCAGCCTTCTTTAATAGGCGATTATTTGGCAGCTATGTTCGGACTCAATGGGCAATCACTATGGAATAATGATACCGGGTACTATTTATATACGAACGTTGTACTGTTACTTGTGCTTGTTATCGCCTCATTACCGATGAAAATATGGCATCAAAAAAGCGAATTATCCTACCTTCAAGTTGGTTGGTATTGTCTAGTGTATTTTCTTTCTGTCGCTTATTTAGTCGACGCTACGTTCAATCCATTTTTATATTTTCGTTTTTAAGGAGGTAGCCAAATATGAAGCAAAAAGCGGAGCGATTATTAATCTTTTGTTTTATCAGTACGATGTTGTTCTTCGCTCTACTGTTTTTCATTTTGCCTCATCAGCGCTTCTCCGAGCTGGAAAACAGATATTTACAAGCTGTCCCACGTTTAACATGGGATAATGTGTTATCTAAAAAATATGCTGAAGAAGCGGAGCGTTTCGTAACGGATCATTTCCCATTTCGGGATAAGTGGGTGTCCATTAAATCAATGGTGGAACAAGGTCGCTTGCAACAAGAAAATAATAACATCTATAAAGGCAAAGACGGTTATTTATTCGACAAGTTTACAAAGCCGGATGAAGTGCAAGTGCAGCAAGAGGTAGAAGCGGTCAAGCAATTCGCCCTCAATCATCCAACAGTAAATATGACTTTTATGCTCGCTCCGACTTCCATTGGTGTATATCCTGAGCGCTTACCGTGGTTGGCACCAGTATATTCACAAAAGAAAGTCAATCAGTGGATGGAAGAACAGTTGCATAATGATATAACATTTATCAACGGTTTTGATTTTTTAGCACCACATGCATCGGAAGCAATTTATTATCGTACAGACCATCATTGGACGTCATATGGCGCTTATTTGGCATATGTGGCGTATGCGCAGCAAAAAGGTTGGAAGCCTCTTGCGCAGAGCGATTTTATGATTGAAACAGTTAGTCATTCATTTCTCGGCAGCTATCATACTCGTAGTCAGTTTGCAGGCGTTTCGCCCGATCAAATGCAAGCCTATATACCGCGCAAGCCAGTAAAAACAGAAATGTATATTGCAGATTCTAATCAAACTTTCACAACAATGTATGATCAAAGCTTTCTTACGAAAAAAGATCAATATTCATATTTTTTAGGTGGCGTGCATGCGCTGATGAAGCTTACGAGCAAACTTGACCAACAGCAAATTGAACAACAAAAGTTACTAATTATTAAAGATTCATATGCCCATAACGTCATTCCTTTTCTAACAAATCATCTTTCAGAAATACATGTCATAGACTTGCGCTATTATAACGGTAATATAACGCAGTATATGGCTGAAAATGGTATTGAAGATGTGCTGTTTTTATTTAATACGAAGACTCTCGTAGAAGATACGACTATCTTGAAACTCAATAAGTAAAGTAGTTCAAAGCATACTGGAAGCATTCCAGTATGCTTTTTTTCTTTGAAACGTTCTCTACTGGTGAGAGGCAGGGGGGCGATTGTAGTAGTTTTGTGGCGATTGCCGGAAATTTCGTGGCGATAAGCAAGGGCATTGTGGCGGTTGCCAGCGTTTTCATGGCGATTGCTGAGGTTTTAACATTAAGCGCAATAGATTGGGAGTATAGCTAAATGTTTTCCGTTTATTGGTTGTTTATGTGTGAAATGGTATTGAATCTATTGGAATTTTTATAGTAATTTATTCCTATTACAACTATATTTCAAATATATTACTAATAACTTGTGCAAAAAGACTGTTCTTTTAGTAATCTTTTCGTCGATTATGTCGGATGTAATACAACTGTAAAAATCCTTCCAAATATTTAGTGATGAATTATGTTGTAAAACTATTTACCATAAAAATAGAGCAAAACAGGAAGGAATGATTTACATGTTTAAAAAAGTAAAAAAAGTGGCGATGGCATCTGTATTATCGGTCTCATTATTAGTACCGATTAGCGCGATGGCAGCTGATTCATATACAGTAGTAGCTGGTGATTCTCTTTGGAAAATTGCCGTAAAAACACAAACAGGCGTTCAGGAATTAATTGACGCCAATCCTCAATTAGCAAATCCTGATCAAATAAATATAGGTCAAAAAATTAATATACCTACAAATGAGCAAGCTACTGTCGAACAAGAAGTAGTAAAGCTTGTCAATGCTGAACGAGCAAAAGCGGGACTTCCAGCATTAAAAGAAGATTGGGAGCTTTCTAGGGTAGCTAAGTATAAATCTCAAGATATGCATGATAAAAATTACTTCGACCATACAAGCCCAACGTTTGGCACACCATTTACGATGATGAAAAACTTTGGCATTACGTATAAATCAGCTGGAGAAAATATTGCCAAAGGTCAACAATCAGCATCCGAAGTAGTCAATGCATGGATGAACAGTGCTGGACACCGAGCAAATATTTTAAACAAAAACTATACACATATTGGTGTAGGATATGTGAAAGACGGTAACTACTGGTCTCAAATGTTTATACAAAAATAAGATAAAAGAACTGTTCCAACGTAATCGTAAATGGAACAGTTCTTTTTTGTCCATTAAATAGTTAACTCATGATGAAAATCAAGAGTAAAAACCTTTATTCTAGTCCTATATACAATTTTTACTTTCTACGTTTTCTTTTTAAAAAACAACAAAAGATAGGATATGTTGAGCTCATTACTTTGCTTTTAACTTAAGAATAGCACCTCACAGAAGCAAACATCTTAAATTTTGTACGGTGTTTTTATTTAATAGAGAAAAAACACTATTCAATTCGATAAACAGCAATAAAAACACCTGAAAAGAAACACACTATCCTTACGACTCGAATAAGATGTTGCTGTAAGTAAGTTAGAGGTAGGTGTTTAAAATGGTGAAAAACTGGATGGCTGTACTATGTTTAGGATGTACGATGGCTTTAGCTGGTTGTCAGGTAAAAGTAGAAAATAAACAACATGAAATGGACGATGTAAAGCAGCCTGTTACATACGTGCAGGACAAGGAGAGGAAGCTGGCCCTGTTATTGTTGAAATTGTTGATCCACAAACTAACGAAGTTATTTATATGCTGTCACCACAAGAATTAGGCTATGAAACCGATCGTGAGACGTATAAAAAGAGCATTGAACAATTGGCACAACAATTAGCGAGAGGTACAGAAACAAAAGTTGGTTATGATCAGCGGATGGAGCTCGACAAATTGGATAACGACGGTAGGATCATTAAAGGAAGACCACTGGTCATTTTAAAAGAAAGTGAATTCGTTGAAAAGGTGCTTGCCGCATCAGCAATGGGTGGCAAGGTAGAAATGCCAATTTATATCACAGAAAGTGGCTACTATCTTGAAGACATCCCGTATTTAGAAGATGTTGTTGTCGCTTCATTTACAACATACTTTAATTCATCGGATGTTGGAAGAAATAAAAATATTGAACTGTCTGCCCAGGCCATTAATAATGTCATCGTTGGTAGCGGAGATACTTTTTCGTTCAATACGGTCGTAGGTCCACGAGATGAAGCAAACGGCTATCAACCCGCACCTGAAATTATTAATAAAAAACTGGTTATGGGCATTGGCGGGGGGATTTGCCAAACGTCGTCCACATTATTTAATGCAGTCGATCAACTCCCGATAAAATTTGTGGAGCGCCACCATCATTCATTAGATGTAGGCTACGTACCAAAAGGGCGAGATGCAACGGTGTCTTATGGAGCATTAGATTTCCGATTTCAAAATACAAGTGATGTACCATTTTTAATAAAGGCGATCTATGGCCAAGATTTTCTAACAATAGAAGTGCGAACATCTGAAAAATACCAAGCAATTTTAAACAACTAGCCCACAAGATAGTGGTAACACGTAGGATTGTAGACACTTATGAGAAGAGTCTACAATCCTTATTATTTTTTTATGTACAATACCATTTATGAATAAAGAATGTTGTGTTGGAAATTTTCGTATTTAATATTAGTTATTTAATAAAATACAGCGCATAAAAGAAAAAAAGTTCTTGCACGTCCTTCATTAGATGAATCGATTTACCTGAACATTATACATATACATCCTAAATAATATTTAAAATTTCCGCCGGAGAAAATACTTTGTAATCAGGCTTTTCGGATTCGATTACTTCAATCGCATCATAACCCCAACCAACCCAAATAATAGGAATACCTACTTTTTTGCAGGCCACAATATCACGTTGTTCATCACCAACATAAAAAACATCTGATCTTTTAATGTTCGCGTCTCTTAAATATTTTTTTATGACTTTATCTTTGCCAAAAATACGGCTGGAGCATAATACTTCGGAGACATCATCGATACCATTCATTTTTAGAAACGCTTCAATATTATCACTTGCATTAGAGGAGATAATGGCGATGGTATAACCTTTGTCTGTAATGGCCTTTAAGACATCCTTGATATGATCAAATAGTTGAACTCCCTGTAATGACTGTTGGTATAATTGATAAAATTGTGGGAGTATAATCGGTAGCTTGTGAAGGGGAAAGTTAAATAATTTACTACGTTCGATAAGCGATATTTTTTTGAGTGCCTCAATTTCCTCTAATTCAACTTTTTTAAAGTCATACTTTTTCGCGATGGTGTTCCATACAGAGGCAAAAACAGCCGTTGAATCTGCAAGTGTACCATCAAAATCAAAAATTATATGTTTCATATTTATTCTCCTTTTAAAAGTCGTTGCTTACACATGCGTTTATGATGACATGAATACGAAAAAAAAGAAATAGAGAATGAAGTAATCTAACATTTTATGCAACCTATAAGTAGTCAAGACTAAAAGGAATGAAAGAAAATGCTCTAACTCTTAGGACCATCAGGCATTTTTCTTTAGCCTATTCAAAAAACATGTGCAATTCCAAAAAATGTGTGTTAATGTTATCATTATTGGTAATGATAATGAAAGTGTGAGAGGGGAATTTATGTGAAACTTCATTATGGATTAAATGAATTAAAGGATATCGATTGGTTTGCTGTGCTACAGATTGCATTACCGTTTATGTTAGTAGGCCTCACGCTTATATTGATTGCTTTAGTTGATTTGTATAAGCATCGCAAGGAGAGAGCAAATGTAGTTTTATGGACAATTGTTATTTTATTTTTTAATACAATTGGTCCAATATTATATTTCACAATTGGCCGAAAAGGAGAAAAAGTGGGATGAAGTTAGAAATTAAAAATGTGACAAAAAGGTTTAACACAAAGACGGCAGTCAATAATTTTTCAATGGTCGTTGAAACCGGTCAATGTGTTGGACTGATTGGACCAAACGGTGCAGGGAAATCTACCTTAATAAAAATCATTTCCGATATTTTGAATGCAGATAATGGAGAAGTTTTATTAGACGGGAAAAAAATTTCAAAAATGAAAAATGAAATGGGTTATCTTCCTCAATATCCAGATTTCTTCCATTGGATGACTGCAAAAGAAACGCTCTTTTTCATGGGGCAGTTATCAGGGATATCAAAAGAAAAGCTACTTAATGAAGTACCCGCTATTCTAACAAAAGTTGGGCTATTTAATGAACAAAATGAAAAAGTTCAAACATTTTCTGGTGGCATGAAGCAGAGACTAGGCATTGCTCAAACGCTTTTACACAAACCATCTTTTATCATCATGGATGAACCGGTCTCGGCATTAGATCCGATAGGCAGGAGAGAGGTACTAAATTTAATTCAAGAAATAAAACAGGAAACGACGATTTTATTATCTACTCATATTTTAGGAGATGCGGAAGAAATATGTGAGCGATTTGTCATTATGAAACAAGGAACGAAAATTGAAGATACCACAATCGAAAAACTATTAAAAAGATATAATGATTCGGTTGTTCATTTTGAAATGGCATCACCTTCTCGGCATTGGGTACAACCAATCGAAAAGCTTCCATATGTAAAAAATGTAGAGGTTATTGGGAAAAGAGCGAAGGTTACACTCGACAATATTCAGGAAAATAAAGATATGTTAATTCGGAATGTAATGGAAAATAATGTAGATATTGTTCGATTCGAAGTTGGTAGCACGGATACGTTAGAAGAAATCTTTTTAAAGATGGTGGTGAGCGTATGACTTCTTTTTATATTTTAACGAAAAAAGAATATGTACAGATGTTTCGTGAATTTAAGTTGATTTGGTTGCCACTTGTTTTTATGTTTTTAGGCGCAACGCAACCAGTAGTCACATATTATTTACCTTCCATTTTAGCTGCACTCGGTGGAAATCAAGGCATTACGATTGATCCTGCTATGACTCAGCAGGATGGAGCACAAGTAATGGCGGCAACGCTTGGTTCACAATTCGATCAATTAGGTATTATGGTTATTGTCATAGCAATGATGGGGATTATTCAGTCTGATAAAGCAAATGGCATGCTGGATTTTATTTTAACAAGACCAGTAACAGTAGGTTCATATATCGGTGGTAAAATTTTTTCTAATTTTTTATTTGTTGCTTTAAGTGTGACATTTGGTTACTTTGTATCATTTGTATATGCTCATTTTTTGTTTAGTCATATGCCCTTTCTCGATATGATTTTTGCTATAATTTTTTATTTATTATGGGTTTTGTTTATCATCGCATTTACTACCATGGTCAGTACAATATTTAACGGACAGGGCGTTATAGCGTTAATTAGTATTGTTAGTTTGCTTGTTTTAAAAATATTAAGTGGTTTACATCCAATAATGGATTTATTAAATCCCGCTGGTATGAGCCAACAAGCGATGCTTGTATTAATAACAGGGTCAGTCGATTCTTATCTATATGGAAATATGCTCATAACATTTATATGGATTGCCTTAATGGTGATGGTTTCACACTATTGGATTTCAGGCAAGAAATATCATAAAGATTAATAAACAAGGAGGGGAAAACTTGTTAATAATCACTAATTTAAAAAAAGAATATAGTGGTAAACAAATTTTAAATGGCGTAGAGCTGCACATTAAAAAAGGGGAAATATTAGGGTTCGTTGGCTCAAATGGTGCTGGTAAGACAACAACTTTAAATAGTATTACAGGCATTATAGAACATGACGAGGGTACAATTACTATTAATGGTGCAAGTAAATTAGAGTTACTCCATTATAAGAAGCAGTTTTTCTTTATTCCGGATACGATTAATGTTTTTAAAAATATATCTGGCTATGATTGGATTCGTTTTGTCATGAAATTATATGATAGTGACCAAACAGAAAGAATGAAACGATTCATTTCCCAATTTGAGATGGAGGAGGCAATGCCAAAAGCAATGGGTACATACTCTTATGGCATGCTGCATAAATTGATGCTGATTGTTGGCTTTACCATCAATCCACCGATAATGATTATGGACGAACCGTTAAATGGCTTAGATCCAAATTCGGTGTTAACATTTAAAAAGCTGGTGAAATCCTACGTGGAAGAAGGCGGTACTGTGTTTTTTTCCACACATTTACTTGATATCGCTGAAAAAATTTGCACAACAGTTGCTATTTTAAAGGATGGTAAAATAATTCTCCATGAAAAAATAGAAAACGTCGTTGGAGAACATACACTTGAATCGCTTTTTATGGAGAAACAAAATGTTGAATACTAAATTTCTTTTAACTAAATTTTTTATTTCTTCGTTTTATTCAAAGCCTAAACAACCTATGTTAAAGGCGATTTTCATTATAGCTTTCTGTTATTTATTTTTACAGTTAACGACGATTAACCTCGCAATCAATTATTTAGGAAATACAGAAGAATATATGTTTTACAATTTTTTAATTTCAAATCTCATTGTTTATGGCCTTGCTATTTATTTTGCAATATCATCTGTATTCCATTTCTTTGAGTTTAATGTATTGGCCCATATGCCGATTTCTCCAAAAAACATTATTGCATCAAAAGTTGGCAGTATGCTTTTGTTTCCTACAATCGTATCTACTATCACACAAATACCTACAGTATTGTTGTTAAGTTTTAAAGCTGAATTTAATGAACTATTTAAGTTCATGCTTTTAATACCAATATGTAATATACTCTTAGTTTTACTCATTTTATTAATTTTATCGCTTATAAATAGTTTGAGACATTTTTTTAACAGTAAAACGACATACTTCGTCGTAAATATTAGCGCCACGTTTATTTTGACAGTATCGCTTTGTTTTAGTGCTGTGCAATTTATAAGAAATAATCTATCTTTCAGTTTAATGACAATAGATTTTACAACGATCACAACAGTAAAAAATTCGTTGAGTCTTATAATGAAACAAATCTATGAAATAGTATTGTCCACACCTATTGTTGGCGAAATAGTCTATACTTTTACTTCAAGTGAAATATCTCTTCTTTTTATGATGGCGTTAATGGCCATCATTTTAATGAGTGCCCTAATATTTCTTTTCGTAACAAACATCCTATCAATCAATTACTTAAAAAACGGTTCACGTGAGGTCAGCCAATTAAGTAATAAAAGCATAAAAGTATACGATGTCAAAAATGAGTGGGCTAGTTATTTACAAAGAGAAGTATGGGTTATTCAAACTGAAACATATTTTAAAATGCAAATGTTACTTGGAGTAGCATTATGCCCTATTTTTACTATTATTTTTTTAATTGGTATTCAAGCTGGGTGGGTTCCAAATAGTTTTCCTATAATGAAACCAGGTTATTTTGAATTATACTTTGCTTATGCTGTTTTAATAATAAGTTGTATAAATAATGTCAGTGGTACACCGTATTCAAGAGAGGGGAAATATTATCCTCTCATAAATAGTTTGCCATTTAACAAGAAGAAAATTTATTTCTCAAAAGTGCTGGTAGCAGTTATTCCAAGTGGTATTGCTGTTATAACAAGTTTTTTCATCTTTACGCTTTTTGGCTATATGAACAAGACGACTCTTTTGTTGATGTTTACCGTTTTATTACTTGTTTATTGTTA
>Ga0213825_1003044_pt1 | contig 10276 bp, 11 predicted proteins | sample MC6MC0900MG_FD_179896 | JGI IMG/M metagenome (GOLD analysis project Ga0213825, IMG submission 179896) | Enriched soil aggregate microbial communities from Iowa State University, Ames, United States - MC6-MC0900-MG | ecosystem: Environmental > Terrestrial > Soil > Unclassified | place: USA: Iowa... | reverse complement strand
ATAAATTAGCTCAACTACGATGGTTTGTTTTAGATGAGAACTATCAAGGGATGGGCATTGGAAAACAACTTATGGAGAAAGTCATCAATTTTTGTAAAAAACAAGATTATCAACGTATTTTCTTGTGGACTGTAAATATACTTGGTGCAGCTCGTCATCTGTATAAAAAATATAATTTCAAATTAATAGAAGTGAAACCTAATGAGGATTGGGCTGAGACACTGATAATGGAAGAACGATGGGACTTAGATCTTTCAGATTAAAAGCAACTATAACTAAAAGATGGTGTTATTGTAAATTATGAATTAAAGATCAATTCCCATGGGAATAAGTTTTATTATATTTGGAAGTATTTTTGGAACGATGGCAATTAAAGTTTGGTTATCTATTTTTATCGATCAGTAATTAAGGAAGGAAAGGTGTAGAAAATGGAAAAGACAAATTTAGATTGGGAAAATATTGGATTTTCGTATAGAAAGACAGATAAACGATATGTTGCTAATTTTAAAGACGGAAAATGGGATGAAGGAATCTTAACAGAGGATAACAATATTGTACTCAATGAATGTGCCGGTGTTCTTCAGTATGCTCAAACTTGTTTTGAAGGGATGAAAGCATATTCCACTCAAGAAGGAAACATTGTAATTTTTCGGCCAGAACTAAATGCAGAGCGTATGGAATACTCTTCAAAAATGTTACATATGGCTCCATTTCCAAAAGATAGGTTTGTTGATGCTGTTGTACAGACAGTAAAAGCTAATGCTAAATATGTACCACCTTATGGATCAGGTGCTGCATTATATATACGTCCCTATATGTTTGGAAGCAGCCCAACTATTGGGCCTAAACCAGCTGATGAATACCAGTTCAGAATATTTACTACACCGGTGGGTCCTTATTTTAAGGGAGGAGCAAAGCCAATTACAATCTGTGTCAGTGATTTTGACCGTGCTGCCCCTCGTGGTACCGGAAATGCTAAGTTAGGACTTAACTATGCAATGAGCTTTCATGCTCTCATAACAGCACATGAAAATGGATTTGATGAAAATATGTATTAAGATGCTGCAACTAGGACGAAAGTAGAGGAAACAGGTGGAGCCAATTTTATATTCGTTACAAAGGACAATAAAGTTGTTACTCCTAAGTCTGAAAGTATTCTTCCTTCCATTACTCGACGCTCACTGATGGTAATTGCTAAGGAATATCTTGGGCTTGAAATAGAGGAAAGAGAAGTATATTTTGATGAAGTGAAAGATTTTGCAGAATGTGGTTTGTGTGGAACAGCAGCTGTTATTTCACCGGTGGGTAAAATAAACGATCATGGGAATGAAATATGTTTCCCGAGTGGCATGGCAGAAATGGGACCTATTACTAAGAAGTTATACGATACGCTTACCGGAATCCAGATGGGGCACATTAAAGCCCCTGAAGGTTGGATCAAAGTGATTGAATAGTCAACTTTAAACTTTTTAATAGCATTTTTTGGATAGGTATGTAAATTGATTAATTTAGGGAAAGGGGAGATTTGAATCAATGCAATACATTGTTAAAGCATATGATGGAACTGATGAAAAAGCAATGGATAGAAGATTAATGGCTAGAGAAGAGCATTTACAATCAGTAGAAATAAGAATGAAAGATGGTCAGCATTTGTATGGTGCAGCTTTACTTGATGATGAGGGGACAATGATAGGGTCTGTGATGGTAGTGGAATTTTCTTCAAGAGAAGAGTTGGATAATTGGCTAAAGGTTGAGCCTTATATTGTTGCCAATGTATGGCAGAAAATAGAAATACAGCCTTGCAGAGTGGCACCTATATTTATGAAACTTTATGATTAAAGAAATACGTATTTGAAGATATCAATCCTGATTACATTCACTTTTTCAGCCTAACTACCCATATAGTTATTTAGATGGGATTATTAAGTGTCTTTCTTAAAAATTTCTATCTTATTAATGGGATGCTTTTTTTTACGTTTAGACAGGTAACCAAAGGATGCTGCTTTATATTATCGAGGGTTAGAGTGTAATGCTATTAGTCGCTTCACCATGAATAGTACGGGGGTTTTCGCAAGCCTGTAAATAATATCTTAAAGATTATTTCGATATTACCACTTGCCAATACGCAACGTATTAAAAACGTACCAGATACAAAATGGATGTTGCGGATGCAGAGTAGATTGCCTTCGATATAGACTCATCGACAAAAGGATTCTAGTGCAAACTACAGCTACTAACAAGCAGAACACGAAATTTATTCCTGCTGTGTGAAAGAAAAAATACTATAAATAAAATAGTCTTACAGGAGGAAAGCGAATGAAAGCTATTCAGGTATCAAAATTTGGGGGACCAGATGTCTTAAGATACACAGAAGTTGATGAACCGACCCCAGCTCGAAACGAAGTGCGCATTAGATTGTATGCTGCGGGTGTTAACCCTAATGAAACATATATTCGTACGGGAACATATTCTTTTTATATTCCAGAGTTACCATACACACCTGGGTTTGATGGATCTGGAGTTGTAGACGCAATAGGCGATGGGGTAAAACACCTCAAAATAGGAGACCGAGTTTTTGTAGCAGCATTGCTTGCAAAGCGGAATACCGGAACATATGCACAAAAGGTAGTTTGTGATGCGAATGTTGTCCATAGATTGCCTGAGTCGATATCATATCAGAAAGGTGCATCTCTCGGTATTCCAGCATTAACTGCTTATCGTGCATTGTTTCACAGAGCGAAGATCAAACCAGGTGAGACAGTTTTGATTCACGGAGCAAGCGGTGGCGTTGGTTTGTTGGCAGTTCAGATGGCCAAAGGAATCGGAGCAACGGTGATTGGAACTGCAAGCACAGAAGAGGGGAAGTCTTTGGTGAAAGCTTCAGGAGCCACACATGTACTCGATCACATAACGGAAGATTCCATCAATAAAATAATTTCTTTGACAAATGATAAAGGACCAAAGGTCATCATTGAGTTCTTGGCAAATGTAAATTTAGAGACTGATCTGAAGATAATAGCACCATATGGTCGTATCGTTGTTGTTGGTAACCGGGGCAGCCTGGAAATCAATCCGAGATTGGCGATGAATAAAGAAACAGATATCTTAGGTTTGGCTCTTTGGAATGCAATGCCCGATGAGTACAATGAGAGTTTACTTGCTGTTGAGGCTTTCCTGGAATCCGGTATTTTACATCCGGAAATCGGAGATGAATTAACCTTAGAGGAAGCTGGAAAAGCGCATGAACAAATATTAAGTAAAAAAGCACATGGAAAAATAGTACTTTCTATCGATTAAAGTAAGATAAACAGAGAAAATCCTAAATGATTTGCTTGTTGCTCTGAATTAATCTTTGATAAAAAATATCGGACGATCCAGCATTTAACGGAAAACAAATAGAATCCATTTTTAAAAAAATTCCATTACTGATATTCTTATTGATTGAAATAAAGACAAAACGAAAAGAGGTTTTAATATTATGAGAGCTGAACAAAGAATTAAAGAATTAGGCATTACTTTGCCAGAAAAATCTACCCCTGATGCAATGTATATTCCTGTAAAACAATTAGGAAATGCTTTGTTTGTATCAGGACAAATTCCAGTTGTTAATGGGGAACTTGTTTATACAGGGAAAGTCGGTAGTGAAAGAACATTAGAAGAAGCACAGGAAGCAGCAAAAATCTGCACGATTAATATGTTAGCAGCAGTCAAGAATTACCTTGGTGATTTAGATCGTGTTGTAAATGTCGTTAAAATTCAGGGATTTGTTAACAGTGAAGTTGGATTTTTAGAACAACATATTGTTATTAATGCTGCATCACAACTATTATCCGATGTGTTCGGCGAGGAAGGGAGACATGCACGTACGTCACTCGGTACGTATCAACTTCCACTGAATGCCACAGTTGAAATTGAAGCGATTTTCGAAATCGAGGCAAAATAGAGCAAGCCTAATAAAAAAGGGGGATTTTATAAATTTAGTTCTTATTGTAGAGGGCCAGATTGTTGAAGAAGCTTTTTGAACGAGGCAGATTCGTATGGAAGATTAGTTAGGATTTCGGTTTGCTCCAAGACTACGAGACCTTGCAGATTCAAAACTTTTGAAAAGCCAGATCAATATCCAGAAATGGAGAAATTGCTGCGTGGAAGAATGTGAATTTTTCTGTTTAATAAACAAAGATAAAATTTAGAACAGCCATCTCATAATATTGCGATTAATATTTGGGGTCTGTGTAGCAATGGAACCAAATCACACTATAAGCATTAGCGGACATTAGGAATCCTGACATGTAAAAAGAGACAGGATTCCTAATGTCCGTTTTATTGCACCGTTTTCATTTGATTTGTAATCCACTTTATTACATTATCATTATATATTTCTCGTTCCCTAGCACCTAGACCACCAGGGATAATTAAAATATCAAATCTAGGTATAGTATCAAAACTGTAATCTGGCTGTACCTTTAACCCATTACTAGCAGATCTTACATTAATTGAAAAGTTTGTGGAAAATCGCCATGTAAACTCAATGATTTTAGATGTTGAGAATAATGAAAGTTTATTAATGTTTATTTTAAAGATCGCATCTTTTTTATAAACATCGTGACTTTATTTCAAAGTCACAGTTGAAAATAACTCTAGAGCATGATTTAATCTTAATTAAATAAATTCAATTAGGTGACATAATTATAAACGTTATGTTAGCGGGTAAACTATATGCTTTAAAGCAGGGCCTCCCATTTTTTAGGGAGGTCCTGCTTTTTTTATAGAGGGAGGATTTTTATGGACAAAAAAATTTATATTTTAGCTACTATTACTTTCATTGTCGGGTTGGCTGAACTTATCATTGGAGGTATTCTGCCCTTAATTGCCGATGATTTGGATGTAACTCTAGGCCGTGCTGGTTTGCTCATAACGGCATTTTCGTTAAGTTTTTCCATTACTGGTCCCGCACTTTTGTCATTGACGTCAAAAGTTGAGCGCAAAAAATTAATTATTATAGTTTTAGTCTTTTTCTTACTTTCAAATTTACTTGCTATCATAAGTACCGACTTCTCCTTACTTCTATTGGCAAGGGTTTTATCTGCGATGTTTGCAGCATTGTTAATTTCGTTGTGTTTGACTATTGCTTCTCAAATATGTTCTGTAGCTAATCGCTCTAGAGCAATAGGTACGGTATTGATGGGTGTTAGTGCTTCATTGGTCTTGGGAGTTCCTTTTGGTTTACTATTGGGTAATGAGTGGGGATGGAGAGCACCCTTTATATTAATAATTGTGATGATCATAATTTTAATCATCTTTATTAGTTTTTCTATAAACAAAATTGAAGCAAGAGAAAGTTTACCTTTAAAATCGCAAATTAAAGCCTTAGGACATCCCAAAATTATCTTAATCCAATCCGTCTCAATACTTTTCTTTGTTGGACATTTAACCCTTTATGCTTATTTAACTCCTTTCCTACAATCAACAATGAACTTAACAGGAAACTCATTGAGCATAATGTATTTATTCTTTGGGATCGCTGCAATTTGTGGTAGTTGGTATGGTGGTTATGCATCTGACCGTTATGGCACAGGGAAGACAATTATCATTGTCATATCACTTTTTGCAGTTGCATTATTAACGATTCCTCTTCTTACTTCCCAGACTGTAATGTTAGTTATAGTGTTGTTGATATGGAATTTTTTGAGTTGGACTCTTACACCAGCGGTACAAGGTCATTTAATTTATATTGCACCGAAGACGTCTGATATTCAACAGAGTGTTAATAATTCAAGTACACATGTGGGTATGGCGATAGGTTCATTTGTTGGTGGTGTAAACATTGATTTATATGATGTTGAAATTAATTCAACAATTGGTGGTATGATTACCATTCTAACGTTAATCGTTGCAGTTGTTGCTTTGAAAATACCTAAATAAAGAAATGGATTAACAAGTTTTAGGAGTGAACCATATGAAAATTAATTACTATATGTACACGTCATTACCTGATGATGGTGTTATAACAGAAATTTAACAGGATACATGCAGAAATATTTGGTGATGGTGATGATTTGCTTACGAGAATGAAAAGTAAACTTAAACTATTAATTGTTATCGCGATGAATAACAATAGAATTGTTGGATATAAAATGGGTTATGAAATTGATAGTGACAAATTTTACAGTTGGTTAGGTGGAGTCGATCCGAAATTTAGGGAGCATGGGATTGCATCAGATTTACTAAACAAACAACATGACTATTTACTACAAAGAGGTTATAAGGCTGTTCAAACTAAGACAATGAACAAATGGAAAGATATGTTGATATTTGGTCAATATTAAATTAAAAGACTAAGAAATAACGGATTTGAAAATTGAATATTTCCAAATCCGTTTCTTTTTTAAAAAATATTTTTAAAATGTACTTTTGATGTAAATGGAGATAGGGAAATTAAGGTACTTCACAGCCCTTAATGGGAATAGTATGCTAGCAATCGGTAAGCACATGAAATTATCTAGAGATTTAGTTTAGGGCAGAAACAATATAAGAAGGTGGTAATTCCCTCATCTGGTCAAGTAAAAGTAAAGGTTGTTTTAAAAAACACTAGTCAGTCATTCTATTCAACAAACGGGCGCGATTGTGGAGCAACACAGGTCGAAAATAATCAAACTTTTTTATAATATAACTTAAAACTGCTAAAGAGGAATCCCTTTTGATCAATCTTTTTTCAAAAGGGATTCTTCTTATTTATCGTAAAATGAGAGTTTGCGAGGTATTTTTGCTCAAACTTTATTTCAAAGCAACATTTGCTAGCTGAGATGGTTCTATTTTGTATTACTAAAAACTTAGATGTGAGATTTATGGGTGATCTATAGTCAAATTTGCTACTATCCCTCAATGGTTTTCCATTGTAGAGAGTTTAGGTATTCTTTTTCCCATTAAAAGACCATGAAGAAACCTATAATTAGACATTTTCATGAACTAGATGAAATGTACATTCATTTGATAGTTTAGCTACAAAATTATATTGAAAATTATCTGATAATGCAGAAAGCTATCGAGAATTTTACTTTCTCGACAGCTTCTTTTACTTATAAACCACATAGTCGCTTAATATTTATAGTGATTTACTTCTGATATTCTGATTTAAGTACCATGTTGCAAATACATTACAACAGGGCAGATTGTTACTTGGACATTAATTAGACAGTAATCACAAAACACGCCTGACGTGGGTTATTGCCGTTGGTTCTTCACAATCTTTATATAATGTAACTACTTTAAACCGAGTAGGGGCTATTGCTAAAAGTTAGGTATTACATGGAGTGGTACATGTACAGGTAACATTGATTGACCGCATTCGAAGTTAAAGCAAGTTGGCAAATACCTGTAGGCTATAAGCTAGAAGGGAAAATAAATGTGCCTCCTAATAGTAAAAGACAAGCCCAATTAATTGTGGAAGACAAACCAAAGGAGGAAATCAAAATGACAATGACTCAAACATGGAATCTAGGTTTAGTACTATATATTCTGCCTCTGCCTCTTTGTAGTTTCCATATTAATGTAAAGAATTAGGCGCTTATCAAGAGGCCTCTGCTGATTGAATTTCTCCTTTAAACAAAAGATGCAACGATTCAACAATCTTTCACCATGCATCAGATTGTACTAATATGCGAGTTTCGATGATGATGTATCTAAGTTATTTTCCATCTAGTTGCTAGGTTCATTATAAATAAAAGTACCTATAAGAAAGGTTTTTTTAGTGTCTATCTTATAGAGTACATTTTATTGTTATGAGGTTTTATTATCAAGGAATTGTTCTAGAGTGGCTCTACACTAATATTTCTCCCTCTATTGAAATAACTGCTGGTCCTGCTACTTCAATAATAGGATTCTCCCCATCAGGAGTAATCGTTACATAAAGAATCCCAGGTCTATTGATAGCATGTCCTTGACCTATAACTAATTGATGTATCTCTCCGTTAGTTAGGATGTTCTCTAAATATAAATAGCCACCTAATGCACCGTTTGCAGCTCCTGTAACGGGATCTTCATCAATTCCTATATTTGGACAAAAATCTCTTGTATAAATATCAAATTCCCCATTTGTATCAAAAGTAAAGAGATGAGTGGTGGATATGTTAAAGTCATTGTTCATCTTTTTAAGTTCTTTTAATTTAGGTTCTGCCCAATCAATTGCTTGTCGTGTTTTAACTGGAACCAAAAGATGTGAGACTCCAGTATTCCCTATTTTTATTGGATATCTATTATCAATATCTGTATCATGTATACCAACAAGATCAGCGACTATTTTGGGGTTAATGTCTATACTTTTTATTTGAGGACGTACTTGAGTCATGGACACTTTAGTTAATTGATTGTTTTCCATAATCCATTTAACGGGAATTAGTCCTATGTTAGATTCAAAGATTATTTTTTCATCCTTATTGATCCAATTGTTCTTAGTAGCCATTAACCATGCTGTACCTAAAGTGGCGTGACCGCAAAAATCAACTTCTTCGGTTGGTGTAAAGTATCTTATTCTATAATCTGCATTTGTATTTGTTGACGGTAAAAGAAAGGCAGTTTCTGAAAGGTTTAATTCATTAGCTATTTTTTGCATTTCTACGTCTGTTAAATTTTCTGCATTCGGTATTACGCCAGCAGGATTTCCCCCAAAAGTATCCGTTGTGAAAGCATCTACATAGAAAACCTTTATCTTTTTCCTCATTGATATCTCCTCCTCTTTTTCTGTAATCATTGTATTATGATAAAGTGAATAAGTAAAATTCATATTTTAGCGGTTATGCATTCAGTAATCACGTTATCTCCTGTAATTAGTATATTAATTACGAAGGACATTATAGATAATGTGCAGTTCAAAGAATTAGAGAGTTGCCAACTATCTCGGTTTTATACAGTAAATGAAACAGTACATCTTTTTTCCAACATGAAGACATAAATATTGAAACAACTTAAATTCAGTGCTATTATGGATATATAAAGTCTCTTATTGGAGTGAATAATAGTAATGAAATATTCTAAGGCTACCAATTATGCACTACACACAATGCTTTTTCTTGCAAAGGAAACACCAAATAAACCAATGGGTGTCCAACAATTAGCTGAGATGCAAGATGTTTCTCCCACCTATTTATCTAAAATACTAACCAAGTTAGTAAAAGAGGGAATGATTAACTCCGTGTCGGGTGCTAATGGTGGATATACACTTCGTCACAATTGGGATGATATTTCATTTTTAGATATTATACATGCAATTGAAGGCAAATCTTCGTTGTTTGATTGTTGTTTATACAACGATCCTAAGTGTGTAGTAAAAGAAGTAATGCTATTGGCAGAAGAAAAACTAGAGAATGAGTTAAGAAATAGAAAAATATCGGATTTTGTGAAAAAATAGTCGTGGATTTAGTCCACTATTATTTTTTGAATATTCGGGGATATAAAAAGTCTTTTAAGTCCTATTTACACTCTGAACTAAGAATTCTTCTTGGTTGCTTACTTCTATAAATTTTCAAATAGTTATAGCTTAGAATCATACTGTTTTAAACTTTAATTTGGGCTAAAATGCATGTTGTGAGTAGTGTCGTCTTTCAAAATGGGTTAGAAATTGAACGGGAGGCAGGTTTTATTACTCCATCTACTTATACATCAAATACCATTGGTCAAGGATTTTCTTGTGATTTAGATGAAATGGGGTAATCGTTGTTGATCATTTCGGAAGAACATCAGAAAAAAATGTGTATGTAGCTGGCGATGCTGCTCAGCCTGCGCCAACGGAAATCGTTCTTTCAGAGGCAACGGGAATTCAAGTAGCAATTACAATTAATGCAGATATTCCAATTGGAAAATTTAACCCTATTTTTCTCAAAGGGTAGCCTTACTTAGGATGGTTTGACGTGATATAGATACCTGGGCACAAACAATCAGGATCATCTTGTAGGGCTTGCCCTTATTTTTTTATCTGTTTTATTTTGATAATACTAAAAAAATGGACACACCGTGTGCAGCCTTATAATACTAACTTTTTCGTTTTAGATTCTTTTTAAGGTAAAACTACTGAAAAGAGATGATTAACCGGAAAACTTCAAAGAATGGGGGAAGGATGATTAAATAATTAAAATTTTGAAGTAGAAGTATACCAGAATATAGTAAAGGGGGTGGTTTAGAAAGAATGTGAAAAAACAAGAAACCAAAATGAGAGGATAGGGTAAATATATATTCTTAAATAGAATTTCAATTATAGGAGGAAATAAGTATGTCTTTATTTTCA
>Ga0213825_1003041_pt1 | contig 10284 bp, 7 predicted proteins | sample MC6MC0900MG_FD_179896 | JGI IMG/M metagenome (GOLD analysis project Ga0213825, IMG submission 179896) | Enriched soil aggregate microbial communities from Iowa State University, Ames, United States - MC6-MC0900-MG | ecosystem: Environmental > Terrestrial > Soil > Unclassified | place: USA: Iowa... | reverse complement strand
TGCAAACCATATGTTTGGAAGCCACTAACATTCATAAATTGATTGGCCACTTCCACATTTTCGTAGTAAAATACCCGCTCCCATGGGACAACTACATCATCAAAAACAACAATCGCATCCATTTCTTCAAACCGTGCACTTAAAGGATTATCAAACGTAGAGTCTCCACCGACAAAGGATTGCCGACATAAAAACTTTAAACCCTTTGTGTTACTCGGTATAGAAAAACCAAAACCTTTTCCTTCATCATAGCCATTTGTTGATAAAACAAGAAGTTCATCCGTTATTCCTCCCTGTGTGGCTAATAATCTCGCTCCTTTAATGACTAAGCCTTCGCCCGTTTTTGCAACTATTTTGGCAGCTATGATTACTTCTTCATCTTCATAGTAATAACGCTTGCGGTTTACTTGCGGTTCTATAAAGGTATGTGTCATGGAGATATCATTTTCACGGGCATATTCATAAAACTTCAGCAAATGGTCTGGAAAACAATTTGGCTTATCTTTCAAAAAGTCTGATGCTGATGCCAAAGCCATCAATGTCGTATTCATGTAGTCAGGGCTTCTCCCCATCATACCCTGTGTTAGTAAAGCCCATTCTCTGGCGGCTAAACGTCGCTTTATGAGATCTTCTGGAGTCATTACTTGAAGGAAAGACATGCCAACTCTCTGTTTGCTAGTTGGCGATTCATATGTCATTTTTTCAAGAAACGAATCTTGATGTTGAAAATCAAAGAGCTTTGCCTGACTTTGCATGATCCCCTTAAATGCAGGATGCTCTGACACTTTATTAGTCACAACTTCCCCGTCAATCGAAATATACGTTTTTAAAGCATCAATACGTTCAATATACTGCTGTCCTGAAATTATTGGCATGTTGTCACCCCTAAACATTCCCTATGTTTTTGTACTCATATAGTATATGAAATGTCCAAATATTAGGTGACGATATGACGAATTAGAAAAACCCGATCAGAACGAAATCTAATCGGGTACATCCTTTAATCATCCAAAAAATCATATGGGGAGACTTGCTCCATACCAATCATTGGATGAATATATGGTGCTGTTTCTACTGTTAATTTAGGTTCAATAATAGCCGATTCTTGCACAATTTCATTTTCTACTGGAACTGCCTCGACTTCAATAATTACTTCATTGACATCCATTGGATTTAGTCGTGCGCGTAAAGATGTGAAACGCTGTAGATCGTCAGTACGCTGTAAGCCATCTGCAAGGACATCTGGTTCACCACATAAAATCAAAAAGTTTTTGGCTCGCGTAATCCCAGTGTATAAAAGATTACGACGCAACATTTTTGAATACCCTTTTACAACAGGCATAATGACAGTCTGAAACTCTGATCCTTGAGATTTATGAATGGAACAACAGTAAGCTAATGTTAGTTGATTCAAATCACTACGCTGATAAGTTACTTCTATCCCATCAAATGAAACGACAAGTAAATCCTGTTTTTCTATCGTTTCCTTTGCCTTAATAATACTAATGACTTCCCCCATATCCCCATTAAAAACATTACTTTCTGGTTGATTGACTAACTGTAGGACTTTATCTTTTATTCGATAAGTTACGTCTCCAAAGACAAGTTCTTTTCTTGTCCCTGTATCATTAGGGTTGATAAGCTCTTGGATCATTTTATTTAAATTATCAATGCCCGCAGGTCCTTTATACATAGGAGCTAGTACTTGAATATTACGAATTTCTTGACCTTTAGCAACAGCACTTTTTACCACCTGCGTCACAACATTTCCAACCTGATCGACGGAAGCTTTTATAAACGAACGATCAGTAGTTTTGGATGTTAAATCCTTGGGGATTGTCCCCTTTTTAATTTGATGGGCTAGTTCAATAATTGTAGAGCCCTCTGCTTGACGGTAAACATCTGTCAATTCCACAGTCGGAAGTTGCTTGGATGCTAATAAATCCTTTAACACCTGTCCTGGTCCTACAGGTGGTAACTGGTCCTGATCCCCCACAAAGACAACCTGTACTTCCTCATGTAAAGCTTTAAGTAACTGATGTGCTAGCCATGTATCCACCATTGACATTTCATCCACTATAATAAGCTTACCTGTTACCTCTCGTTCAGTCTCTTCCTCTTTTTCTTGACCTGTAAACCCGAGTAAACGATGAATAGTCATAGCAGGTAGTTCGGTGGATTCAGCTAAGCGCTTGGCAGCTCGTCCAGTGGGTGCGCAAAGGATGATGGGAAAAGGCTCTTCTTTTTGAGCATATTCTTTTGGATTTAATGACAAGCCATGTAGCTTCGCATAGACTTCAACAACTCCACGTACAACAGTCGTTTTACCAGTTCCAGGTCCTCCCGTTAAAATCATCACTGCTGAATTTAGCGCCTGTTCAATAGCATTTGCTTGCGTTTCAGCATAGGTCACATTAAGTAGTTCCTCAGTTTCACCAATCGCTTTGCGGATCTCATCTTTGCTAAAATGCTCAGCCTTGCTATTTCGCTCAATAAGCGTCAAAATTTTCGAGGCAATTCCTACCTCTGAAAAATAAAGAGATGGTAAATATAATCTTGTTTCTTCCCCACAAATTTTCCCATCTTCACGTAGTTCGATACATGCTTTTGAGATGTCCTCAAACGGAATTTCCTGTCGTTGGCTTTGTTCAAGCATTTCCTTTACGAGTGGTAAAACATGCTCCGCATCTAGATAGACATGCCCGTCAGATAAAGCGGCAGTATTTAAATTATGGAGAATCGCTGCTTTGACACGATCAGGATGGTTTCCGGTAATCCCTAATTTCGCACCAAGCTCATCCGCTCGAAAGAATCCTACCCCTTCCACATCTTCTATCAAGCGATATGGATTTTTTGTTAATAATTCAACGGCCTCTGTTCGATAGGTTTGATAGATCTTCATTCCAAGCTGTGGACCAAAGCCCCACTCATTCAACTGGATCATTACACGTTCTAAACCTAGGTTTTGCTCAATCGTGCGATGGATCACTTCTTTTTTTTCAGCGGATAAACGTGGGACAGCGTCAAGTGCACTTGGATCTTCCAAAATAAGACGTAATGCATTAGCACCTAATTTTTCAACAATGGTTTCAGCTGTTTTTCTCCCGATTCCTACAAATAAGTCACTGGATAAATAATGAATTATTCCTTGTTCAGTAGCGGGTACCTCTTTTGTAAATGTCTCGATTTGAAATTGAGCACCATATTTAGGGTGCTGTTTTAAAATACCCGTAAAACGGTATTGTTCATCCATTTGTAACGGCGGAAAATACCCAACAACGATAATTTCTTTATCTTCATATTGTAAGTTTGTCTCTTGAATTTTCACACGCACAATGGAATACATATTTTGTGTGTTATGAAAAATAGAGACGATTGGACGTCCGAGTATAAAAAATTTATTGAGTTCAAATAAATCGGGATGATCGGTCATGTTCGGTCCGTCCTTTCTAATTGTTTTCAATCTTTTCATTTTACCATATACATATCATTATATCGTTGATAAAATATTTCCCCTTTGTTATTTTTACATTATTTCGACAAATGATAATTCTCTGCTTTTACCCATATTTCCATGCTATGATAAATAAGAAATAGTTGCACGAAAGGATCGTGAAGTTATTGGAATTTAGACCTTGCATCGATTTACATGATGGCAAAGTAAAACAAATTGTAGGAAGTACTTTAGGTTATTCAAATCAATCAGTCGTTGAGAATTTTACTTCTAGTTTTGACTCTAGCTACTATGCACAAATGTTTGCGCAAGATCACATAACAGGTGGACACGTCATCATGCTTGGCCCAGGAAATGAAGATGCTGCTTTAGCCGCATTAGCTGCATTTCCTCAAGGTTTACAAATTGGTGGTGGTATTACTGCTGCGAATGCCAAAAAATATATTGATGCTGGTGCTTCACATGTCATTGTCACTTCCTATATCTTTCATGATGGTCAGCTTGATTTAGAACGCTTAAAACACTTAAACGAATTAATCGGTAAAGAACATCTTGTCATTGATCTCAGTTGCAGGATGAAAGATGGCAAATGGTTTGTTGTGACTGATAAATGGACAAAATTTAGTCATTTTGAAGTCAATGCAGCATCTATCCAGTATATTGAAAATTTTTGTGATGAACTTTTAATTCATGCAGTCGATGTGGAAGGAAAAAAGGGTGGCATGCAGGAAAATTTGGTACGGGATCTTGCTGCCTGGACTTCTATTCCAACAACCTATGCAGGTGGCGTTCGTTCACTGGAAGACTTAGAAATGTTTAACCAATTAGCCGGCGGAAAACTTCATGTCACAATCGGGAGTGCTCTGTCCATTTTTGGAGGAGATCTACCCTACACAGATGTAGTAAAATATTGCAAAAAGGCGGGATAATATGAACCTCATCTATAAAAATTACGTATTTCCATTTCAAGAAACAAATTTAGAACGTATCATTGATGGTAAGTATTTTAAAGTGAATAAAAAAGATCATTCTCTTGCTATCCATGTTCAACTCGATAATGAACAAATGTTACTAGAGTTTTCAAAATCATTAAAGGCTACTTGTGGTTTCCTACGCGATCAAGAAACAGAGCCCTATATCGGGACTTATATTGACCTACAAGTATTTGTGGATGAGTTTAATAAACGTTATAACTTAAATGCGGAAATTATTAGTTAAGACAAAGGGGCATTTCCCCCCTTTGTTTGTGACACTTCTCTCAATCTCCTTAATCTAATCCTTTCAATCCTTCCTACCTTTCCGAAACCTTTTACCTCTTATGATAGTTATATATAATGTAGAAAAGTTCCATTATTATAAAAAACTATTTTACTATTTAAATCTCGCCAATAATTGGTTGCTATTTTATTGAGATAAATGACAATTCTACATAAAATGAGTAGTGGAAAATAAATATGTGTCCACAGACATAGGGGAAAGGATTTTAAACTATGAAAACCGAACTCGAAGTAAACTCTTTAAAATCATTTCAAACAGAGTTAACACGCTTCTTTTTAGCCTATAAATTTGCATTACAGGAAGTGGAAACGAAAATCAATATTCTGCAAGAAGAATTTAAGCTGATTCATGAATATAATCCAATAGAGCATATTTCAACACGTGTAAAATCACCGAAAAGCATTTTAACAAAGATGTTGAAAAAAGAACTTCCTCCAACGATGGAAGGTGTTCGAGAAAACATTCGTGATATAGCAGGTGCTCGTATTACTTGTTCATTTGTCGAGGATATTTATAAAGTCAGTGCCATGTTACAGGCACAACATGACATTGAGGTTGTAGAGGTGAAGGATTATATTGCTAAACCTAAAGAAAATGGTTATCAAAGCTTGCACCTTATTATAAAAATTCCAATTTTCATGTCAGACCATATGGAAAAGGTGTATACAGAGATTCAAATTCGGACAATTGCGATGGACTTTTGGGCAAGCTTAGAACATAAAATTTATTATAAATATAATAAAGAAGTACCTGAACATATTCGGGTTGAATTAAAAGAAGCCGCACTACAAGCCGCTGAGTTAGATCGAAAAATGGAGCGACTAAATAAAGAAATCAATATATTAAAAGAAAATGAGGCCGAGCCTTCTTTGTTAGATAGTACACCTATATCTCAGCTAGCTAAATATTTTGCACAACTCCCTACCATTAACAATAATGATTAAGTAATTTTAGAATTTTTTAGACGAAAAAAATCCACCTAGCATCCTACAGGAACGATAAAAGTTCCTCACAGGAAAAGAAGGTGGATTTTTTGTTAATGTTTAAGCTTTGTCTTTGGATTTCGTTGCAATAAAGAAGGATAGAATAAGGGCACAACTTGCAAAAACTAAGGTAGTTATATATACAAAGCTTACACCATCAGCAATAGTTACCTTTAAAAAGCTGATTTCTTCTATGCTAAAGCCGCCTTTTGCAAACTCTCCATTAAGCTGAATTTCTCCCTTCCCTAATGAAGCCATTTTTTCACTCGTTGCAAGGTTAAAAATCATCCCAAATAGTGCTGCACCGACCGCTTGGCTAAATGTATTGGTAAAGGAATTGAGACCAATAGAAATACCCAGTTGCTTCGGATCGGCCACCTTTTGAATGGAAATCATTAACATTGGCATGATAAAGCCCATACCCAGCCCGATTAATGATGAACCGAGATATACGCTGATATCGCTGGAACCTGAAGATAGTTTTGCAAGTATTATCGTTCCTGTAACCAATAAAATCGTACCCATCTGGATAATTCGTTTATTTGTTAAACGTCCGATTAAGTAACCTGCCATAATGGAATTCATCGTCCAGAATATAGACATTGGTGTTAAAAGTAGGCCAGCTTGTGTGGCATTTTTCCCAAGAACACTTTGTGCATATATCGGAATATAAACCGTTACACCAATCACAATAGACATCGTGGTTAATGTTAGTGAATTAATCACCATTAAGCGGCCATTTTTAAACAGTGTTAACGGAATAATCGGCTCTTCTGCTCGTAGCTCCACCCATATAAAAATGCCTAAAAATGCCACCGCAACACCATACATAAGGAGCGATTGACTTGATAACCAAGCTTGTGTTTTACTGTTTTCAATAATTACATATAGTAGCGAAACCATTCCGACAGTAAATAATCCAGCGCCTAAGTAATCAATTTTACGCTTCACTGCTTCTACCTGCTCTTTATAATGTTTAACAATTAGATAAATAGAAGCTAGGCCAAATGGTACGTTAATGAAAAATATAAAGTGCCATGACACTTGGTCAACAATAAAACCTCCAAATAGTGGACCAACCACGCCAGATACGCCCCATACCATACTTAAATAGCTTTGTCCTTTAGCACGTGCTTTTTCAGTCGTAAATAATTCTCCGACCATTGTTAATGTAATAGGTAAAATCGATCCTGCGCCAATCCCCTGAATTGCGCGGAAGACAATTAATTGCTCCATCGATTGCGCTAACCCACATAACATGGAACCAATTAAAAAAATAATGATACCGGTAATAATCATCCGTTTGCGCCCAAATAAGTCGGCTAGCTTACCGAAGATAATCGCAGCGATAGCAGAAGCTAGTAAATAAGCGGAATAAATCCAGCTTATTAAATCTACGCCTAACAAATCAGCTGTAATACTTGGAATAGCTGTACTAACAATCGTTCCTTCAATTGCAGCAAGCGCTGTTACAAGTAATAGTGCAATAAATACTTTATTCATCATGTCACCTATTCCTTTCCTGCATGACATACACTAACAAGTTTAACCTGAAAATAAAAGAGAAAGAGATAAATTTTATAAAAAAATATTTAATAGTAATAATATTTTGAACCATGAACTGCCAAAACCCTACTATATAACTACATGAAAAAGCAGCAAGTTTGTCAATTGACACTTGCTGCTTTTAGCTATTAGTTAAATCGCTGGGCAATCAAATCATAAATATAACGTGCTTGATCGTATTCAGGCTGTAATGTAAAGGCTTGTTTCAAATGATACATTGCATCTTCTGTTTGCTCTGTTGACACTGCATACAATACGCCTAAATTATAGTGTGCATCTGCATTATTCCAGTCCTGCTCGATTAAAAGATCCAGTTCCTTCTTCCCTTGCTCAAACATTTCTAGTGCACACAGCACAATTGCATAGGCTAAACGGATCTGTGTATCTTCAGGAGCAATTTCAACGGCCCTTTGTAAATAAGGCAATGCTAATTTTGAATTTTCCATACGCTCAAAGCATTTCCCCATCATATAGTACACATCTGCACCTTCAATATTATGCTTGAGTGCTAGTTCGTAAAGCTTCACAGCTTCAGCATAGCGCTCCGCATTGTAATAGAGGTTTGCTAACCCGTAATAAGCGGTAGCCGCTGTTTCATCAACAGTTATAGCCTTTTGGAAAAAACGCTCTGCCCGTTCTATATCCTCTAAGACAGCTAATAGATTTCCGAAGTTAACATAACCAATGGCATTTTCGGGCTCATCTTCTATCGCCTTTGTAAATAGTTGGGCAGCCTCTTCGTAAAGCTTATCTTGAAATGCTTGAATGCCCTGTTCATTATAATTCACTATTTCATCACCTCTATGTAGCGAAAGACTGCTTCCATGAAGCCAAGTGGCAATAAAAGCAGTCTAAACGCAAGTTATCCAACATATGTTAGCTTTTCGTTACTTTTAAAGACTTCATCAATCGTTCCGCCACCAATACATTCTTCTCCATCATAGAGAACTACCGCTTGTCCTGGAGTAATTGCACGGACAGGCTCAGCAAATGTAATATGTGTACGACCATCTGCTAATATCTCCACTTCTACCGGTGTATCAGTTTGACGATAGCGGAATTTTGCTGTACAAGAAAATTTCCCGGGCAATTTTTTTGTCGAAGTATAGTTCATTTTTACAGCGGATAAAGAAGTAGAATATAAATGTTCATTGTCAAAGCCTTGTCCAACAAGTAGAACATTACGCTCTAGGTCTTTCCCTAACACAAACCATGGCTCACCGTCTCCACCAATACCAAGACCGTGTCGTTGCCCAAGTGTATAATACATTAAACCGTCGTGTTTTCCCATGACTAAACCATCCATAGTCTCCATATTACCTGGTTGAGCTGGTAAAAACTGGCTCAAAAATTCTTTGAAATTACGTTCGCCTATAAAACAAATCCCTGTTGAATCTTTTTTCTTCGCTGTTGCCAGACCTGCTTCCTCGGCAATTTTACGCACTTCTTTTTTCTCAATGTCGCCAATTGGGAACATAACATGTGCCAATTGCTCCTGTGATAGTTGATTTAAAAAGTATGTTTGATCTTTATTGTCATCAACACCGCGTAACATTTGCACTTCACCATCACCACTACGATCAATACGTGCATAGTGACCAGTCGCTAAATAATCTGCGCCAAGGCTCATGGCATGATCTAGAAATGCTTTGAATTTAATTTCTTTGTTGCACATCACATCAGGATTTGGCGTACGTCCTGCCTTATATTCTTCTAAAAAGTATGTGAAAACTTTATCCCAGTATTGTTTCTCAAAATTCACAGCATAATATGGGATGCCAATTTGATTACATACTTTTATTACATCATCATAATCTTCTGTTGCTGTACAAACACCATTTTCGTCAGTATCATCCCAGTTTTTCATAAAGATCCCGATTACTTCATACCCTTGTTGTTTTAACAAGTATGCAGCCACCGACGAATCTACCCCACCAGACATGCCGACAACAACGCGAATTTGAGAGGGGTCACGTGTTTCTTTCATTGTGGTCACCTTTTCTTTTATCTATTTACAGTTAGTGCTTCCAAAATTGTAGAAACCTAACATGTTCTTCGCAAATTACTTTTTAGCTAGTTTTTGCACAATTTGTGCCGTTTTTTCAGCTGCGTCTCGTATATCTTTTTCCGTTAAATCCTGACCAAAGCTAAATCGGATCGAGTTTCGTAATTCCTCGGCACCTTGTCCAAACATTGCAACTAACACATGTGATGGATCAATCGACCCAGCGGTACATGCAGAACCACTAGATACACAGATTCCTGCCATATCAAGATTCACTAAAAACGATTCTACTTCCATGCCCTCAAAGCTGATATTTAAAACATGTGGCAATGACTGCTCTTTATCACCATTAACATGGAACGCTAATTTTTCCTGTGAAAAAACATCCAGCATAATTTGCTTAAAGTGATTGTATAGTGAACGCTTTTCTTCACGCAACTTATTTGCAACTTGTACAGCCATTGAAAAGCCAATAATTGCAGGTATATTTTCAGTTCCTGCACGACGTTTTTTCTCTTGTGCGCCCCCAAAAGCATAACTAGCTAAAGGAGTTCCAGCCTTTTGGTAAAGGAAGCCAATCCCTTTAGGACCATTAATTTTATGGGCAGACACACTCAATAAATCAACCTTTAATTGACCAACATCAATTGGTTCTAAACCATAAGCCTGAACTGCATCTGTATGGAAAGTAGCTTGATGCCCTTGTAATAGCTCGCCAATGTCAGCAATCGGCTGAATAGTACCGATTTCATTATTGCCATACATAATTGTCACTAAAATCGTATCTTCACGAAGCGCTTTTTGGACATCTTCAATCGCTACACGCCCCAACTTATCCACTGGTAAATAGGTCACTTCAAAGCCATCTCGTTCAAGTTTTTCACATGTATGTAACACCGCATGATGCTCTACTTGTGTTGTAATGATGTGCTTCCCTTCTTTAGCCCGGGCATAAACAGTACCTAAAATAGCCGTATTATCAGCTTCCGTACCACCAC
>Ga0213825_1003034_pt1 | contig 10298 bp, 8 predicted proteins | sample MC6MC0900MG_FD_179896 | JGI IMG/M metagenome (GOLD analysis project Ga0213825, IMG submission 179896) | Enriched soil aggregate microbial communities from Iowa State University, Ames, United States - MC6-MC0900-MG | ecosystem: Environmental > Terrestrial > Soil > Unclassified | place: USA: Iowa... | reverse complement strand
GGAAATGTCGCCTCGCGCCGCCTCGACGGCGGCGAAGGCTTCGCACAGGCGCTCATCACTGGCCTCTTGGCCATCGATGAGCACCCGCTCGTTGTAACGCAACAGGTGTGGCGAGCTGTATACGCCCACCTTGAGCCCCTGGGCACGCAGCATCGCGGCGACGAAGGCACAGGTGGAGCCCTTGCCATTGGTGCCGGTGACGGTCACCACGCGCGGTGCCAACTTGCCCAGCGCCAGGCGGGCAAGCACGTTCTGCGAACGCTCCAGCCCCATATCGATGGCCGAAGGGTGCAACTGCTCGAGGTAGGCGAGCCATTCGCCCAGGGTTCGTTGTGTCATCACGCGACCGCAGCCGCCTCACGTGCCTGCTCCGGGGTTTCCTGGCCAGTCATCTGTGCCAGCAGACGGGCCAGGCGCGGGCGCAGTTCGCCACGGGAAATGATCAGGTCGATAGCGCCGTGTTCCAGCAGGAACTCGCTGCGCTGGAAGCCTTCTGGCAGCTTCTCGCGCACGGTCTGCTCGATCACGCGCGGGCCGGCAAAGCCGATCAGAGCCTTGGGCTCGCCGACGATGACGTCACCCAGCATCGCCAGGCTGGCGGAAACGCCGCCGTAGACCGGGTCGGTCAGCACGGAGATGAACGGAATGCCTTCTTCACGCAGGCGCGCCAGCACAGCCGAGGTCTTGGCCATCTGCATCAGCGAGATCAGCGCTTCCTGCATACGTGCGCCACCGGAGGCCGAGAAACAAACCATTGGGCAGCGGTTTTCCAAGGCGTAGTTGGCGGCGCGAACGAAACGCTCACCGACGATGGCCCCCATGGAGCCGCCCATGAAGGAGAATTCGAACGCGCTGACCACGATCGGCATGCCCATCAGGGTACCGCTCATGGAGATCAGCGCGTCTTTTTCGCCGGTCTGCTTCTGCGCACCGGTGAGGCGATCCTTATACTTCTTGCCATCGCGGAATTTCAGGCGGTCGACCGGCTCCAGTTCGGCGCCCAGTTCGGCACGGCCTTCGGCGTCAAGGAAGATGTCGATACGCGCACGTGCGCCGATGCGCATGTGGTGGTTGCACTTAGGGCAGACATCGAGGGTCTTTTCCAGCTCCGGACGATACAGCACGGCCTCGCAAGCCGGGCACTTGTGCCACAGGCCTTCAGGCACCGAGCTCTTCTTCACCTCGGAACGCATGATCGAAGGGATCAGTTTGTCGACTAACCAGTTGCTCATGCTTTCTTTCTCCAGTATCGGCGGGCGGGGGCCGGCGTAACCGGCCTGCCCTGCCCTTGAGCTCAAAATCTTTTATGAAACGATGATGGAACGGCCGCCGGGGCTTCCGGCGCGGCGCGCCACCGTTAATGTGTTGTTCGCCCACCGTATCGGCGGGCGCCCCGCAGGGGCTGCGATAGCTATGGACGATGGTGCGCCGCCAACCGTCACATCCACCGTCACGCCTGTTTCACCGCACGCATGAAGGCTTCGATCTTTGCCGCATCCTTGATGCCCTTGGCCTGCTCCACACCGCCGCTGACATCCACCGCATAAGGCCTGACCTGGGCAATGGCCCGGCCGACATTCTGCGCGTCCAGGCCACCGGCCAGGATGATCGGCTTGCTCAGGCGCGCCGGCACCAGCGACCAGTCGAAGGCTTCACCCGTGCCCCCGGGCACGCCGGGCACATAGGTGTCCAGCAAGATACCGCGGGCGCCAGCATAAAGCCGACAGGCCGCTTCCAGGTCATCACCCGGGCGCACGCGCAGGGCCTTGATCCAGGGGCGATGGAAGCCTTCACAGTCTTGCGGGGTTTCGTCGCCGTGGAACTGTAGCAGGTCCAGGGGAACCACTTCGAGGATCTCGTTCAGCTCGCAACGCGAGGCGTTGACGAACAACCCGACGGTGGTCACGAACGGCGGCAGCTCGGCAATGATCGCGCGCGCCTGGCGCACGTCCACGGCACGCGGGCTCTTGGCATAGAAGACGAAGCCGATGGCATCGGCCCCCGCCTCGGCGGCAGCCAGCGCGTCTTCGATGCGGGTAATCCCGCAGATCTTGCTGCGAACGTTGCTCATGGACTGCGAACCCTGCTGTTTCGGTGAAGGCCGGATGTTAGCAAAAGGCTTTTGGCCCGTCAGTCTGCCAATGCCTCATAGCCGGTCAAAAAGTGTGGGCCGATGTAACGCTGGGGCAGTTGGAAGGCTTCGGGGTATTCCACTTGCACCAGGTACAAACCGTACGGGTGTGCCGTCACCCCACCCTCGCGGCGGTTACGCCCTTCCAAAACTTCCCGCGCCCAGGTGGCGGGCCGCTCACCCGCGCCGATGGTCATCAACACACCGGCGATGTTGCGCACCATGTGGTGCAGGAACGCCGTGGCGCGCACGTCCAGCACGATCATCTGGCCATGGCGGGTGACGCGCAGGTGATGGATGTGCTTGATCGGCGACTTGGCCTGGCACTGGCTGGCGCGGAAGGCGCTGAAGTCGTGGGTACCGAGCAGGAACTCGGCGGCTTCAGCCATGCGCTCGACATCCAGCGGGCGATGGTTCCAGGTCACCTCCTCGGCCAGGTGCGCGGGGCGGATCGGGTCGTTGTAGATGACGTAGCGGTAACGCCGGGCGGTGGCCTTGAAGCGGGCATGGAAGTCCGCCGGCATCGGGCGCGACCAGACCACACTGATGTCGTGGGGCAGGTTGAAATTGGTGCCCAGGGTCCAGGCGCGCTCATCGCGGATGGCGCGCGTGTCGAAGTGCACGATTTGTCCGCAACCGTGAACCCCGGCATCAGTGCGCCCGGCACAGATCACGGAAATCGGCTCGTTCGCGACTTTCGACAACGCCTGCTCGAGGGCTTGCTGGACGCTGGGCACGCCGCTGGCCTGGCGCTGCCAGCCGCGGTAGCGCGAGCCCTTGTATTCCACGCCCAGGGCGATGCGGGAGTAGCCTTCAGCCGCAGATTCGGCGGTGGTGTCGATGATGTCCAAAAGCATGAAACCTGTGGTGATTACGCAATGGCGGGATTATAACGACAACGGCAGCCCTGTTGGGCTGCCGTTGGGGGTGGTTACATCTGTTTAGCCGCGAAACCTCAAAACAGGGCTCAGACCAACCGAGACAACATGTCCTCGGCTTCCTGACGCTGCGTCCCGTCGCCGTCCTTGACGACTTCATCGAGGATGTCACGGGCGCCCTGGTGGTCACCCATGTCGATGTAGGCGCGCGCCAGGTCGAGCTTGGTGGCGACTTCATCACTGCCAGAGAAGAAGTCGAAGTCCAAGTCGTCCAGCGGCTCGGGCTCAGGCTGCTCAACGGCGTCTTCAGCGGTGAAGTGTGGCTCCAGCGAAGGCGACTCGAGGTTCTGGGACAACTTGTCCAGCTCCGCGTTGACGTCATCCAGCTCCGAAGCAAAGCTCTTGGCAGCCGGCGAATCATCCTCCAGCGACAGCGAAAGGTCGAAGTCCGACGGCAGGTCCAGTTCGGTGACCGGGTCAAACTCCGGCACGCTGTCGAAGGCTGCCAGCTCGTCGGCAACGTCAACCGGCGTCTCTTCGGCGACAGCCGGGGCTACGGGCTCGCTGACGTCGAGGTCGAAGTCATCCAGATCGGCAACGGGCTGCGGCTCGGCCTGCGCCAGCATCGCCTCGAAATCAGCATCGGCATCGGCATCGGCATCGGCATCGGCTGCGACGTCTGTTACAGCGTCTTTTTCAGCGTCAGCTTGCAGCTCAGCCTCCACGGCAGCGGGCTGTTCCTCTACCTGCACTTCGTCCAGCACTGGCTCGTCGAGCAGCGGCGCTGCCAACGGGTCTTCCTCGGGCAGGTCTTCACCCAGACTCAGGTCGAAGTCACTGTCCAGGTCCGACGCATCAAGCGCTGGAACTTCGCTGATGGCCTCGACCTCAGGCTCAACGATGTCGTCCAGCGCTTGCTCTGCGACGAAATCGGGCTCCGACAGCACCTCTGGCTCGGCCTCTGACGCGCCCTCGGGCACGGTGTCTTCAACCACCGGCGCCTCAGGCGGGTCCTGCAGCAGGCCCTGCACGTACTGCTCATCCATCTCGGCAGCCAACGCTGCCGCACCCAAGCCAGCGGCGGCCAGCCCCAGCATCGCTGGGAAGCGGCCTTTGAGTTCGTCGACCTGAGCAACATTCTGCTCAGTCGCCGGCAACACACGCTCCTGCTCGACGAACGCACTGTGATCACCCTGACGGGCATACACTTCCATCAGTTTCAGGCGCAGCACGTCACGCTGAGGTTCTGCGGCAAGGGCCGTCTCAAGCAGCTCGGCGGCATGATTCAGGCGGCCGCTTTGCAGGCTTTGCTCGACTTCCGCCAACAGGGCGGCCGTCGTGTCTGGCTGCGGCGCTGGCTCGGCGAGCGCGACCGCGGGTTTTTCTGCAGCAGTGGCGGCAGCGGCAGACGCCGCGACCACCGCTGGCGACAGCGTTACGCTCGGCGCAGAGACCTCCAGGCCTTCAAAGCTGTCGGCATCGATATCCAGGCCCGCACCCTGCTCTTCCTCAGCCAAGGCCCGCGCCATGCGCAGGTGTTTCTCGGCTTCTTCCTGGGCCTTGCGCTTGCGCATCAACAGCACCAGCAGCAGCAACAGCACGAGGAACGCAGACCCTGCAATCAGCCACAGCAGCAACGGGTTGCCAAGCACGCCGTCAGCGCGCGGCTGGGCGTCAGGCACACTGGCCGGCGCAGTATCGACGGCCGCCGGTGCAGGTTTTACGTCCGGCTCGGCGTTAGCTGCCGGATTGGCCGGCGCAGGCTCGCCTGGCAGCGCAGCGGCGACTGGCGCCTCACCTGCTGCGCCCTGGGCTTCAAGCCGGGCCAACTGGTCGTTTTTCAGTGCGATCAGACGCTGCAGCTTGTCCAGTTGGCTCTGCAGGTCCGCCATGCGGCTCTTGAGCTCATCGTTGTCACGACGGCTGGTATCGAGGCTTTCCTGGGCCACGGCCAGTTTGTCGTTCAGGCCTTTGGCCGGCGCAGCGCCTGCCTGGTTGCCGGGGCTGACCAGGCGCAGGTTGTCACCTTGGGCAATGCGCTCTGGCGCGGCCTCGGCGGCACCGCGGCGGGTGGCATCGAGCTGACGGGCACGCGGCCCCAGGCGCCGGCCTTCACGCCAGGCCGCATACTGCTCGGCCACGTCGCGAACCGCCTCGCCCTGAGCAATGGCCTGGATTTGTTGCTGGTCGGGCAGGCGCAGTACCTGGCCCACCTTCAACTGGTTGATGTTGTTGCCAATGAAGGCGTCCGGGTTCAGCGCCTGGATCGCGATCATGGTCTGCTGAATCGAGCCGCCCTGGCTGTTGCGCGCAGCAATCTGCCACAGGGTGTCGCGGCGCTGGGTGGTGTAGTTGCTGGCACCCGTCACTGCGGGTGCGACATTGCCTGGCGCAGGCTGTTTGCCCTGCGCCTTGGCCTGGTCGAGCAGGACGCTGTAGTCACGCAGCAGTCGCCCCTGCGGCCACATCACCTGCACCAGAAACTTGACCACAGACCCCGGCAGCGGCTGGCTGGAGGTGACGCGCAGCACGCTCTTGCCGTTGGGGTTGATCACCGGCGTGAATGTCAGGTCTTCGAGGTACGTCGCAAAGGCTACCCCCGCCTTGCTGAACTCTTCCGGCGGCGCCAGGCTCGGCGCCACTTCGGCGGCAGTGAGGTCGCGCACGTCGAGCAATTCGATCTCGGCGTCCAGCGGCTGATTCTGTGCCGACTTGAGGGTCAGCTCCCCCAAGCCCAACGCATTGGCCATGCCCGACGACAGCGCCGAGGCAGCAGCCATGGCCAGGACCAGTTTGCGAATTCGAAGCATGACCTCTTCCCTTGTATGAATCGTCCCGAAACCTGCATGCAGAGCAGGACAAAAGTGCTCGCAGTATCTTTTACAGCCTGTGTTTAATCAACAATTGCGCCACTTGCACAGCGTTGAGCGCGGCGCCTTTACGCAGGTTGTCGGTCGTCAGCCAGAGGTTGAGCTGCTGGTCGTCATCGACACCATGGCGTACACGTCCAACATAGACCACGTCTTGGCCCACTGCGTCACCGACCGGCGTCGGATAATCGTCGCGCTCCACCAGTTCGACACTGTCGGCAGCCTCAAGGGCTTGATTGACCGCCGCCAGGTCGACCGGGCGACGGCTCTGCACAGCCACACTGAAGCTATCGCCGAAAAACACCGGGACTTGAACGCAACTCACGGAAATCTTCAGTTCAGGCTGGCCCAGCAGCACACGCAGCTCGCTGACCAGGCGCCGCTCCAGCGCAGTATGGCCCTGTTCGTCGGCGGGGCCGACCTGTGCCAGCAGGTTGAAGGCCACCTGCCGATCGAAGAAGCGCGGCTCCAGTGGGCGGGCGTTAAGCAGCTCGGCGGTCTGCCGGGCCAGCTCGCTGACCGCCTCGCGCCCCTGTGCGGAGATCGCCAGTGAGGCCATTACCTGCACCCGCTCGATGTCCAGCAGGTCTTTAAGCGGCGCCAGCGCCACAGCCAAGGCAACGGCGGCGGAACTGGGGCTGGCAATGCGCGCTGGCAGCGTCAGGCCGGCCAGGCGTTCGGCGTTGGCTTCAGGGACCAGCGCAAGGGCATCGTCCAGGCCTGCGGACAGGTCGATGACCGTGCAACCAGCCTGCAGCGCCTTGCAGGCAAAGCTGCGGCTGACCGCAGCGCCAGCGGCAAAGAATGCCAGTTTGACCTGGGCGAAATCGAAGCTGTCCACTTCACGGACCTTGAGCTTCTTGCCGGCGAACATCACGCTGCTCCCAGCAGACTCCATGCTGGCCAGCAGGTGCAACGTGGCGACCGGGAACGCCAGTTCTTCGAGAATCTGTACAAGGGTTTCACCGACGCTGCCGGTGGCGCCGACGACGGCGATATCGATAGAAGGGTTCATGCTGCAGGCTGCCTCAGGCGAAACGGGAGCGGCACTTTACTCGCATTGCCCAGGCGTGGCCAACGAAGCCGACGCGAAGGCCTTCAGAACGGGTAAAGCCCGTGCCTTGAATAAAAAAACCCGTGCTGTCACCAGCACGGGTTTTCGGTCACAGCAAAGCGATCAACGCTCCAGCAGAATCCGCAGCATGCGGCGCAGCGGTTCGGCGGCGCCCCACAGCAGCTGGTCGCCGACGGTGAACGCGCCCAGGTACTGCGAACCCATGTTCAGCTTGCGCAGCCGGCCCACTGGGATGTTCAGGGTGCCAGTGACCTTGGTCGGGGTCAGCTCTTGCATGCTGATCTCGCGTTGGTTCGGCACCAGCTTCACCCAAGGGTTGTGCTGGCTGATCATGCCTTCGATATCGGCCAGTGGCACGTCCTTGTTCAGCTTGATGGTCAGCGCCTGGCTGTGGCAACGCATGGCGCCGATGCGCACGCAAATGCCATCGACCGGGATCGGGCTCTTGAAACGGCCGAGGATCTTGTTGGTCTCGGCCTGAGCCTTCCACTCTTCACGGCTCTGCCCGTTCGGCAGTTCCTTGTCGATCCACGGAATCAGGCTGCCGGCCAGCGGGACGCCAAAGTTCTCGGTCGGGAACGCTTCGCCGCGCATGGTCTCGGCAACCTTGCGGTCGATGTCGAGAATGGCGCTGGCCGGGTTGGCCAGGTCATCGGCCACTGCAGCATGGGTCGCGCCCATCTGCTTGATCAGCTCACGCATGTTCTGCGCGCCGGCACCGGAGGCCGCCTGATAAGTCATGGCGCTCATCCACTCGACCAGGCCAGCTTCGAACAGCCCGCCCAGGCCCATCAGCATGAGGCTGACGGTGCAGTTGCCGCCGATGTAGTTCTTGGTACCAGCATCAAGCTGCTGGTCGATCACCTTGCGGTTGACCGGGTCGAGGATGATCACCGCGTCATCCTGCATGCGCAGGGACGAGGCGGCATCGATCCAGTAACCCTGCCAGCCCGCTTCACGCAGCTTAGGGAAGACCTCGTTGGTGTAGTCGCCGCCCTGACAGGTCAGGATCACGTCGAGGGTCTTGAGTTCTTCAATCGAATAAGCGTCCTTGAGCGGACCCGTATCCTTGCCCACGTTCGGGCCCTGGCCACCGACATTGGAGGTGGTGAAGAACACCGGCTCGATAAGGTCGAAATCCTGCTCCTCCAGCATCCGCTGCATGAGCACGGAACCGACCATACCGCGCCAACCGATCAGACCTACACGTTTCATCGCAACTACACCTTTGCTAAAAGTGGGCCGCCACCGACCAAAAACGGTGGCGGGCCAGAGAGATTACAGATTCCGCAGCGCTGCGACTACTGCGTCGCCCATTTCCTGCGTGCCTACTTTGTCGCACCCGGCTGACCAGATGTCACCGGTGCGCAGCCCTTGGTCCAGCACCAGGCTGACTGCCTGCTCGATGGCCTCGGCGGCAGCGTGCTGGTTGAAGCTGTAACGCAGCATCATCGACACCGACAAAATGGTCGCCAGCGGGTTGGCGATGCCCTGCCCGGCGATGTCCGGCGCCGAGCCGTGGCATGGCTCGTACATGCCCTTGTTGTTGGCATCCAACGACGCCGACGGCAGCATGCCGATGGAACCGGTCAGCATGGAAGCTTCATCCGACAGGATGTCACCGAACATGTTGTCGGTCACTACCACGTCGAACTGCTTGGGCGCGCGCACCAACTGCATGGCGGCGTTGTCCACGTACATGTGGCTCAGCTCGACATCCGGGTAATCCTTGGCCACATCTTCGACCACTTCGCGCCACAGCTGGCTGGACGCCAGAACGTTGGCTTTGTCCACCGAACACAGCTTCTTGCCGCGCACACGGGCCATGTCGAAGCCGACGCGGGCAATACGGCGTACTTCGCTTTCGCTGTAGGGCAGCGTGTCATAAGCCTGGCGCTCGCCGCCTTCGAGCTCACGCTGGCCACGTGGCGCGCCGAAATAAATGCCACCGGTCAGTTCGCGAACGATGAGGATATCCAGGCCCGAGACGATTTCCGGCTTGAGCGACGAGGCATCGGCCAGTTGCGGGTAAAGGATGGCCGGGCGCAGGTTGGCGAACAGGCCCAGTTGCGAACGGATTTTCAGCAGGCCGCGCTCAGGGCGGATGTCACGCTCGATCTTGTCCCATTTCGGGCCGCCCACAGCGCCCAGCAGCACGGCATCGGCCTGGCGCGCACGTTCCAGGGTCTCATCAGCCAGCGGTACGCCGTGCTTGTCGATGGCCGCGCCACCAATCACGTCGTGGGCCAGGCTGAAGCCGAGCTGGAACTTGTCATTGGCCAGCTCCAGCACCTTGACCGCCTCGGCCATGATTTCCGGGCCAATGCCATCACCTGGGAGAATCAGAATCTGCTTGCTCATGCTTTCCTCTATCCATTCAAGCGGTGCGGCCAGCTCGGCCACACCGAAAAAAACTCAGCGCTCAGCCCACAGCACCAGTACATCGGTGCTGAACGAGCCGTCGGCTTCGATCTGATAATACTGCCGCACTTCCTCGCCCATGGCTTGCTGCAATTGGCGTATGGCCACACGCATGGGTTCGGGGGTCCGCATACGCTCGACCCAGGTGCCAAACTCCAGGCGCAGCGGCTGACGGGTGTGGCTGCTCACATGCAGGCCGGCTTCGCTGACCTGGCGTTGCCATTCGGCGGCAGAATAGTCACGCACGTGGCTGGTGTCGCGCAGCACCTCGACAGTTTGCAGGTAGGTGTCGAGCAACGGGCTGCCCGGCGACATGACATCAATGAAGGCCGCCACCCCACCCGGTTTCAGCACGCGGCGCACTTCGCGCAGGGCCAGGCCCAGGTCGCTCCAGTGGTGTGCCGAGTAGCGGCTGAAGACGAACTCGAACGAGGCGTCGGCGAACGGCAGGCGTTCGGCGGCGCCGCGTTGCGTGGTGATATTGCCCAGGCCACGGTCGGTGGCGGCGCTGGCCACCACGTCGAGCATGGACTGCGACAGGTCGTAAGCGACCACTTCGGTGACAAGGGGCGCAACGTGGAAACTGACATGACCGGCACCGCAGCCAAGGTCCAGCACGCGAGCCTCGGCCTGGCCGGCCAGCGCGGCTTGCAGCAGGGCGAATTCGGTGCCCTGGGCGTGCACGGCGCTGCTGAGGTAGGCGTTCGCCTGCTCGCCGAACTGGCGTTGGACCACGTCGGTGTGGGTGGTGCTGGTCATGTATAAATCCTTTTGGTTTCTTGTTGCCTTTACCGGTCTTTTCGCGGGTGAACCCGCTCCCACAGGTACTGCACAAGACTTGAGGCAGAGGAGCTTCTGTGGGAGCGGGCTTGCCCCGCGAAGGGGCCAGCCCTGTCACCTACGCCTATCAGGCATCCCGAAAC